>OJOV01002390.1_pt1 | contig 11642 bp, 10 predicted proteins | sample 1598281 | NCBI WGS metagenome assembly OJOV01 (sample SAMN03922469, study PRJEB24848) | human gut metagenome | isolation source: stool sample | host: Homo sapiens | place: Germany | collected 2010-11
GTCCGTGGGGCGTCGGCGGCGGTGCCGATGTCATCTCCCGCAAGATCTCGGAGGTGGCCAAGAATTATTTTGATCAGCCGATCATTGTAGAAAATCACACAGGCGCTTCCGGCACCATCGGCATGATGGATGCCCTGGATGCGGATGCGGACGGTTATACTATGGTCGTCACCAACGGTCCGTTATTTTCGTTGACTCCGAAGTTCATCGATGTATCCTATGATCTTTCTGATTTCACTATGCTGCGCGGTATGCGTCAGGTTTCGCTGATGATCCTCACCAATCCGCAGAAATCCGGCATGAAGACGTTTGATGATCTGATCAACTACGGCAAAACGCATAAGATCACGTATGCAACTTCTTCCGGCCCGGGCGGTGACCAGTACGTTGTTTCTTCTGCAATGTTCAAGTCGCTTGGCATCGAGGCGGAGCCGGTCGTTATGGGCAGCGAGGCAGAATCGATCAATGCAGTGGTTTCCGGTCAGGTAGACTGCGGTCTGGGTACGCCTCCGGCATACTACTCGCATCAGGAAGAGGGTACGGTCCAGGCGGTCGCAACTTTCTATCCGGAAACGGTTCAGACTCCGTACGGTGAAGTAAAGTCCATCAAGGACTTGGGTGTTGATGTTGAATTTGCCGGCATGGACTGTCTGGCTGTTCGCTCGGACGTTCCGCAGGAGATTGTAGACAAACTGAATGCAATGCTCGATGACGTATATGCCGATTCCAAGTTCACCGGTTTTATGGACGAGATGGGTTATCCGCTGTGGGATGCCAAGGGTGACGAAGTGACGAAGTTTATCGAGGACCAGATGGACAGCATGGACAAATACGTGGAGATGCTCAAGTAACAGGCTGGTCTGTTTAAGGCAATACCGCACAATGAAAGCGGCGGCTCCTTGCGCAGGCTCCGGTCGCGCTGCCGCGGCTCCTTGTGCAGGCTCCGGTCGCACTGCCGCGGTGCTTTGCGAAAATTATGCGGTATTGCCTTTTAATCTGGTGTGAGAGGTGACAAGATTGAAAGTAAAGCTAAATTCGAATATGATAACAGGCGTTCTGTTCCTGATTGTTTCTGTTGCCCTGCATATTCTGATACCATCGCAGATCCGGACGTTTGAAACCAGCGCGGTGACTGCTGCAACAGTTCCGACGCTTTTGATCCGCGGCATGATACTTTGCAGCGTGATCCTGCTGGTGCAGGGTATCCTGTCCAAGGAAAAGACCGAATACACGATTTCAGGAGCCATTTTTACCAAAGAAAATCTGCTGCGGCTGAAACCGGTAATCTATATTGCCATGCTGATCGCATACGCGCTGCTGCTTCCGCATATTGGATTTATCATTTCCTCGCTGCTGCTTGCCAATGGCATTCTGCTGTATTTCGGTACGAGAAAATGGTGGTTCTATGCGATTGCCAGTGCAAATGTAATCGTTGCGTACTTTGCATTTCAGGCAATGAGCGTGACTCTGCCATAAGAAGGAGGAAGCGCATATGTTAAACAACTTGATGACCGGTTTGGCGCTGATGGCCTCGGCAGAGAGCTTCATTGCAATTTTCATCGGTCTGCTGGCAGGTATCATTATCGGTGCCATTCCGGGTTTGACTGCGGATATTGCGATCATCCTGTGCCTGCCGATTACATACAGTATGGAACCGATCCCGGCGATGCTTCTGCTGCTTGGCTTGTATTGCGGCGGCACATACGGCGGCTCCATTACTGCAATTTTGATCAATACACCGGGTACGCCCTCGAGCGCAGCGACTGTGCTGGATGGTTATCCGCTGACGCAGCAGGGCAAGCCGCTGAAGGCTCTGACGATGGCGCTGTATGCCTCGTTTTTCGGTGGCCTGTTCAGTGCGCTGGTATTGCTGTTTGCTGCACCGAGCATTGCACATTTCACACAGATGTTTGGCCCTCCGGAGTATTTCTGCATCGCAGTGTTTGGCTTGTCTATTATTGCAAGCATCTCGAACGGCAATATCATCAAGGGTCTGCTCGGCGGCCTGATCGGCATTTTCATTGCACTGCTGGGACAGGATTCGGTCAGCGGTACACTTCGGTTTACCTTTGGTGTCCGTCGGCTGGGCGCCGGTATCCCGCTGATCGTTACGCTGGTCGGTCTGTTCGCAATTGCCGAATTGCTCAGCCGCTCGGATTATAATCCGCGTACAGATGCAACGCGTAAGCAGCATTTGAAGCTGGACCATGAGAAGCTGTCATGGGCAGAGATCAAGCGCTGCCTCAAAACAATGACGATCTCTTCGGTGATTGGTACGATTGTGGGTGCTATCCCGGGTACAGGCGGCGGCATTGCAGCCTTTATCAGCTACGATCAGGCGAAAAAGACCTCCAAATACCGTGATCATTTCGGTCACGGCGAGATCGAAGGCGTTTCCGCAACCGAGTCTGCCAATAATGCAACGACCGGTTCTACATTGATTCCGCTTACAACACTGGGCGTGCCCGGTGACGGTTGTACGGCAATTCTTCTGGGTGCATTTATGCTGCAAGGCATGGTGCCCGGTCCCTCCATGTTCAAGGAGCACAGCGATATTCTGTACGGCATTATGATTGGTCTTGTCGTTATCAATATCCTGATGCTGATTATCGGTCGTGTGTTTACCCCGCTGTATGCCAATATCACACGCATTCCTTATGAGCTGATGAGCGCAATCATCATTGTTTACTGCATTACCGGTGTCTATTCGAGCGAAGCCAGCACATTTCAGGTACTTCTGGCGGTCATCATCGGCGCATTTTCGTTCCTGCTGCGCAAGCTTGGATTCGGTGTTGTACCGATCATCCTTGGCGTAGTTCTTGGTGATCTGGTGGAAACGAATTTCCGCAACTCGATGGTAATGTCCAGCAATTCTCTGTCCATCTTCGTAACACGGCCGTTCAGCCTGTTGTTCCTTGCGCTGGCTGTGCTTTCGATTGGAATGTTCTTCTACAAGGCAGCAAAGGACAGAAAAAAGCAAAAAACAGAGTTAAATTAAAAAGGAGTTTCAGATGAAGTATTATACCGAGCCGAGCCGGGAGATCCCGGTTGCGGCAGAAACGGAAGTCCTTGTTGTAGGTGGCGGCCCCGCAGGTTTCGGCGCCGCCCTGCACGCAGCACGCATGGGACGAAAAACGATGCTGATCGAGCAATACGGCGCGGTCGGCGGTGTGGCAACCACGGGCATTATGAGTCATTGGACCGGCAGACAGGACGGCGGCTGCTTTGAAGAGCTGCGCGAAAAGGCACGCGACTGTGAAGCGGAGCAGGTCATCAATCCGGAAAAACTGCGTATTCTGATGCTGGATATGCTGATGGAGGCCGGCGTTAATGTACAGCTGTACACAGGCTTCAGCGATGTCATTATGGAGGGAAACCGCGTTGCGGGTGTAATCACAGAGAGCAAATCCGGCCGGGAAGCGATCCTGAGCAAAATGGTGATCGATTCGACCGGCGACGGCGATGTGGCCGCACGTGCGGGCGTTCCGTTTGAAAAGGGACGTTCGACGGACGGCGGTATGCAGCCGATGACGATCATGTTCAAGGTTGCCGGCGTAGATATGGATCGCGCCATGTTCTTCTGGGGCTTTGAGGATACGGTCCAGCTGCCGGAAGGCGATCTGCAAACACTCGGTCGTCAGGAATTACCCTCTCCGGCAGGTCATATCCTGCTGTATCCTTCGTCGCTCCCCGGCGTTGTCACAGTCAACATGAGCAATATGACCGATGTGGACGGCACAAATGCAAGAGATCTGAATCGTGCTGAATACGTATGCAGGAAGCAGCTTCCCGAGATTATTGCATTTCTGCGCCGCCATGTGCCGGGATATGAAGGCTGTTATCTGATCGACAGTGCCGATGTGATCGGTGTGCGTGAAACCCGCCGGTTTGAGGCGAATTATCAGCTGAACGAGCAGGATATTGCGCAGGCTCGTACCTTTGAAGACTGGGTAGTTACCAAGTCGAATTTCTTCTTTGATCTGCACAATGTAGAAGGCGCCGGACTGGATGCCAATGGTGAATACAAGGCGTTCAAGCAGCCGAAGCCGTATACGATCCCGCTGCGCTGCTTTGTACCAAAGACGGTGGAGGGTATTCTGCTGAACGGACGCAATATTTCGGGTACGCATAAGGCACACTCCAGCTATCGCGTAATGCCGATTGTAATGAATATGGGGCATGCTATGGGTATTGTTGCCGCGATGTGTGTTGCGCAGAACAAAAAGCCGCTGGAATTGGATATTCACGAAGTGCAGGATGAACTGCGCAGAACGAATGTAGAACCGTAAACTCAGGAAAGGAGACACAGTTAAGATTATGCTGAAACGAATGCCCCACACGATTACAGCAGAGCAGTCGCTGAAAAGCGGACTGTTCAAGCTGAGAGATATTGCCGCCTGTGCTTATGGCAATGGAAAGTGGATTCAATACCGGGATGCCGCAGGCACCTGTAAGCTTACGATGTCCATGGGAGAGATCGTAAAAAACGCCAGTGTGGAAGATGTTGAAGTGTCAAAGGCGCTTGCAGTGCTGTCGACAGGTACTCTGCCGGAGAACGGCGTAAAATCTATGGTGATTCTGCTGGTATCTCTGTTGGAAAAAGCGGAGAACCTCGGCTGCACGGAAGCGGATGTAAACGCAGTTTATGCGCTTCTGGAATATGCGGCAGAATATCTGCCAGCTATCGCGAAAGAGAATAACGGTGAGCTGCTCGGCAGCGTGCTGCCGTACATGACACTGATTAAGCCATTGAACAAACGGGCGCGTGAACTGGGCAATGAACGTGCAGCAGCAACGATGGAATATGCCCTGACAACGCTGCTCCTGACGTTTACCGAAGCCAACGGTGCAAATGGATACGGTGTATATGAACGCATGAAAGCACTGGCGCCCAATCAGTTTTTCAGCCTGAATCAGGTTGGCATTGAGAGGTCAATTTCCGTGGATAGTCCTTATACTGACATCTGGACGATGGGATTTGATCCCATCGACGGAACGATTAAGGATTGTTGCGACATGGCATATCGCGATAAAGAGGAGGACGTACGAAACGTATTACTCGCGGTGAAGAATGCCCTGCAGGTTATTTGGAATATTGCCGCAAGTCTGTGATACGTGAATACACTGTCTGAGACAGCAGGTATGAAATCGCTCCAGCGATCGGCGTGTATTTACCCAATCTTCATGACCGGATAAACAAATATCCGACTCCTCCTGTTTGTTTTCCAGATCTCAGTTGTTGAAAGATCATATCACCCACAAGGAGCTTCCACGCACGGCGATGGAGGCTCCTTTATTTTTCCGGCTCGCCGAACTGACGCCGCCGCTTTCTCTCCCGGATGAGCGTAGACTTGCTGATGCCGGTCAGCTTAACAACCTGCGCGTAGGAATGGTCCTCAAGCAGAGCCATTGCATGGTCAAGCTGCAAGATCGGCAGCGGTATCTTTGCCGCCATCATCATCGCCATGCTCGGCGCAGCTATTGTGCTGCCGCTCTATCGTCTGGATAAGATGTATCCGCCGCTCACAGCAGATTTGCAGGAGCAGGAGAAACACCGCCCTCATTCGGATTGAATCCATCCGGTTGCCGCAGCGCAAAACCGCTGACAGCCCTGCTTATGATTGGAGAACAACCTAAAACAATGAAACGCCATCCGGCAGCGGATAACAAATCCGAGCCGGATGGCGTTATTTGCTACTTTACAAAATCGATGGAGCCGTCATCGTTATTCCATCCACGGGTCGATGACGACCTTCATGCTTTTACGGGTCATGTTGGCCTTCACGGCCTCCTCTGCCTGCTCCAGCAGGAAGCGATGGCGGAACAGACGCTCCCACGGGAAGATATCCTTGTGGCGCAGCATCCTTTCCATCACGGTTTTGTATTTATTGTGCGTGTGATTCGTCATGCCGACAATACGCAGCTTGCACGGATTGAGATAAACGGCCACGGTATACTCTCACTTTTATCGCCTGCATTGTCGGTAAATCATCTGTATATCCTGTATTTCATAACAGAATCCAAGTGTAAAGTCACAAAGTTACAAATTCGTAACTTTGTGACTTTTTAACTTTAGTATTTCCGGCAGTTACGCAAAAAACTGATCGAGTGCCTGCCGTACCAGCTCGGACATATCGCAGTCGCGGTGGAAGGCTGCCGCCTTGAGCTGCTTATGCTGCTCCGGGCGCAGACGCACGGTCACCTGCACGGTGGAGGCTTTCTTCTTCTCCGCAGTCGGTGCGGCAGCTGTTTCCTGTGCCGGCTGCGGTTCCTCGTCCTTGCGGCCGATCATATTCTTGAACATTTCCTCTGCACTGAGTCTTGCCATTACTGTTCCCTCTCCTTCTCCACAAACTCTTTGACGAAATTCAGACAGTCATTCACAAAATTCCGGCTGGCCTCGGAAACGCGCTCGCCCTTGGTCTGTGCCTTGCTCTCAATGTAGTCAAACACGTTCTCCTGTACAGCCTGCGCTTCCTTGATGATCACGTTGCTGCGGATGGTCGTTCGGTAAACGTCCGCGCCCATGTAGTCCGCGATTTTTTCGGTCAGCTCCTGAATGGTCCTGGTGACACGGGTGCGCTCGGTGCGCGTGAGCAATACGCCGTCGATCCTGAGCGCCGGATTGGTGTATTTCTTCACCGACTTGTAAGTATCATACAGCTGGGTGATGCCGGATGCCGCAAAGGTCTCCGCCATGGTCGGGATGAGCAGATAGTCGGCAGCCGTCAGCGCGTTCACGGTCAGCAGGCCGAGCGACGGCGGACAGTCGATGAGAATGTAATCGTATGCCTCGGCTACGCCGGTCTGCTCGTCGCGCAGCTTCTCGCGGAGCGTCATCTCTTTGCCGACGTTGTGCAGCTCCTGCTCAATGCCCGCAAGGATGGTATTGGCCGGAATGATATCGCAGCTGGGCGTGTGCTGGATGGCATCCCGCGCCGAGACCGTTCCCTTCATGACCTCGTACATGGTCGCGCTGTCCTGATTCTCGGCAGCTACCGACATCGACAGGTTGCCCTGTGGGTCGCAGTCGATCGTCAGCACGCTGAAGCCCTGCTTTTTCAGACCGGCCGCCAGAATGCCGGTCGTTGTGGTTTTTGCAACGCCGCCTTTCTGGTTGGCCAGTGCAAATATCGCTGACATGTTCTCCACCTCTTTCAACTTTGTAAAGTTATAACTGTTTAACGTTACTCTTATTATATACCTGTGCAGTTATAACGTCAAGACTGTGTAACTTTATAACGTTATTTCTTTCTATTGGTTCAGAGATTCATTCAAACCGTGTATTTTCTGCTCTTTTCTCTCCTTTTCTGTCAGGAAGATTGAGTAGTGAAGTTTCAATAAAGAAGTTTTAATAGGTAAGGATTTTAGTATATCAGCCTGTTTTGCATCTGCTCAAAAAGCATCTTGTCTTTCAGCATACTGCCTGTAAACAGAGTACCCTGTAAAATCAGGGTAATGGTATGGCAGACAAAGAAAAATGACGGTCTTTCTGCCGTCATCGGTGTTTGGGGATGGAAATATGATTTTCCGAGCACGACCAAAAGCCATGAGGTCAATCATGGCTTAAAAGGTTATTCGGTTTCCTGCGAATGGCGTTTTGCTTTTACGCGCTTGAGCCACTCCAGTTCCCAGTCGGCCAGCGGCTGCTCGGATGTGCCGGTGCTGACCGGCTCGGCCTGCGAAGGCTGCAGCAGCTTCTGATGGTAGGTATACAGGGAAGTCTGTAAGTATGCAACCGGGTTTTCAATGCGGCCGAAGTCGATCGTGACGCTGTTCAGAAAGCGTTCCATGCTTTCCTGAGAAATACGGCGGGAGACCTGCTCGCGGCTGTCCTGCGGGACCGCAGCGCCCTTGATGAACAGCTTGTCTGCGTACTTGATGTTGCAGACTGCCGTTACGACCGTTCCGGTCAGCTCGCTGCCGAACTGACGGCGGAGCGCGTCGGCGTTGATCTGCTGCTCGATCTGCCTGCGCAGCCTGCGGCGGACGGCACGCGGCTTGTCCTTTTTGTTAACACACACGTTTTTACGGATGCGGGAAACCTGCGTTTTGATCTTCGCAAGGAAGCCGTCGATCGTGGCTACGGTGGAGACAGAGCCGTCAACGTGGTAGTTGGTCAGGTACGGCGTTTCCAGATCGGGTGTTTCGCAGAGCTTATATTCGTAGGTCCAGTGATTCTCCTGACCGGAAGGGAAACGGTGCTGCTTGAGCAGACCGGAAATCTTGAAGCGCTTCCAGAGCGTCGAGAAATGTTTCACTTTCTCCATGCAGAACGCGCGGATTCCCTCGGGACGGAGAACGAAGTCGGGAATCTTCATCAGATGGCTGACGAGGGCGAACAGTCCCTTGCTGGCAAGGGAAATGGTCTTGTCGCGCAGGACCGAGGTGGAAATGTTGGTGTAGTCGCGCTGTGCACCGGAAATGCAGGCAACATCACCGTTCGGGCGGTCAATGGACGGGGAATAGACGTAGTCCACCGGCTCGGACGGGTGCTGCATCAGGTTATAGACATGACAGAACGCACCATTTTCCGACTGGGAGAAATAGTGCTGCAGGTATCCCTTTTGCTTGAGCTCCTTCCACGCCGCATTCAGCAGGTAGGCGCTGTCCGAGCAGGCATAGCCGAGACGGCGCTTGCTGAGCGCGAAATCCGGCAGGCCGACAAAAGACTTGATGACGGCAAACAGACCCTTGGCCTCGAGAGAAAGCGTTCTGTCGCGCAGAACTTCGTTATAGATTGTCGTGTAGCCGGCTGCGGACATTGCTTTCCCTCCTTTCCGATGGTCGATTTTTGCAGAAGAAACAAAAAATCGTCTGATGCTCTCACACCAGACGATTGAAAAACCATGTCTAAATTCGTATCAAAAATCGAAGATTCGTAATGTTGCACAAGTAAAATGTGCCGTGTTAAGCAGAAAAATTGATTTTTGTCGAAAAACGCGCGTCTTATTGACATAACCGCTTGTTGAATGTATAATGATTATACAGTAAGCGGTATGCGCCATTTGGCGCGTTACTGGTCTCAGGTGAGTGAGATCTTACCGCCCGCTGGTGTTGGAAGCACCAAGTGGCGGATACCGTTTATAAAAGAGCTGATGCTTGCAGGCATTGGCTCTTTTGTTTTTCCTGTAATTAAGAATACCATGGAAAATAAGGAATGTCAATCTTAATCAGGTGAAGTTGAAAAATACTCGGAAGAGTTGGTTTTTTTTTAGAATGAATCCGGGTTTTCCGGATATACTTGCAATGCCGCCTGATATGCGGTATAATATCAGTAAACGAATGATGAGATTGCTCACTGAGCACACGAAAAGCCCCGGAGGTCACGACTCCGGGGCTTTTCTATTCTGTTTTGGAGCAGGTGGCTTAGACCTGAGGCTGGCTACCAGTTACATCTTGCCGTCCAGCCATTTGCAAATGCAGTATGCTGCTACGCTTGCCAGAACGGAGATTAAAAACGATGAGATAACGCTCACTAAGTCCCCACTTTTGCTAACTGTATAGGGGAGCCTGTACCGTATAACATGGAGGTCGGATTGCAGCAAGGAAAGCCGGATTTTGAACTTCTCAGACTAAAAATTACTGCCTGGGATATATTCGCGGCGCTTGATCCATGCCGCGCAAACGGTCTCTTTATTATCTGCGGCTGCTCACAGCCGACCGGCATTTCCTCGATCAGCCGCCTTGATGGGTCGATATGCAGGACTTTTTTGTTATGTAAAGTTATAACGTTAAAAAGCTATGACGTTATAACGCTATAACGTTAGATTGCGATGTATTTCTATTTTGGCATATATTATACTTGACGATTCTAAATGTATTCTTATACATTGAATTAAGCAAAGAAGTAGTAGAATGGCTTTACAGGCACTCAAGAAAAGGGAGTCTTTTTCGGATAAAGCCTATCATATGCTGCGCGAAGCGATTCTGACCGGAGAACTTAAGCCGGGCGAACAGCTTACCGAAGAAGCGCTTTCCGCACAGCTTGGCATCAGCCGCACACAGTCTATCGAGCATTTCCCATTTGCGCTGTTCTTCACTTTTTCGATGGCCCTGTCCCGCGACAAACGAGATGTTTTCTTTGCTTGCCTTCAGGTATTCCTGCAGATCCTTCAGCTTGTGCAGTCCGGTGGCTTTTTCCACCCTCTCCTGTACTGCCTGCAACTGCTTTTCCCCTTCCAGAAGCCACATAAAGTCTATTCGATACCGGCACGATTCTTCCGGCTTCCGGCTGGAATAGATCCCACATTGATATCCGTACACCATTACCTTGAACAGCACTCGTGGATCGACCTTCGATTTCCGTCCTTTCGGCGAATAGGCCCGATACATAAATCTGTTCTGTGCCGCAGAAAATAGGACTGCACCGATTGCGCGGTCAAAGCTGATATGCTACAATGATATTACTAAAAAACGTGCACGGCACAAAAAATAGGAGTGATCGCATGGAGATCCAGCGAGAGGCATATCTGAACCAACTGATCGAGCGCAGGGACAACGGCATGATCAAGATTGTCACCGGCATACGGCGCTGCGGAAAATCCTATCTGCTGTTCACCATATTCAAGCGGTATCTGCTTGAAAGCGGCGTTCCGGAGGATCATATTATCGAGATCGCTTTGGACGGCATCGAGAACGAGGAGCTGCGCGACCCCAAGGTATGCTTCCGCTATATTACGGATGCCATGCGCGGCGACGGGCCGTATTATCTTCTGCTCGATGAAGTGCAGTTCATGCCCCGGTTTGAGGAAGTTCTGAACAGCTTGCTGCGCATGAGCAATATCGACGTCTATGTGACCGGCAGCAACTCCAAGTTCCTTTCCAGCGACATCGTGACCGAATTTCGCGGCCGCGGTGACGAGATACGCATTCATCCGCTGTCGTTTGCAGAGTTCTATTCGGTCTGGGACGGCGACTTTGACGATGCCTGGGACGAATATATGCTCTACGGCGGTCTGCCGCAGATCGTAAATTTTCAGAACGAACGCCAGAAGGCAGACTATCTGAAAAACATTTTTGCTAACGTCTATCTGAAGGATGTAATCGAGCGCAACCGCATTCAGAACGATGCGGAGATCAACATTCTGGTTGACGTTCTGGCATCTGCGATCGGCGCGCCGACCAACCCGTCTAAAATCGCGAACACCTTTGCAAGCGAGCGCCAGATGAGCTACACCAACAAGACCATTTCACAGCACATTGATTTTCTGGCAGATGCTTTTCTGATCGAGAAGGCGCAGCGCTATGACATCAAAGGGCGCAAGTATATCGGTGCCAATCTCAAATATTACTTCACCGACCTCGGTTTGCGCAACGCCCGGCTGAATTTCCGGCAGCAAGAGCCGACTCATATCATGGAGAACATCGTATATAATGAGCTGTGCATTCGCGGTTATCATGTCGATGTGGGCATCGTTGAGGCGTTCGGCAAGGACAGCAGCGGCAAGCGCCTGCGCAAGCAGCTCGAAGTCGATTTCGTCGTCAATCAGGCGAGTCAGCGATATTATATCCAGGTCGCCTACGATCTCACCTCGGAGGAGAAGCAGGCGCAGGAATTCAACTCGCTCCGCCATATCCCGGACTCGTTCAAGAAAATCTGTCTCTTATACACATCTCCGAGCCCACGAGACGGACTCCTA
>OJOV01002399.1_pt1 | contig 11562 bp, 10 predicted proteins | sample 1598281 | NCBI WGS metagenome assembly OJOV01 (sample SAMN03922469, study PRJEB24848) | human gut metagenome | isolation source: stool sample | host: Homo sapiens | place: Germany | collected 2010-11
CCCCATCAGCCGCGTCTATCAGGCGCATATCCCGACGTATCCGTCCGGCCATTGGCTGTTCGGCTTTGCCTCGAAGAAATACCATCCCGTCACGGACTTCAATCCGACGGCCTGGACGCTTCTTGGCCTTTCTACCCGCTATTACAATGCGAAGCTGCACCGCAGCGCCTTCTCCCTGCCGACGTATGTCGAGGAGCTGCTGCGCGATGTGGAGCCGCAATAAGGAGAGATCATTATGGCAAAATTACTGGTCATTGGCTGCGGCGGCGTTGCACAGGTCGCCATTCAGAAGTGCTGTCAGAATGACGGCCTGTTTACGGAGCTCGTGCTCGCCAGCCGCACAAAGGCGAAGTGCGACGCCCTCAAGGAAAAGCTCGCCGGGAAGACGAAGACCGTCATCTCCACGGCCGAGGTCGACGCCGATAACGTCGCCGCGCTGTGTGTGCTCATCCGCGACGTCCGCCCGGATGCCGTGCTGAATCTGTCCCTGCCGTATCAGGACCTTTCCGTGATGGAGGCCTGCCTCGAGTGCGGCGTGGACTATATCGACACCGCGAACTACGAGCCGGAGAATACCGACGATCCCGCATGGCGCGAGATCTACGAAAAGCGCTGCAAGGAGCTGGGCTTCTCCGCCTACTTTGACTATTCGTGGCAGTGGGCCTATGACGAGCGCTTCCGCAAGGCCGGTCTGACGGGCCTGCTCGGCACCGGCTTTGACCCGGGCGTCACGTCCGTGTTCGTCGCCTATGCCAAGAAGCACTATTTTGACGAGATCCACACCATCGACATCCTCGACTGCAACGGCGGCGACCACGGCTATGCTTTCGCCACCAACTTCAACCCCGAGATCAACCTCCGCGAAGTCTCCGCCCCCGGCAGCTACTGGGAGAACGGCCATTGGGTCGAGATCCCGGCCATGAGCATCAAGCGGGAGTACGATTTCGACAAGGTGGGCCAGAAGGATATGTACCTGCTCCACCACGAGGAGATCGAGTCTCTGGCAAAGAACATCCCGGAGGCAAAGCGCATCCGCTTCTTCATGACCTTCGGCCAGAGCTACCTCGACCACATGCGCTGTCTGGAGGACGTGGGCATGCTGTCCACCACCCCGGTCAACTTCAACGGCCAGGAGATCGTGCCCATCCAGTTCCTGAAGGCTCTGCTGCCGGACCCTGCCAGCCTGGGCCCCCGCACCAAGGGCAAGACCAACATCGGCTGCATCTTTACCGGCAAGAAGGACGGCAAGGATAAGACCTATTACATCTACAACGTCTGCGACCACCAGGAGTGCTACCGGGAGGTGGGCAGCCAGGCCATCAGCTACACCACCGGCGTGCCTGCCATGTGCGGTGCCCTGATGCTGCTGACCGGCAAGTGGACCACCAAGGGCGTCCACACTGTCGAGGAGTTTGATCCCGATCCGTATCTGGAGGCACTGGACCAGTACGGCCTGCCCCGCAGCGAGAGCCACAGCCCGGCTCTGGTGGACTGATGCGGCTGGAGGATCGCCGCCCGCCCTTTGCGGGGCTGGCAAACCTGACGGAACAGCAGCTGCAAAGTCTGCCCACCCCCTGCTACTTGCTGGACGAGGCCCAGCTGCGCCGGAACGGGCAGATCATGCTGGAGCTGCAGCAGCGCACCGGATGCCGGGCTCTGCTGGCCCAAAAGGCCTTTTCCAACTTTGATGTGTACCCGGTGCTGGCTCCCTACCTGGCAGGCACCGAGGCCAGCGGCCTGTACGAGAGCCGCCTGGGCCGGGAGCAGCTGCCGGAAAAGGAGAACCATGTGTTCTGCGCTGCCTACCGGGCAGACGAGTTCGCAGAGCTTCTGCAGTACGCCGACCACATCGTGTTCAACTCCCCCGGCCAGCTGGCCCAGTTTGGCCCGGCAGCCAAGGCCGCCGGCAAAAGCGTGGGCCTGCGGGTAAACCCCCAGTGCTCCACCCAGGAGGGCCATGCCATCTATGACCCCTGCGCCCCCGGCAGCCGTCTGGGCACCACCCGGGCCCAGTGGGACGCCGCTGTGGCGGCCCACCCGGAGCTGCCGGAGCTGCTGGATGGCCTCCACTTCCACACCCTTTGCGAGCAGGACGCCGACGCCCTGGCTGTGACTCTGAAAGCGGTGGAGGCAACGTTCGGGGACCTGCTGCCCAAGATGAAGTGGGTGAACTTTGGGGGCGGCCACCACGTTACCCGGCCCGGCTATGACCTGGCTACCCTGGAGCAGTGCATCTGCCAGGTGCAGCAGACCTATGGTGTGCAGGTGTATCTGGAGCCGGGCGAGGCCTGGGCGCTGAACGCGGGCTACCTCGTCACCACGGTGCTGGACACCTTGCAGAATGGAGACACCCGCCTTGCCATTCTGGACACCTCTGCCGCCTGCCACACTCCGGATGTGATCGAGATGCCCTACCGTCCGCCCCTGCTGGACGCCGGAGAACCCGGCGAAAAGCCCTGCACCGTGCGGCTGGGCGGCCCCACCTGCCTGGCAGGGGATGTGATGGGAGACTACAGCTTCAAGGCCCCGCTGGCCCCGGGCCAGCGGCTGGTGTTTGGAGATATGGCCATCTACACCACCTGCAAAAACAACACCTTTAACGGCATGCCTTTGCCGGATATCTGGCTTTTGCGGTCCGACGGCAGCCTGGCCCGGCTGGCCCACTTTGGCTACCAGGATTTCCGCTGCCGTCTGGGAGGCCGGGGAGAGGGCACCCTGGACACAGCATCTGTCCCAATTTAAGGGCCCTGTCTCTGCCAGAAAAACAGCCTCGGCCTCCGGGCCGATGGCAGGAAATTCCAAGCGGCAAAGGTTCTTTGCGAAGTTTGGTATGGTAGTTACAACAGCGCAACAAATATCACCTGTTTTCGTGACTTTTTCACGAATCGGCCTCTGATTTTTTAGGGAACTCCCCCATTGACAGCCCTGGCTTTTGTTCGATATAATTGAGACAAGGAAAGCGTCCCCGGCCGGGGGATGCAGCTTCGTGAATCACGAAACATATCCACAAAAACAACCAGACTGGAGGGAGATCCTATGAAAAACCTGAAGAAATTCGCGGCTCTGTTACTGGCAGGTGCCATGGCTCTGCTGATGCTTACCGCCTGTGGCGGCGGTGGCGGCGGGTCCGCTGAAAAGACCGAAGAGCAGAAAGTAATGGAGAAGATCGGCAGCCAGAAGAACGTCCATGTGACCAGTGATGCAGAGCTTCGTGCAATAGCTGAGGCACATCTGAACGAGGATCTCAAGATCGTCTGGAAGCTGGGTAACCATGCATTCGTGGGCGGCATCTATGTGAATAATCTGGGCGATGATCTGGTCATCACCATCACTGCCAAGTACGATTATGCGGATACCCTGCTGAGCGATATTCTGACGAGACTGTCGAATTATATCGACACGAATGTCGATGCCAGCGTAAACCAGAGCGGCACCTGGTCTAAGGTGGGCGTTGTGGTCAAGCGTAACGAGACCCAGAGCTATGTTGGTATCGCTATCCGTGTTAAGAACCCCCACAAGTAAACAATAATTCCTCATCCTTTTCCCCGGAGTGTGGCTGCAAAGCTGCCCTCCGGGGCTTTTTTGTGCCTGTTGGCCGGGGAGAGGCCCCGGCCCCTTTTTGCGTTGTGACAAACCCTGCTGGCTGTGGTACAATAAAAGAGCATTGAACACAGACAGAAAGGACATTTCCATGCAGCTGTTTGTTACCGGGCCTACCTGGAGGAGGGGCTGGATGCCTGCGAGGAGCAGCATCTGCCCCGGCTGGTATAACCTCCGTTTCACTTCTCCCGCCGGGCCTGACCGCCCTGCGGCAATGAGCTGCCGGTAAAGCAAAAGCAGCCGCGTGCCTTCCAAAAGGTACGCGGCTGCTTTTTGTCTGCCTTGCCCATAGACACAGAAAACCGCCGGAGGTTTCCCTGCCGACGGTTCTCTGTATGATGATAGGAGGATCAAAAAATGATCGTCACATAATTGCAGCTTAGTTCAGGATGGTCTGCTCGGTCTCGATGTCGAACAGGTGGACCTTGTGCGGGTCAAAGGCAACGCGGACGGTGTCTCCGTTGCGGGCCTTGGAGGTGGGAGCCACACGAGCGGTCATCTTGTTGCCCTTGTACTCCAGGTACAGGTAGATCTCGGCGCCCATCATCTCAGACACTTCGACCTGAGCATCCAGCTGGCAGTCGGTGTGCTTTGCCATGAACTCGGGCTCGTCGTCGATATCCTCGGGACGGATGCCCATCTTGACCTTCTTGCCAACGTAAGCATCCAGCTTGCCGTCGGCGGTCTTTTCCTTGGGCAGGGGGATCACGTCGCCGCCCAGGTCAATGCCGTACAGCTCGCCCTTCTTGATCAGGGTGCCGTCCAGGAAGTTCATCTGGGGGCTGCCGATGAAACCTGCAACGAACATATTGCACGGCATATCGTACAGGTTCTGCGGGGTATCGACCTGCTGGATGACGCCATCCTTCATGACGACGATGCGGTCGCCCATGGTCATAGCCTCGGTCTGGTCGTGGGTAACGTAGATGAAGGTGGTAGCCAGCTTCTTGTGCAGCTTGATGATCTCGGTGCGCATGGAGGTACGCAGCTTAGCGTCCAGGTTGGACAGAGGCTCGTCCAGCAGGAAGACTGCCGGGTTACGGACCATTGCACGGCCCAGAGCGACACGCTGGCGCTGACCACCGGACAGAGCCTTGGGCTTGCGGTCCAGCAGGTGCTCGATCTCCAGGATCTTGGCTGCCTCATGCACACGCTTGTCGATCTCGTCCTTCGGGGTCTTGCGCAGCTCCAGACCGAATGCAATGTTCTTGTAAACGGTCATGTGGGGGTACAGAGCGTAGCTCTGGAACACCATGGCGATGTCGCGGTCCTTCGGGGGAACGTCGTTGATCAGACGGCCGCCGATGTACATTTCGCCCTTGGAGATCTCCTCCAGGCCGGCGATCATGCGCAGGGTGGTGGACTTGCCGCAGCCGGAGGGGCCGACGAAGATGATGAATTCCTTATCCTGGATCTCCAGGTTGAAGTCGGTGACGGAAGGAGCGGTAGCGCCCGGGTAGATCTTATAGATGTGCTGGCAGCTAATCGAAGCCATAATCGTTTGCCTCCATAATCTTGTGTTTGCAGCGCCCTTGACGGCGCTTCGGTTCGTTGGTATTATAATAACAGATTATTTTGTGATATAAAATAGCATTTTATTGATTTGAGGTGTCGGATATTGCTGTTTGACTGGAATGCCGTGGCCGCGCCCGGGCAGGTGCAGGATGTGCAGCCCTGCGCGCCTCTCACCCTGACCGGCGACGGGCTGTGGGTCTGCCTTGTTTCCAGCGGGCGGTGCACCGCCAGTGTGCCCTCGGCCGGGCCCCTGCCCGCCGGGGCTGCGCTGCTGCTGCCACCCCAGAGCGTCCCGGCCGGGCATCTGGTGCTGAGCCGCGCCCCGCTGGTGCTGGAGCCGGAGGGCAGCTGCCACCTGCTGTGCGTCCAGCTCACCGGGCAGGCCAGCGCCCAGTTTCTGGCCGGGCTGCACGAGCTGCCTTTTCTGGCCCGGGGCGAGACCTGCCCCGCCGCTGCCGAGCTGCTGGACCGCCTTGCCTCGGAGCAGGAATTGCCGGGCCGGGTGCGCAGCCAGCTGGCCTTTGCCCTGTTGTGTGAGCTGGCCGATGCCGACAGCGCCGCCCCCGCCCTGCCGCCGCTGGTGCAGGCCGCCATCGCGGACATCCGGGCCAACTACGCGGGCCTGTACGGCGTGGAGGAGCTCAGCGAGCGGCTGGGGGTGTCCAAGAGCCATCTGGTGCGCACCTTCACCGCCGCGCTGGGCATCCCGCCGGGGCGCTATCTGACCCGGGTGCGGGTGGAAGCCGCCCAGCGGCTGCTGCTGCACCGGGAGTACACGCTGGACGTGGTGGCCAGCCTGTGCGGCTTTTCCGGGGCCAACTACCTGTGCCGGGTGTTCAAAAAAGAAACCGGCCAGTCCCCCGCACAATGGCGGGCGCTGGCCGGTCATTCCATCCACTCCGGGCTGTCCCCCCAGGAGGCCCAGCGAGAGCAGGAGCTGTTTATTTAAGGTTGCGGCTTGGGGCGCAACAGCAAAAACAGGGTCAGCAGCGCCGTCAGCAGCTCCGATGCCGGGAAGGCCGCCCACACGCCGTTCATGCCAAAGAGGGCGCTCATCACCAGCGAGCAGACCACAATGGCCGCCACGCCGCGGCAGATGGAGGTGACCGAGGCTTCCAGCGGGCGGTTGGTGGCGCTCAGGTAGCCCGCCGCCACGATGTTGAACCCGGCAAAGAAGTAGCCCACGAAGTACAGCCGCATGCCGTTGTGGGCAAACCGGGCCATCTGCACCGAGTTTTCACTGTTGAACCAGCCCACCAGCGTGTCGGTCATGCCGAACACCACCGCATACAGCGCGGCGGCCAGCACCAGCGCGGTGCAGCTGCCCAGAATGAGCAGCTTCCTGGCTCCGGCCCGGTCGCTGTGGCCGTAGCAGCGGCTCACCAGCGGCTGGGCACCCTGGGCCACACCGTTGAAAATGGCGGTGGCCACCAGCGCAAAGTTGGCCACGACGCCGTAGGCCGCCACGGCCACATTCCCGGCCAGACCCAGCAGCAGGAAGTTGAACACCGTCGTGGTCACGCCGGAGGACATCTCCCCCACAAAGCCGGAGATGCCCAGCTGGCAGCTCTGCCCCAGCAGCTTTGCCGAGGGCAGCTGCCGCACGAACTGCACCGTGTTGTCTTTTTGGAAGAAGTGGCGGCTGCAGATGGCGATGCTGAGCATCGGCGAAACGGCGGTGGCCAGTGCCGCACCGGCCAGCCCCAGCCCCATGGGGAACATGAAGATGTAGTCGAACACCACATTGAACAGGCTGCCGCTCAGCGTGGCCACCATGGCCAGCGAGGGCGCACCGTCGTTGCGGACAAAGGCCGACACGATGTAGTTGCACATAAAAAAGGGCGTGAACAGCAGAAAGATGCGCGCATAGGGGATGCCCAGCGCCACGATGCCGGCATCGCCGCCCATGAGCCGCAGCAGTGTGCCGGGGCAGAAGATGCCCACCAGCACAAAGGGCACAGCCAGCAGGCAGGCGCAAAAGACGGCATTGGAGAAATACCGCTGTGCCGCCCGCTCCTCGCCCTGTGCGCGGAGGATGGCGTAGCGGGTGGCCGCACCCAGACCGATCATGGAACCAATGGCAAAAATGAAGTTGTAAATGGGCAGGCAGAGGTTGAGCAGGGTCACGCCGTCGGTGCCCGCCGCCTGCGAGATAAAATAGGTATCGGCCAGAATATAGCAGGACGTGCCCAGCAGACCGAAAATATTCTGCGATACATATTTAAAGAACTGCTTTGTCAGATTCATCTTGGTTTTCCCTTTTTCCCGGAAATTGTCATACACAAAGCGGTATTGTAGCACACCCCGCGCGTCAAGTCAATTCCAAAACTGCCCTGCAGCGCAGAAAAATGAGGAGGCATTTCATGAACATCACCGAATTTGCCCAGTATGCCGGTGTATCCAAGGCGGCGGTGAGCCGCTACTTCAACGGCGGCTACCTCAGTGCCGACAAGCGGGCACGCATCGAGGCCGCTGTGGAAGCCACCGGCTACCACCCCAGCATACAGGCCCAGATGCTGCGCACCCGCCGCACCCGGCAGGTGGGGGTCATCCTGCCCAAACTGTCCAGCGACAGCTGCCCCCGCATCGTGGAGGGCATCGGCAGCGTGCTGGAAGAATCCGGCTACCAGCTGCTGCTCATCAACACCGCCAACGACCCGCAGAAGGAACTCCGCGCCCTGGACACCCTGTGCCGCCACACGGTGGACGGCATCCTGCTCATTGCCACCGTGTACACCCCGGAGCACAAGGCCGTGCTGGAGCGGATGCATGTGCCGCTGGTGGTGCTGGGGCAGCAGTTTCCGGGCTGCTGCAGCGTGTACCACGACGACTTTGGCGCGGCACAGGCTGCCACGGCCCACATGCTGGCCAAGGGCCGCCATGCCCCGGGCTACATCGGGGTCACCCTGCTGGACAAGGCCGCCGGGCAGCAGCGCCGGGCAGGTTTTGAAGCCGCCGTGAAGGACGCCGGGCTGCCGGTGCGGCCCCAGCGCATGGCGGTGGCAAAGTTCAGCACCGCGTCCGGCTACGAGCAGGCCGCCCGCCTGCTGGGCAGCGACCCCCGCATCGACTGCCTGTTCTGCGCCACCGACGCCATTGCTCTGGGTGCCATGCAGTACTGCCGGGAGGCAGGCATCCGCATCCCGGAGGATGTGATGATCGCCGCCGTAGGCGACAGCAGTGTGGGGCGCAATACCTTTGTGCCTCTGACCAGCGCCCACCTGCACTACAAGACCTCCGGCCGGGACGCCGCTGCCCTGCTGATGGACCTGCTCAACGACCCGCACACCGTGCCCCGCAGCCAGATGCTGGGGTATGAGCTGGTCTGCCGGGAGAGCACGGGGGACTGAGCGATATGAAACCATGTGAAATCAATAACAGAACGCATCCCAACTTTATGCCCTCTGCGAATGGAAATATTGCGCTGATTATCGTATAATCATGCCATTGAAACCGATTACAACACAGTGGTCGGTCTTTGGAAGAGGAAGCATCAAGCAAAGGAGAAGTGCACTATGGATTACAAACACGCAGCACAACAGGTCCTGGACTGCATCGGCGGAAAAGACAACATCGTGTCGGCCGCACACTGCGCCACCCGCCTGCGTCTGGTCATCGCAGACAACGCAAAGGTCAACAAGCAGGAGCTGGAAAACGCCGAGGGTGCCAAGGGCGTTTTTGAGGCACAGGGCCAGCTGCAGATCATCTTTGGCACCGGCACGGTGAACAAGGTATACGACGAGTTCATCCAGCTGGCCGGCATCGAGGGCGGCAGCAAGGAGGACGTGAAGCAGGCGGCCGCCGCCAAGGCACCCTGGTATCAGCGAGCCATCAAGACCCTGGGCGACATCTTTGTGCCCATCATCCCCGCCATCGTGGCTTCCGGCTTCCTGATGGGCATCATGGAAGCGCTGAACTTCATGGTGAACAACGGTTTCCTGAACATCGACACCACCGGCTCGGTGTATGTGTTCGCCAAGCTGTTCTCTAATACGGCCTACACCTTCCTGCCCATCCTCATCGCCTACTCCGCCGCCAAGGTATTCGGCGGCAACCCCTATCTGGGTGCAGTCATCGGCATGATCATGATCCACCCCGACCTGCAGAACGCCTGGACCGTTTCCAACGGCATCAACGTGATGCAGCCGGTGTTCGGCGGCCTGTACTCGGTGCCGCTGGTGGGCTATCAGGGCCACGTCATCCCGGTCATCATCGCCGTGTGGCTCATGTGCCAGATCGAAAAGCGGCTGCACAAGGTGGTGCCCGCCATGTTTGACCTGTTCGTCACCCCGCTGGTGTCCGTGTTCGTCACCGGTTACCTGACCCTGGCCGCCATCGGTCCCGTGTTTACCAAACTGGAAAACGGCATCATCACCGGCGTGCAGACCCTCATCACCCTGCCCTACGGCATCGGCTCCTTCATCATGGGCGGCCTGTACGCGGTCACCGTCGTGGCCGGCATCCACCACATGTACACCCTGATCGACCTGGGCCAGCTGGCCCGCTACGGCTATACCTACTGGCTGCCGCTGGCCAGCGCCGCCAACGTGGCACAGGGCGGTGCCGCTCTGGCCGTGGCCCTCAAGAGCAAGGACACCAAGGTCAAGTCCATGGCCCTGCCCTCTGCCCTGTCCGCCTGCATGGGCATCACCGAGCCTGCCATCTTCGGCGTGAACCTGCGCTACTTCAAGCCCTTCCTCGGCGGCCTGCTGGGCGGTGCCTGCGGTGCCCTGTACGCCAGCATCGTGGGTCTGGGTGCCACCGGCACCGGCGTCACCGGTATCTTCGGCATCCTGCTGCACCTGCATATGCCCCTGCAGTACATCATCATGATGGCCATCTCCTTCGGCGTGTCCTTCGCCGTGACCTGGGTCATCTGGAGCCCTGAGGAGGTCAAGGCATGAACGCACTCCAGCGCGATCTGAAAAAGCTGGTGCCGCTGGTGGAATCCCTCGGCGCGGAAAAGGCCGCCGCCGACCCCCACCGCCAGCGGTTCCACCTGCAGCCACCGGTAGGCTGGCTGAACGACCCCAACGGTCTGTGCGTCTACGGCGGGCAGTACCACGCATTCTTCCAGTACGGCCCCTTCGACGTGAACGGCGGGGTCAAGCACTGGGGCCACGCCGTGAGCACCGACCTGCTCCACTGGGAGCAATTGCCGGTGATGCTCTATCCGGACGAGCCTTTTGACTGCCACGGTGCCTACTCCGGCTCGGCCCTGGTGGAGGATGGCACCATGTACCTCTACTACACCGGCAACGTCAAGCACCCCGGCAATTTCGATTACATCAAAGAGGGCCGCGGGCACAATGTCTGCCTGGCCGTCAGCAAGGACGGCGTGACCCTCGACAGCAAGCAGTGCCTGCTGACTAACCGCGACTACCCCGCCGGGCTCACCTGCCATGTGCGGGACCCCAAGGTGTTCGCCTACGAAGGCCGGTACTACATGGTGCTGGGTGCCCGCACGCTGGAGGACAAGGGCGAAGTGCTGGTGCTGGAAAGCACCGACAAGCTCCGCTGGACCCATATCAACACCCTGACCACCCCGGAACCATTCGGCTACATGTGGGAGTGCCCGGACCTGTTCTGTCTGGACGGGCAGTGGTATCTGGCGGTGTCCCCCCAGGGCATCCAGTGCCAGAACGTCTACGGCTGCGGCTGGTTTGCCATCCACGGTGACTGGCGCGGGGACTGCACCCTGAGCGAATTCCACGAGCTGGACGCAGGCTTTGATTATTACGCCCCCCAGAGCTTTGTGGACGGCAACGGCCGCCGCATCCAGATTGGCTGGATGGGCATGCCGGACGCCGACTACGGCAATGCGCCCACCGTGGCCTACGGCTGGCAGCACTGCTTCACCGTGCCCCGCGTGCTGACGGCCGGGCCGGACGGCACCCTGCTGCAGAACCCGGTGCCGGAGCTGGACGCGCAGCGCAGCGCCGCCGCCCTGCACGCCGCCAGCGGCGAGGAAGTGTTCCTTGCCCCGCGCTTTGACCTGACCGCCGCACCCGCCGGAGACTTCTGCCTGACGGTTGCGCAGGGGGTGCAGCTGGTGTATACTGAACAGGACTGCACCTGCATCCTGCGTTTCACCGACCCCGCTCTGGCCGACGGCCGCACCGTGCGCCGCGCCCGGCTGGCAGCCCCCTGCCGCAGCCTGCGGGTGGTGGGCGACAATTCCTCGCTGGAAATTTTCCTGAACGGGGGAGCCACGGTGTTCAGCACCCGGTACTACCCTGCCCCCGGCGACGTGAGCGTAAAGCTGACCGGGGCAGCCTGTGAACTCTGCAATTTGTGATCTGGAGGTTTTCTATGCCCGGCAATACTCTGTTTTCCATCGGCGAAGCGCTGATCGACATGATCCCGTCCCGCGTGGGATGCGCCTTTGACGAGGTGCCGTCCTTCAGCCCGCGCAGCGTCTCCTTCTGCTCCTTGGCGGTGCGGTAG
>OJOV01002410.1_pt1 | contig 11500 bp, 9 predicted proteins | sample 1598281 | NCBI WGS metagenome assembly OJOV01 (sample SAMN03922469, study PRJEB24848) | human gut metagenome | isolation source: stool sample | host: Homo sapiens | place: Germany | collected 2010-11
GAGCAGACATGTTATTAATAATATCACTTATAATCGTATCTTTATTCATATATTTTCTTAAAGATTCACTTAAAAAACACGCAGGTATCTACTATATAGGGGCAGCGGTAATCTCTATTGCAGTATTTCTGATTGGATTTCTGCCAATGCCTTTATTCTTAAAGAATAATATATTGGGGATATTTGCAAAGGGTTCTCTTGGAACGGCAATGTTCGTTGCAGTAATGTACGCAGGTGCACTTCCTAAGGGCAGCAAGCTGATTGCACAGCTTATGAAGATAAGAGGTGAATTGTCAATTACAGCGGCAATACTTGTCCTGTGTCATAATTTCACATACGGAATAACATATTTTAAAATGCTTTTTATTAAGCCGGAGGCATTATCAGCAACACAGTTTACAGCAGCAATTATAAGTCTTGTGCTTATCATAATAATGATTGTGCTTACAGTAACTTCATTTCAGGCTGTAAGAAAGAAGATGAAGGCTAAGAAGTGGAAACAGTTACAGCGCACAGCATACGTATTCTACGGTCTTATGTATGTACATATAATGCTTATCAATATTCCTTATGCAAGACTTGGACTTGGTACTTATATTGCAAATGTAGTTATCTACAGCATAGTTTTCTTAGGCTATGCAGCTATGAGAATAGCAAAGGCTGTATCAGTAAAGGCAGCAAGAGCCGGAAAGACATACGGTAAGAAACCAGAGACTGTTCTGTATGGTCTTGCATTGGTTTTATGTGTAGTTATGACATTTTTATGCTTTGCAGGAAGAAAGACAACTGCTATGGCTTCTGGCGAGGACGAGGAATGGGAAGAATTCTTTAATGAAGAGACAGTTGCAGCGTTGGTTAAAGAGGCAGAGAGCAGCCTTGCAGGTGACGCAGCTTTAACAGCCGAAGGAACGACAGAGGCTGGACAGACTGATAATCAGTCAGATACACAGGCCGACAATTCGGGTTTGGATAATTCAGCTGCAGGTAATTCAGGTTCAGGTAATACATCAGGCAATGATTCGGAAAGCGGTAATCAGACAGCACAGCCAGGAAATTTATCAGATGGCAGCAGTGATTCACAGGGAGGTAATACTGCCAGTGATACACCGGCTAATGCAACATTTAAAGCAGACGGAACTTATACGGGTTCTGCTGTGTGTGATACTTATAACTACAATGTAACGGTTACAATAGTCGTATCAGGAGATGTGATTACATCAGTTATAGCAACTTCAGAAGCAGGAGCACAGGACGAGCAATATTTTAATATGGCAAATGCAAAGGTTCCTGCACAGCTTCTTGCAAATCAGAGTACATCAGGCGTTGACAGTGTTTCTGGTGCTACTAAATCGAGCAATGCCATAAAGAAGGCATTTTACTATGCTTATAAATCGGCTAAGAAGTAGAGCAGATTTGTAATAGAAAAAATTATAAGGAGGCAAAATTCCTCTCCTCACCAATGGGTTCGGATTTTGCTTCGCAAAACAAGGAGGAATTATGAGGAAGAACATTTTTACTAAGATTGCTGCTGTTGCAGCCGCTACTGTTCTTGCAGTTACAGCACTTCCAGCTCTTGTGTCTGATACACATGCAGCAGATGATGAGTATTCATATGTATATGCTGGACTTACATGGCAGGAATACTGGGCTAACGAGGGCGTATATAACGCAGGAGATGTAACAACATCTAATGAGAAGGATACACATGGTGAGTATGATAAGGGCGCTTTTGATACAGTAACAAGAGCTACAACCAATCATGGTCTTCACAGAGGAAGCTACCAGTGCATGGCAACAATTGATACAGAAGATGGTAAGAAGTATGAGCTTGCCGGCTGGACTGGTGATGCAAAGAATCAGATAATGATTCTTACAGATGGTACACAGCTTTCATATAGTAAGGGAGTAATTACTAATACAGATGGTACAACATCTAAGCTTTCTTCTTATGAAGTAACTGGTATTAAGTATGTTCCGGTTAAGGTTAAGACATCTGATCTTGCTGATTTTGAGCAGCATTACAAAGTTGTCAAGAATGGTGAGAAGTTATACGGAGGATTCGGTGAGGTCAAGCTTAGTTCATATGAGTATACAGCTGCAGTTAATGCAGATACTAACGGACTTAAGACAGCAGTTAAAAATGCAGACGGAACATATTCATTTTCTGCAAGACAGACTGGCAATGGCAAATCATTTGCAGAGCAGGATATCAGCGTAGCTGCTAACATTACATCTACAGTAAAAGATGCTACAGGTTCATACGGTGAATTCTTAAGAGTTGATATTAATGGCGATGGTTATGGCGCATTAGGTGCTATGATGCAGACTGTTAAGTGGACATACTATGGAAATGATGCAACAAGAACAAATGTAGTTGCTACATATGGTACTAAATTCGCAGCAGACAACTGGATGCACAAATCAATGGGAATCCAGCTTGGACTTACAGATTCAGCACGCTGCCAGTTACCAGCAGGTTATGATGGAACAGGTTACTGGTCACTTACTGTATATGCATTAGGATATACTGATACTACAATTGATTTTGAAGCAACTGATGCTAATATTGTTAAAGTTAAAGCACCTGTAAGTGATACATCTAAGCTTTCAGCAGCTATTGCAGCAGCAGATGCACTTAATGAAGCTGATTACACAGCAGAATCCTGGGCAGCTATGAAACTCGAGTATGAGGAAGCAGTCGATGCACTTGCAGTTGCAGAATATCAGGCAGATGTTGATGAGGCAACAGAGCATCTTACAGCAGCAATCAATGCATTAGTAAAGATTGATGCAGGTACACCTTCTGGTTCAGAAGAGTCTGGCAACACAACTGATGCAGGTACATCAGATACATCTGTATCAAATGTTAAGACTGGTGATTCTAACAACATGATGGCTTACATCGTAGCAGCAGTGCTTGCTTTAACAGCAGGCGCAGCAGTAACAGGCAGACGTAAGATTAAGAATGTAAGATAACTGATACGCTAAAATCTAATAAAACTATAAACAAGCCAAAGAACCGGGTCGGAGAGAATCCTTTGAGGGATTTTCTTGCGGCCCGGTTCTTTTTTACCTGTTAATCTTAATATCACCCATATTAACATCAGCGTTTATACTTTTACCGCTGCCAGCATTATTAGTATAGCTGTGAGAATAAGTAGAATCATTAACCTTGATGTCACCTAAGTCTACAGAGAGATTAGCACTGTATTTATCAATATCCATACCGTTTATTTTCAGAGAACCCATATCGACAGAAAGGTTAAGGACATCACTGTCACAGTTTGTAAGCTTAATATCGCCCATATTGTTATCAGCAGTTAAATTCTTAACGGCAGAATCAACGATCTTAAGAGAACCCATATCAACAGAGAAATCAGCAGAAGAAGCATGTATATTGTTAACATCCATATCACCCATATTAAGGTCAGCCTGAATAGAATTAAGACTGATATTGTCAGGAATAGTAATTGTAAGTGTGCAGTCTGAGTTTTTGATATTAGTCATAAGATGTACTTTTACATGTTGTTCAATATTTAATGAAGTTCCAGAAACAGATACAGCAGGCATAAACTTTTCAGCACCTGTATAGATAACTTCAAGCTTGTTGCCTTTCTTAATCTCAACACTGCCAAGATTCATATCAACAGATATGTCTGACACATTATCATAAATAGAAGAATTTTCAATATATTTGCCACTGGATGCCATAGTCATGCGTGTAAAAGGAGAAATGTTAAATACATTACCAAGAACGCCAATAATTATGCATATAAGTGTAATAAAATATATAATTGACAGATAAATTCGTTTCTTCATAATTACACCTCCCTGGAATCGTCTTTAAGTATACTCTTAAATATAGCATGTATTACAGCCGCAACAGGCCATATAACCCATGTTAAAGCCCATGCAAATGTGATGAAACTGGCTGACAGATATATACATGTAACGGTAGGCCAGAAAACAGACATAATAGTTGTTGCAGTATTGTTAATATATCTGACTTCTTTATTCTCCTTCTTAACATAGCTGCCGGCTACATTGTCACCATTAAGAGCAAGTAAAGTCTTACATGAAGTCTCAGCCATTGAACCGAAAACAATAAGGAATACGCCGACACTTACTATACAAATCATTGCTGCACCGCCGATATCGTCAAGTCCCTGTATTGGGATTGTGTCAAAAACAGCAGCAGGGACAAAGCTTATGATACACATAATAATTCCCAGAGTGCGGCACACAATAGAAATGTTGCGAAGCTGTTCCTTCTTATCCTGCACATATCCGACAGTGGCATAATCGATGATACATTCGTGTTTCTTAATATAGTCGTATTTATTCATTAAAGAATTGGTTATTATAAATATGCCAACACCGCAGGCAACTATAATAAACAGAGCAACAGTGCCCATTGTCTGGAGAAAATTATTATGAAATGCACTGCAGGCTGCCGCTGGAACTACTGAGAAAATACATAAGAAAACCCCTAATGCAGTCAGAAATGCATGTCGGCTGCCGGCACTTACAAAGCTTCTGGCTTCATCCTGTGTTAAAGTGCGTCTGTTATCAACAGGAGCAGAAGACTGTCTGTTAAGTCCGAGAGTTTCTGCGAGTTCGTCAAGATTGCCGAATTCTGAGATAACAGTGCCTACAGCCTCATTCTCGCTTTTACCTTCACTGATAAGTTCATTATATTTGTCCTCCATCATGCCCCACAATTCGTCTTTAGCCTTTAAAACTTCAGCAGTTGCGGGGAGATTGGCAAACATAGTTTCAAGATAACTTTTAATAGTATCCATACATTAATTCTCCTTCACAATAAATTTTTCAATAACTTCTTTAGTGAGAGCCCACTCTTCACATTTTGACTGATAATACAGCCGTCCTTCGTCAGTAATCTGATAATAGGTGCGCTTTTTTCCGCCATTATCGCCTACACCGGGGAAAGAAGTGATATATCCGTTCTTTTCCATTCGTGTAAATGCTGAGTAAAGAGTAGTTTCTTTAACGATATATTTCTCATTGGTCATGGCCTTAATCTGCTTAGAAATCTCATAACCATAAGATGGCTTATCAAGCAGAAGATACAGGATAATTGTATCGTTGTAGCCTCGTATAATGTCGCTGCTGATGCCAGCCATGCATATTCCTCCCTTCGAATTAATTGAAGGTGATGATTCACCTGATAATAAATATTAAATAAATGATAATTACTACGACAGGCGATACTACGACAGCCGTAGTACATCTGTCGTAGTATATATAACATGATATGCATAATATGTCAACAGGAGAATATAAAAATCCCTCAAAAGCAGGTAAACAGTGCTTTTGAGGGATATATTAAATATGTGGATTATTTGAAATATACTTTAGCTGCAGTAGCAGCCATGATATTTTCCTTGTCAGGTGTTGATATTTCATTGCTTAAGACAATGTAATCAATAAGGTGTCTGTAGCTGTCCTTGCACAGATTCATAGGCAGGTCGCTTCCCCACATAAGTCGGTCGCTTCCGACAAGTTCGATGGCGCGTTTAATATAATGGATTGCGTCAGGATAAGGGTATATGGCGTCTTTACCCTGATTAGAAGGAAGGCTTGCAAGGTCGAATACAACATTGTCAAGCGTGAGTGCCTCCATTCCTTTAAGCCAGACATCTTCCTGAACAAGACCTCTTGGGGCAAGCAGATGGCACACAACAAACTGCGTGTCAGGGTGTCTCTTAATTGCGCGGGCGAGGGCTTCTGGCTGCCAGCACTCGGCAGGGTAGCGGCCGATATCGAACACAACAGTATTCTGATGCATTTCAGCATATGACAGCATTTCCTCAATAACATCACCATCAAGGGGAATAGTAGGATGATAACTCATAAGACCGCTTCCAGTACTTACTTCAAATTTTACAATCTTAATTCCGAGGTCTTCAAACAAATGCTTTCTTATAGAATCAACATTTCTGCAGAATGGGTCGTAAGTAGCTGCTGCAGCAAGACGGTCAGGATATTTCTTTGCAGCCTCATAAGTGTAGAGGTTCTGCGGTCCTAAGAAATTGCCCTGAAGCATAACAGCCTTGGAAACACCAGCCTCGTCCATAACCTTAAGAACCGCTTCCGGAGTTACATCATATTCACCGAGACACTCTGGTATCATCTGGAATATAGTGCCATCAGCGTAGCTTGCGTAACCTCCGCCTATAGCCTGCATTTCTCCGCTGTTTCCAAATCCATTGATGCAGCGGCATATATGAATGTGAGAGTCAATTATGTTCATAGTTAAGCCTCCTTGTTGCTAGATGTAGAAAGAATATTGAGATTATGTCCATACAGAAATTCATTAATAATTCCAATGTCATATTCACATTTGTTAATCATAATTATAATTGCAGCATCGCGGCTGACCTTGGAATACAGCGGGCTTAAGCCTGCTGTTTTTAACGCACGGTTGGTATCAGTAAGATTCATATGGCATGCAATGCAGAGCGCAATTACTCTGTCACGGCTTGGGTTGGCTCGATTGCCATTAAGGATTCCGTATGCATAATTAGCAGGAATATCACTTTGTCGTATAACATCACTTAATTGAAGTCCGTGGCTTCCTATATACCAGTTAAAGAATTCGCTGACAGACATCTGTGAGTCAGTATCCTCTTCATTACGGTATCTGTTAAAATGTTCAGGCTCAACTGAACTTAAGATTTTATCAAGTTCATAAGTCGTTTTTTCGTTCATTATTAATTCCGCCTTTCACAATAGAGTACACATTTTCTATTGATATAGTGTATAATAATAAACACTAAATTACAATAAGGATGAAAATATGACTTTAGAAGAAGAGAGCAGGCTGTCATTTTACAGGGAACTGACAGTACTTGATGAAAAAAAGAATATAGTGCTTGTGCAGGATATAAGAAACAGTGAGCTTTGCGTTAAAAAGACACTTGATATATATTCGCATGATGTATATGAGCAGCTTGCCTCTATAAGAATTGAGGGCGTTCCTGCGGTAAAGGAATGTGTTGCTGATGATGGAAAGCTTATAGTAGTTGAGGAGTATGTGCAGGGCAGGAGCCTTAAGCAGGTATTAGATGAGCATGGATTATTAAACGCGGAACAGGCTTATGAAATAGCAGTCCAGCTTGCGGACGTTCTTGTGAGACTGCATCAGTTAGAGCCGGCAATTGTCCACAGAGACATTAAACCATCTAATATAATTATTGAAAAAAACGGACATGTGAATCTTATAGATTTTAATGCGGCAAGACATGTTAATGCAGATAAGAATGAAGATACCAGAATGCTGGGAACCGTGTATTTTGCTGCACCAGAGCAGTTTGGATTCGGGCAGTCTGATGAGCGTACTGATATATATGGTCTTGGAGCAACAATTAATTATATTATGACAGGTGACAAGCCGGGAGCAGGAATTGCAGAGTGTAGATTTTCAGATATTCTTAAGAAATGCCTTATGGTAGACGCCAAGGACAGATATCAGTCAGCGGCAGAGCTTCGTGGCGTGCTTGATATGTTAAATTATAGTATAGTACAAGATAATAGGAAAAAAGCCGAAACGGCATTTGGTAAGGATAATACTGTTTCAGTTGTAAGAACCTATCGTAATATAAGAGATACAATTGTTAAAATGTACAGAAAATACCAGAAAAGAAATTACGATATTGATACTTCATGGCGCAGATATCTGCTGCCGGGATTCAGACGGCTGAATGTCGTGTATTGTCTGATTGCGCTAGTATGGTATGCGGTTATTGTATGGCTAACAATAAGCTTTGCAGTTACGGACAGTAAAACGGGAATACCGGTAACTGGTGGAGAACTTACAATGTATAAGATAGCTGTATTTGTACTCTTTATGGGAATGACAATGTGGTTTGGCAACTATCTTAATATAAGGAGAAAGCTTCCGGGAATGAAGAAGATAAATGTATTAAGCACTATTCTGACATTTGGTTATGCATTTACGATTAGTTTTATGTTTTTAGCTTTTTTTGCAATATTTATGGCAATTATAGGATATTTGTAAATATAAAAAAGACAGGATATATGTTGAGACTATTCAATATTATATCCTGTTTTTTTGTGCTGTCAGCACACGGTTTGCAGCCACCATTGTGATAACATCAATTATATGAAAAAGATGTTTATATATGCAAATATTTCCCTTCCAATACTGGCAGGCAGTCTGCTGTACTATGTGACTTCCCCACAAGTCATGTTTGTACAGAATATTGACAGGCTGCTTGGAGTCAGTCTGCATGTTGGAACGGAGAACACATTTGTAGTAAATTTGCGTAGTTATATGCCAGATATGCTGTGGGCGTATGCACTGGTATTTTCATTAATGCTGGTTACAGGTAATAAAACAGCTGATGTATGGAAAATGTTTGTGATAGCAGGCATGTTTTCGACAATTATGGAAGTCCTTCAGGTTATCGGATGTGTAAAGGGAACATTTGATGTGATGGATATTATTGTTGAGATAATTGCAGAACTGATGGCTGTTTTTATTATAAAAAGACATGATATGAGGAGGAAATCATATGAAAAGAATCAGGAAGTACATAGGGGTACTGCTGTGTCTGATAGTATTTGCTGCAATGGCGATGGGAAGTGGATCTGACACAAGCGTAGATAACAGTAATGCGAGTGGGGCTTCGGACAAGACAGGCACAGAAAGTGATAATGTTGTCATGGTAGGTGGAAGCTTTGAGAAAGATGGATTAAAGGGTACCGTTAATGATGCAGATACAGATTTTACCGATTACGATGATCCATATGGATTTTACAAGCCTGGTGATGGGAAAAAATATGTCAAAGCAGATTTTTCATTTGAAAATAACGGTAAATCTGATGCTTATGTAAGTAGTGCAGATTTTAGCTGTTATGCAGATAATGAGAGCTGTGATCAAAGTTTTATCGCATCTGTAAATGAGTTCTCAGGGGATACATTATCAACTGGTCGTAAAATAAACTTCAGTGTAGTATTTGCAGTTCCAGTTGATGCAGAATCTATCGAACTGGAATATACAGCCAATATATGGTCAAGCGAAAAAGTAATAATAAAGCTTCAGTAGGAGGAGTAGAAGATGAGAGTTTGGAAACTGGTATCAGGAATATTATCAATTATATTATTTGCAGTAGTTATGTTTCAGTCATGCGCCGCAGGAGTAGTTAATGCACTTGAGGACAATGGTGGCATATCAGGAAGTGTCGGCGTAATAGTTGGAATACTTATGCTTGCTGGTGGAATTGTTTCGATAGCTACAAGAAATAAGACTGGCAAGGGACACGATATAGCGTTGATTGTACTTTTCGGACTTGCCGCTGTATTCGGATTTGCAGGATATGGCAATTACAGTGACTTAGTAATCTGGTCAGTATGGTGTCTAATAAATGCTGTTCTGGCAGTTGTAAGCATAATTAAGAATAGATAAAGAAACCAATAATTATTAAAAATGTCTGGTGTGCCGCAGTAGTGCAGCATGCCAGACATTTTTTCATTAGTCATATTAATAAGTAATTTCCCTGCCTTCTTTTCTCCACTGTCTGAATTCTGCGGAAGCCGATAACAGCAGGTCAGATGATGAGTTAAGTGCAGTTTCAACAGAATCCTGAATAACACCGATGATGAAGCCGATTCCGACAACCTGCATTGCAACATCATTAGGAATACCGAATAATGAGCATGCCATAGGTATAAGCAGGAGTGAACCACCGGCAACACCAGAAGCACCACAGGCAGAAAGCGCTGCAAGAATACTTAAAAGAATTGCGCTTGGAATATCAACAGTAATACCTAAAGTATTGGCTGCGGCAAGTGTCATAACAGTGATAGTTATTGCAGCACCATCCATGTTAATAGTTGCACCGAGCGGAATAGTTACAGAGTAAGTATCCCTGTCGAGTCCCATATCCTCACATTCCTTCATATTAATAGGAATATTGGCAGCGGAGCTTCTTGTGAAAAATGCAGTGAGTGCGCTCTTTTTTAAACATCTGAATACAAGTGGGTAGGGATTCTTGTGTGTACACCAGAAAACAAGAATTGGGTTGGTAACAAAATAAATAAACAGCATAGTACCAACGAGAAGCATAAGAAGCTTTCCATATTCCTTAAATACTGACATACCATTGTTTGACACAGTATCAAATACAAGTCCCATAATACCAAATGGAGCACACTGGATGATCCAGGTTACGGTCTTTGAAAGAGCTGCGGAAATGTCATTTAATGACTGCTTGGTGGTATCAGATGCCTTACGAAGTGCGATACCGATAAGAACGGCCCATACAAGGATGCCGATGTAGTTTGCAGATACTAAAGACTGTACCGGGTTTGTTACCACATTCATAAGAAGTGTTCTTAATACTTCTGCTACACCCTGAGGTGCTGCCATATCAGTTGCCGCATCCACCAGTGTCAGTGTTACAGGAAATGCACTGCTTGCAGTAACTGCTACGATAGATGCAAGGAAGGTACTGAACATATACATAATAATAACTGTACGGATGACGCCTCCGTGGCTTTTTCCTGCGTAGCACAGAGAACTGATAACTAAGAAAAATACTAACAATGGCGCAATGGCTTTTAACGCGCCAACAAATACATCCCCTAAAATGGCGATCCCGCCTTCGGACGGAACAAACATTCCTAATAAAGCACCGATCACAAGACCAGCCACAATCCTCTGCACCAGGCTGATGCCGGTCCAGGCCTGAACTATCTTCTTCATACTCTTTTCCTATTCCCTTCTATTTGGTAAAGTGTTAAAAATACGCAACGGAAAGTATTATACACAATATGTCTGTAAAATACAAATGTTTTTTTCTAGCGGACACTTTTAGATGATTGTACACGAACCTGCATAAATTTCCCATTGTCCTAATATGATGTAAAAAACGTTCTCAAGGGGATAACCCATGAAAGATTATATTGAAGAACGAGCTGTCGCCATTGCCAATTACATCATAGATCACAACGCTACTGTCCGGCAGACAGCAAAACGCTTTGGGATCAGTAAGAGCACAGTGCACAAGGACTGCACGGAGAGACTGATCTCCATCAATCCGGTTCTCGCCGCCCAGACAAGAGTGGTCCTGGATCTGAACAAATCCGAGCGTCATATCCGGGGTGGGATGGCTACAAAGGAGAAATATCAATACCAGCATCGACTTGCCATCTGCAGTCGGGAAGAGAAGTAACGTTTATTTTTGTAATAAGATAGGGTTCAGCCATCTGCCGCCTGCAGGACCTCTTTCAGCGTATCTTTAAATGCAAGAGCCGCTTTGGAATGGTATCTGCCAGGCGGCAGTGCTATTCCCAGATCAATAAAAGCACTTTCTGCACCCAGAGATAAAAACTCTGCATTTCTGAAATAATGTCTGGAACTGTAATAGGTAAATGCAAGTCCCAGTCCTGCTGCTCCCATAGCTGCTGACATAAGGGCTGACAGCTTGTGATTGCTGGCAATCGGTTGTATTC
>OJOV01002418.1_pt1 | contig 11454 bp, 10 predicted proteins | sample 1598281 | NCBI WGS metagenome assembly OJOV01 (sample SAMN03922469, study PRJEB24848) | human gut metagenome | isolation source: stool sample | host: Homo sapiens | place: Germany | collected 2010-11
GAGTCCGTCTCGTGGGCTCGGAGATGTGTATAAGAGACAGATCCATAACAGCGGAGTTTGGCAGGCAGTTTTGGGAGTATGTCAAAGAAGCAGGATATGAGCATTTGAATAAAAGCACTGGAAATGCACAGTTTTATCGTTTCACATCTCCGAAAAGTAAAGAATATCCATATATGATAGAAATATTTTCCAGAAATCCGGATTTTATTATATTGGAAGATGATGCAGTTCTCACTCCGCTTCCGATAGATGATGAAATATCCAGTTTGTCGGCAATCCTTTTAAATGAAGCATATTATGAATTGTTAAAAACCGGACAAATGATGGTTGATGGCATTCCGGTATTAAGTCCGACTTGCCTGATTCCATTTAAGACGAAAGCATGGCTGGATTTAAAGGAACGCAAGTTGAATGGAGAGCAGGTCGATAGCAAAAACATAAAGAAACATAAAAACGATGTGTTCCGATTAGCACAGTTAATCACAGCCAATACAAGGCAAGTCCTCAGTCCGGAAATAGCAGAGGATATGAAAAAGTTCTTATCTGAAATAGCTGATGAAACAGTGGATTTAAAGTCCTTGGGTATAAGGGGAACAGATAAGAATAAAATGACAGAAATGCTATACCAGTGTTATGGGTTGAAGGATAATACATAGTAAGGAGTGGATTGCCGGAATTTGCTGCTTTTTATTTTTATCAGGGTAGTCCATAGTGGGCTGCCTTTTGTTATACAAAATGGAGACAATCAGGGAATCTGTAAAAAGAAGCATGGGCGGCGCAATTTACGGTATTGCAAGTGTTACTATATTTATTAAATTTCTACAAATTTCCCATGTACACAAAAATTTCACTTGTAATCTGGCAGGATATCGGCTACACTTTACGCATTCCAATCTGATAGGAGGATAAGAAAGAGTATGAGAAAGAAATGGATTTTTACCGGAGCGGCATTTGCACTTGCAATGACCTTGACCGGATGCAGAGATAATGCGGCAGCCAGTATTCCGCAGCAAAGCAGCCAGGAGCAGACGAAGGAGCAGACACAGATGATCCCTATGGAGGAGGCACAGGAAGCGGCGTTAAAAGCAGCGGATATTGAAGCGGCAGATGCAGACATTTCAGCCACGACCTTAAGTGAGGTGGCGGGAGTGGCCTGCTATAAGGTGGAATTTACTTCCGGAGAGTATGCCTACTCCTACACGATCAATGCACAGACAGGAGCTGTCATGGAAATGAGCAGCCAGGAACAGAATGCACAGACTTCCGGGACGCAGACGGAGGTAGCAGACTCCACTGTCCCTGCTACGGCACAGACCTCAGGTTCAGCCTCAGCCCAGGCACAGACCTCAGCCGCTGCACCGGCACAGAATGCAACAGGTACCGGAACCGTGGATGAAGCAGCAGCACAGAAGATCGCACTGGAGCATGCCGGAGTGAAGGCAGCGGATGCAACGATTACCAAGTCAAAGCTTGATTATGAAGACGGACGTCAGGTATATGACATTGAATGGTATGCAGGCGGTGCCAAGTATGACTATGAGATTGCGACAGACACCGGAGAGATCATCAGCTCCGCATATGAAGAAAAAACGATGGGAGCAGACAGCAGGAACGTTACGGTCAGTGAGGCAGATGCAAAGAAAACAGCCCTTGACCGTGTAAGCGGTGCAACAGACAAGGATCTCTATGAATGGAAGCTTGATTACGATGACGGACGTCCGGAATATGAAGGAAAGATCATCTACGGTGGAACGGAATACGAATTCACGATTGATGCATCGACCGGATCCGTAATGGAGTGGGATGCTGAGAAGGTCCGTTAAGACAGGAGAAGTAGTTGCGTACAAAGATTATCCTAGATTATTCACGGATCAGCCGTGAAAGTGGCTGAAAGCCACATAGTTACTGTATTTTAGCTGAATATTGCTTTTCACCTATCAAGTGAATGAAAAAAGAGCATCCATTTGTGGTAAAATTAAGGTGTTCAAAGTCTTAACAATCCCAAACAAAGGAGCCCTTTATGAGTATTGTAAACACCTTAGCCTTAGAAAGCAATAGACAGATTAAAATAAATTTTGATGGAGGAGATCTCTCATCCGATGCAGGCTTGCTTCTTATCAAAGAATTCATAAGCAAACTTGGTATTGATACGCTTTTAGAAAAAGCGTTTAAAACCAATGATCCTGTATTCAAGTCTGTACTTGAAAAAGATGCGCTTGCATCACAGCCTACGGTATCAAGATTCTTTAACCGTATGGATGAAGACACTTTAAACCAGTTCCTTGCGATTGCCAGAGTACTTCGGAGGAAAATTTACAGTATTCAGATGCCACAGGCTGTTATTCTGGATCTGGATTCCACTCTTCTTGATGCATACGGCAGACAGGAAGGCAGAGCCTTTAACTTTCACTATCAGAGCAATGGTTATCATCCACTTGTCTGTTATGATGGAATGACCGGGGATCTGATAAAGATCCAGCTGCGTGATGGAACACAGTATTCCTGCACCGGAGTAGTTGATTTTTTGCAGCCGGTACTGGATGAATATCTGCATGACTATCCGGAAATCCCTATTCTACTTCGTGGTGATAGCGGTTTTTCTACGCCTGATCTTTATAAGCAGTGTGAGGAAAACGGCACAAGCTATGTGATCCGGCTGAAGGAGAATGGCATCCTACGTGGAAAAGCATCCGATCTTGTGGATGAGCTTGATGAAATCACCAGGAATAACAAAGTGGATTATGCGGTAGTTTATGGCGAATTCATGTACAAAGCAAAGTCATGGCCTTACGAACGGCGTGTGGTATGCAAGGTTGAAAAGCCGGAAAACCAGATGGTTTACATGTACACCTTTGTTGTCACAAACATGGATTCCTCACCGGAATACCTCATCAAATTTTACTGCAAAAGAGGTCTGATGGAAAACTTCATCAAAGAAAGCAAATCTGGTTTTGATTTTTCTGCGGTGAGCAGTCACAACAGAATCGTAAATGCAAACAGAGTCCAGGTACATGCTCTTGCCTACAACATATTTAATTGGTTTAGACGATTGGTATTATCAGCAAAAATGCAGAAACAACGCATTGATACCGTTCGTTTAAAACTGCTGAAGATTGCTGCAAAAGTAGTTCATTCAGCAAGATATATCACATTCAAGCGGTGTAGCAGCTGCCCTTATAAAAATGAATTCTATGAGACACTTTCAAATATCGGTAAGCTGAATGTACAGCTGGAATAGTAACTATTAACGAACCTTGACAGCTTGATAACCGCTCAGAACTCTGCCACAGGGATTTTATACCCTTTTTGGAGATTGGTTGAGCGATATTTAGGCTACATGGGTCAATTTTGGGATTCATGGTACAGTTACCAGTTCAGATACTGCTCCGTGAATAATTCAGGATAAATATAAAAAGATGGGATGAAGGATAGTGATTGATTTAATTCGTAAAAGATGTGTAGCAATAGACAGTGTAATCAAAGACTTAAATATGGAATACCATGCAATTAAAAGTAAAGTATTAAGAGAAGAATATAAAAAGTGGAAAAAAGAACTTACAAGAGAAGAAGTTAAGGAAATACGAAAATATAGGATAATGATAAGAGGAACTCTTTGCGGGGATCCTCTTTTTTCTTTCAGGAATTGGAAAACTGTAGTATAATGAAAGAAATTCGGTTTATTATCAGCGGTAGCATTAAGTATGTCTGCTTGCGGGCAGGCGGCAAAGCAGGAACCGATTGTTTCTGCATCAACAGAGTTACATCAGGTTGATCTTGTTTCGGCCGGTACATTGGTATTTGATTTGGCTTCTGTTCCGGCTTATTCTGGGCAACCGTATGCCATAGTAAATGATAACAAGCCGTATTTCACAGACGCTGATCTGACGGCAGTTTCTTTTGAAACATATAGTGACCTGGATTCACTGGGTAGATGTGGTGTAGCCTATGCATCAGTTGGAAAAAATCTGATGCCGACAGAAGAGCGCGGCTCTATTGGGCAGGTAAAGCCATCTGGTTGGCATACGATCAAATATGACAATGTGGATGGCAAATATTTATATAATCGCTGCCATTTGATCGGTTATCAGCTCACTGCAGAAAATGCGAATGAGAAGAACTTAATCACTGGGACCAGATATCTGAATGTTCAGGGAATGCTGCCGTTTGAGAATATGGCAGCGGACTATGTAAAAGAAACTGGAAATCATGTGCTGTATCGGGTGACTCCGGTTTTTGAAGGCAGTAATCTCGTAGCATCCGGCGTACTAATGTAAGCGGAATCCGTAGAAGACAAAGGCGAAGGTATTTTGTGCTGCGTTTACGTTTATAATGTTCAGCCGGGAATTAACATCAATTATGCAACGGGTGACAGCTCGGCTTCTGGAACAAACCAGACGGCAGTAACAGAGCAGGCCACACAGGCTGTTACGCAGGCAGCTTCTCAGCAGACCAGCACGGAATCCTATATCCTCAATACCAATACAAAGAAATTTCATCGGCCGTCCTGTTCATCGGTCAAACAGATGAAGGAGAGCAATAAAAAATCCTCATCAGAGAGTAGGGATGCGCTGATTGCTGCAGGTTATGATCCGTGTAAAAAATGCAATCCGTAAAAATGTGTCAGATATTTAAAAAATATGGAAGAGGAAGGTTGTAGTTCTATATTGCAATACTTCTTCTTTGCGCATATTGGATATGCTGTTGAGGGCGACTGTTGCACGCAGAAGATAAGTTGCGCCGGTCTGCGATAATGTGCTGTTTGTATAAGGAAAAGGACAAGGAGTTATGATGAATTTTAGTGGGATATTGATTGGTGTGCTTACCTTTTTTCTGATTGGATTGTTCCATCCTATTGTTATATATGCGGAGTATTACTTTGGAAGCCGCTGTTGGCCGGTATTTTTGCTGGTGGGCATTTTGTGTATGATTCTATCCGTAAGAATGCAGGAAATACTTTGGTCGGTTTCCCTGGGTGTTTTGGGCGTCAGTTGCTTTTGGAGCATTAAGGAATTGAAAGAACAGGAAAAAAGAGTGGCAAAAGGATGGTTCCCGAAGCGGAAGGTGGATAAGCACTAAAGAAGAAAGCGGGGAGATGAGAAGATGGCGGTATGGAGATTACAGGTGAATACTGGAGGAGCGAACGTTGCGGATTATTGCTTGCGAAACCATGTTGCAGCACTTTGGGCTGGCAAGGTACTTGCTTACTTAATGGGAAATTACTATGACTCGAAAGCCACCTACGAAAAACTCTTTGAGTGGACCGATGAACACAAGTTTAAAACCGGCAAATACTCTTATAAAGAGGCTGTGATCGACGAATTGGCCACAGCCTCTCCCAGTGAATATCTGACGAAAATATCGATACAAGTGTTTTAACCCTGCCGCTTCATCGCGTTTCCTCCGCACTGCCTTTACATTTCTCATAAGCAAATAGCGCCGCTCCCAGCGCACCGCAGAGCTGCGCCTCATCACAGATATAAAGTTTAGCACCAAGCTTCTCTTCCAATGCCTGGATGATACCCCGGTTCTTCGCCACACCGCCGGTCATCATATATTCGCCTGGATGATCCTTTCCAAGGCGGGCTGCCAACGCGCCGACTTTTGAGGCAACTGACACATTTAAACCGTGGATAATATCTGCCACATCCTTATTCTGTGCCACCAGCGACACGACCTCCGACTCTGCAAACACCGTACACATGCTGGAAATCACGATATTATGCTTCCATTCCAGCCCTTTCACACTCATTTCCTCCAGGGAAAGTCCCAGCGTTTTCGCCATCATTTCCAGAAAACGTCCCGTTCCGGCGGCACATTTGTCATTCATCAGGAAATTTTTCACGGCTCCCTGCCCGTCGATGCTGATCGCCTTGATATCCTGCCCGCCAATGTCGATGATAGTGCGGACATTCGGATTCAGATAATTTGCGCCCTTGGCATGGCAGGTAATCTCCGTGATGCTGTCATCCCCGCTGTCAATGTAGGATCGTCCATATCCGGTCGTATCGATCCGCACGATCTCCTCTTTCTTAATTCCCGCTTTCTCAATCGCCAGATCCAGACTCTTCTCGGCGCTCATCATCGCACCGCCGCCGGTCGGAATAATCATCGTCGATTTAATTTTTCCATCCTGATCCAGTATGACCACATCAGTACTTGTCGAACCGCTGTCGATTCCCGCTACATAAAAAATGCCCGACTCCATCTTCTTTCTTGCCTCCTCACTGATACCTTTTCCCGGATCCATATCCTCTGATCCCTCGATCGTCTCCTCAAATGCCTGAATGCGCGTCAAAAGCTGCCCCGCGCTCTGGCTCGTAAAATCAGTCTCAATCTTAAGGAGCGGAACCTTGATATCCCGCTTGATACTCGCATACTCAAATCCATAATAATCACAGAACTTGATCGTGTGATAAATAATTCCCTTTAAATTCGGATCCAGATACAGACGGTTTCTGCGGATCGAACGGTTCATGCGGAAACACGGCATCTGTCCCAGCAGGACGTCCGCGTAAGAAAGAAACAGCTCCTCTTCCTCCATATTCCACATTTCATCCTGTACGACCGACAGTTTCCGACCACCCGTACAGGTCAGATTTTCCACATCCATCTGGATATTGTCCCGGATCATATCCTCCAGAATGCCGCTGACCCGCACGCCCAGCACACCAATGTACGGCTCCGTGTTCATTTCCGGCGTAATAAAGGACTTGATAAAAGCGCGTTTATCAAACACTTTCCCGGAATATGCCTCATATGCCTTTTTAAGCCTCCGGATCGTGCCCGCAAATTTCACTTTTTCACATTCATTATCATCATGCGGCAGATCCAGCATATATAAAAACTTACATTTTCCCGTGCTCTCCACGATATCGTAAACGCGCCGCATCGAATCGCAGCAGTTTACCAGCACCAGCTGTTCAACCTTTCCTTCCAGCACTGCCTGAATGACCGATTTTCCAAAGCCGCACAGATTTGCATGTGCAATTTGATCCGACTGTTCGAAATTTTCCGGCATTTCCTCCAAAACAGAACATTCTTCTCCAAACCCCCGGAACAGCTCGATCGGGGTGTACTTACAGACGTAATAAATCATGCGTGTTTCTCCTCCTTGCCCTTTTCCAGCATTTCCACAAACGCCTGAAGCCGCGTCGATACCTGACCGTCGCTGGTATTGGCGGGGTTGCAGCCGTCACCGTCGAGAATCATCGTCGGAAGTCCTGTCTTTTCTAAGGACTGCTTAATCAGGCTGGATGCACCGATCGTTCCCTTACAGCCCCAGTGGGCAAATAAAACAGCACCATCCGATTCCGTGATTCTGGCAAGCCGTTCCGCTTCCTCAATTCTCTGTTTCACACTGCCATTGTAAATGCAGTAGACCATTTTCTCTGCCATCGCCTCATACGGGTCTTCCGCATGCATCTCCTGAAAACCATCTGCGATGAAATCACAAGCGCGGATGTGCATTTTCTTACTATAATTAAAAATATCCTTAACCGGCTCCTGTAAAAATGGCATGATGTGCATCCAGATTACCGAAAGACCATCTCCCCTCGGTGACATCCGCACATCGCGCAGAAGTTTTTCCGTATAGGTAACCGCCGTCTCTGAGCCAGCCATCAGATGGCACATAAAAAGCGCATACAATTCATTCGTCAGAGAGGTCACCGGGTCATGCGCACACCGCAGGGCAAGCTGTTTTTTATAATTCGCTGCCGCTTTCCGGCTGTTATCTACCGCACTCCGCACTGTTTCCTCCGAAATCCGTCTGTCCGTCGTCTCCTCCAGAAACCGTTTCAATTTCCGCAGCTGATCCGCCACATACAGAACCGATTCCCGGTTTTTCTCATACGGAACATCAATATAAAAGCCCGGACATTCAAATTTATCCTTTAAATACGGAAACGTCATCATATTTCCATCACACGCAAGGTTCGTATAAATCATGCAGTTCGGTTTTGGCAGAATCCCCGTCAGCGCCGCCCCCAGAAACACCCTGTGGTACGAACACATCGTCTCCGGAAATCCTTCTTCCTCCGTTTTCCGAAGAAACGTCTGCTCACACTTCGTTCCCGCCATAAAACAGGACATCGCCTCCACTGAGTACGGCGTCAGCCCTGCCGCCATCACCAGCTCTCCCGGCACAAATATGCTGACCATCGCCGCATTCTCCGGTTCCGACAGCGACTGAATGATATTTTTCATAACCACCCGCGCCACATACTGTCCCGACGACGGCAGCTCCCGATCCGGCAAAAACTGAAGCTTCTTTTCCTGCAGGCGGTATCCCGCAAGAAGCAGCCGACGCGCTTTTTCCGGATCCTTAAGCGCCTGGCTGCTCACTCTATTTCCAAATTTTTCAATTACATCCATTGTTCTTTCTTCCATTCTTTTAAGTTCATTTTTCTGTCATATCGCCCTGATGCAGATGGATATGGTTCCGCGCCTTTGCAGGCAAACGGACATTCTTTATTATAGTCAGTTGGATGGGAATTGTAAATGAAAAGTCTAATCCCCCAGCTATGCTGGGGAGAATGGAATAAGTGGAGACGGTGAGGACAACAAAATAAAGCCTCCTGTGATATGATGAGAATGGTGTCGCAAGCCAAACTCAAAATCAAAGGAGGCGGTCCAAATGGACAATAAAAGTTTATCACATACTCGTTGGAAATGCCAGTATCACATTGTGTTTATTCCTAAATACCGAAAGAAGGTATTGTATGGGAGAATACGCAGAGATGTCCGAGAGATAATAGCAACTTTATGCCAGTATAAAAATGTAGAGATAATTGCAGGAGCGGTATGTATAGATCATGTACATTTAAGCGTAGCAATTCCACCAAAACTCAGAGTATCAGATTTTATGAGGTATCTGAAAGGAAAAAGCACATTAATGATTTATGACAGGCATCCTGAGTTGCAAAGTAAATGGGATAAAGCGTTTTGGGCTAGAGGATATTATGTTGAAACGATTGGCAATATAACAGATGAAGCAGTTCAAAAGTATATAAAAGAGCAAGCAGAAGAATCGAGACGAGAAGATTCGAGTAGTACCGCTTTATAGCGGGCCAGCAAAAGTGCTTGCGATACCGCCCTTCGGGGCGAGCAGTGGCATAGACCTTAGGAGGGCTAATAATATTAAACCACCACTCATATCATCGAGGTGGTGGTTGTAACCTGTGCAGCCAGGTTTGCGTTATGCTCAGGCGCGCTGATCCGCAGCGGTGCTTGCGCCCAGGTGGAGCACCGCTACGGTCTGATCACCGGAATGTTCGTCCTCTATCGAGGGGAGAGCTATGTGGTAGATGACATTGAGTATCTGAACATGGAAGAATATCTGCGAAGGCTTGCATAAGGTGTTTGGAACAGCCGATAGCCCCGTTGGGAATCAGTTTTGCTCTGAAGCCTTTTGCTTACCGTAAGTTATTTTAGCTAGTAGAACTCCGTAATTTCCAATGTGGAGTGCACACGAAGTTTGATTACTTGCCTTGGATACAGTGGCACACTTTTTGGACGGATTTTCATAGCCATACACATCTGCTGATAACGTCCACAATAGTAAGGGGCAAGGGAATGACTCTTATATTTGCGGAATATCCTGCAGGTATATTTTATAGATTTTGGCGGGACGTCCACGTAAATTAAGCTGGCGATGATACTGCACAACAGCTAATCCTCCAGCCTCAAGCTTGGATAAAATGCGGGAGGCACTGCGGGATGTGACATTGAGGAAATAGGCCAGTTCTTCGGCGGACAGTGTATCGTCTCCCCGCTGTGAGAGGACAGCGGATATTTTGCTCAAGTATAGCGGAGAGATAGACAAACGGTCAGCAAGCTTAGAGAGAGGCTGACTGGGTGCGTCGCTGTAGTCGATGCGTCGGGGGCTGGACAATGGGCCAATGATCCTGTTATCGTCCATAACAATAAAAGCAGATGAGCTTTTGCACAGCAGCGCTTCTTTCACAGCGCGCTGGGCGTTTCGATGGGCATCAATTACATTGCTGGAACATCCCCACCCTATACAAACGTCAAAATCCAGCCTGCTTTCCAAAAAAGCGGTGACGGGGCAGACAGTATACTGCTGAGAGATATCCTTTAATACGGAGACATTTGCGGTCAGTTCAAAGTGGTCGCCATGTTCATAGACTAAAAACGGCATACTAAACAGCTTGTTACAATTTTGAAGTTGGATCTCCAAAGCGCTATGCTGTTCGTTTGATAACGCATTGGGGGAACGAACCAATCCAAGACATGCAGAGGTGTCATGCATCTCACCGGCCTGGAGCTGCATGAGAAGGCCGTGAAAGGCTTCCAACATTGATTCTGGAGAGGGAGCCAGATATCGGAAGTTGATTTGATGCTGGCGAAAATAATCATCCATACTTCCAAAACGTGTAACCAGAAGATCAACCTTTCCGCTGTTCCATACGCTCAGATAATAATCCTTTAGGGGGACGTACCAATCTGTGGCGGCTACCATATTCCAGTCGATTGGAGCGCTACCCAGCAGTGGAACCCCCTGCTTTAGAAAAATATGATGGAAATCAACAGGGATTTCTGGACGGTCAAAATAGACCCTGGAAAAGTCCAAACCAGGTTGCTGGACGGCCATCTGGGCGATGAGCTTATAATAATCCCGGTCAGAGACATTGCAATGTGCATGAGGCTTGCTCAGCGGGCCAAATTCTTTGCGCAAAACATTATATGGGTAAGAACCTGTAAACAGGAATCCATCAAAACGGTTGCTGTTCTGCTCATAGAGATATTTGAGGTGTTCAGGGGATGAGTAGGGCAGATAGGTAATATTGCTGTGCTCTTGCATTTTCTGGTCGATAAGCATGATGTGGCGCAGGGATCGCTCTGTAGTGAATACACCAACGGAATACATATATTATCTCCTTTTGCCTGCCGGGAATCAGAAAATCCCAGCGGGATCATAAATTCTAATTTATATTATATCTGATAAAGTCCTCAGGGGCAAGAGAGTGTCGGAAAATATGTCGCAAATCACTACCAAAGCCTTATATGACTGAAATATGACCATAATTAGACCTTAATATGTCGTTTTATACAATGATAAAGTCTAATATTTATATAAAACAGAGAAAATAAAAATGGTATATATTCGATACTTGCTAAAATTAGGCAGAAATTGTATAATTATGTTGTTTCCAAAATATGTCTTTAATTATATAAAGATATGCAGTAAATGAAATGGGAAAGGAGCAATCGAATGGAGTTGAAAAAACAATCAGCGCTGGAAAACATTGATGCCTGCAAGGAGTTGCTGGAGTCCATGAGTGATGCGCTGTGGGATCATCCGGAAACGGGCTATCATGAGCATTTTGCTGCCCGCTTATACTGCCGCATGCTGGAGAAACTGGGATTCCAAGTGGAACAGGGACTAGCGGGCATTGAAACTGCATTCTCTGGCACTTATGGAAGCGGAAAACC
>OJOV01002431.1_pt1 | contig 11386 bp, 10 predicted proteins | sample 1598281 | NCBI WGS metagenome assembly OJOV01 (sample SAMN03922469, study PRJEB24848) | human gut metagenome | isolation source: stool sample | host: Homo sapiens | place: Germany | collected 2010-11
GACCGCGATTCCTCCCGCGTCTGAAGACGCGGGTTTCCTCGCGGAATTTCTATGAGCGTTTTTCTCTCCCAGATCCCCTGCTACGGCATCACGGCTGAAATGACCGAAGCGGGCGCGGACCTTGTCCGCAAGGCGTCCGTCGTTATCCGCAGCTACTATCCGGCCCCGATCGGAGAGAAACTTCTCAAGGCCAAGAAACTGCGCATCGTGCATCACTTTGATGCGCTTCCGGCACGCATTAAGTACGCCGCCGACAGTTCGGGCTTTGATCACGCCGCCTGGTTTGATGAGGAGGAAGACGCCGTGTGGGTGGACGCCCGTCACGCCGACGCCCCGGACTTTATGGCCGAAATCACGGCGTGCGCGGCCTTTGCCCGAAGCGAGCCCGATGATCCGGAACTCTCCGAGAGCCTCACCCGGCATCTCACAACGGCCGATCTTCTCGACATTGAAGGAACCGGTACCAAAGAGGTCACGGTCTTTCATCAGGTGGAAAAAACGCTTGCGGCCCTGGAAGGCCTCACGCCCGCAGATGCCCCTTACTATCAGACGCTCAGAGTTTACCGGCTCGCGTTGATCGGCCTCACGGACTTTCAGATTCCGATCGCGGAACTCTTGTCCGACAAAAAAGCGGCTGCCTGGATTAAGTCCCGCAAGCCCCCGAAACTCTCTGTTTTTGAAGAACTGCGGTTTTCTGCGGCCCTGGCGCTCATGCGCGTTAAGACTTGGGCAAAAGCTAAGGACGATGATGCCCCGGTCTTTATTCACCGCCAAAAGGTGAGGCCCGATCCCCAGGCAATTCCGGGTGTCCCCGCCCGCAACGTCGCAAGCTTCACCCAATCCGTCTTTCCGGCGCCCGAAGCCTTTTTTGGCGAAAAAGCCGCGGAAAAAATCGCCCGGACCACGGACTTTGTGGCGCCCGGCATCCGTATGGGTGACCCGGTGAATCACTGTCTTGACGTGAGTGACGTCGACCTTGAGCCCGCCGAGATCACGGAAGCAAGTAAACCCCTTGCGGCTTTTGACGTGCGGCCCTGGGCCTACTTTAAGGGCGAGTGCTGCCGCGGAGAGAAACTTGCGAAGGACTCGTTTTTAGCAGCCCTTTTCGGGCGCTTTTACGCGCCGCAGCTCAATGAATACGCCGACGGCGTCATCATTCCGAGAGCCACCGCCAAAGTCAGACGCAAGGCCGTTTTGACCCACGTGCAGGTGGCGCCGCGCCTGGACTGGGCGGAACTCACCTTCAGCTCCGGCAGCAAAAAAAGTGCGGCTGGGTGCTTTTTCACCGCGTTTGCGGGCCTTTGGTGCATGCAGGCCGGGAAATTAAGAGCCCGCACACCGGTAAACCTTGACCTCATTGTCTGGGCTGAAAAAGTTGAGGCGGTTTCCTCTGAAACGGGACTGAAGGCCTTTGCCCCCGCTGCAGGCGGCAAAACGTCGGATGCGTACGTTGCGGGCATTGCTGAGGTCACCGCCAGCAGCACGGAAGGCATTTTGGGCGGCGAAAAGTACCTGAGGCTGACCTGTAAGACGCACGCGACGGGGCGTCCCGCCATGATTGACGTCCTCGTGCGAGAAAGCCTTTTTGTTGCGCCGGTGACAGCAAAGATGCGCGTGAAAATCACGGGGTGGCTCATTGCCGGAGAAATGGAACTCATCGACGCCGTGCCCGCTCAACTGCGTGACTTTCCGGAAAAAGACGACATGGTTGCTGAGGGCCTCTCGCATCCGGGCGTGCGGCGCAGACTACGCTTAAGAGGCACAACGCTTGATGTTCTGAAACTCGCCGCCTCAACGTCCGCACGCAATGTGCGTCTCCGCAGAAAGGTTTACGAAGGGCTCACGCACATTGCGCAAAAGTCGCCCGCGGCCCTGGCGATGGCCGCCATCATGAACCACAAGCACCACGTTGATACGCTCATTGAGGATGAGTTTCATTCTTACCGGGAACTGGGTCGTGCGGTACTTGCCGCGGTCCCGCAGGCCGCGGGACTCCTGGGCTTTGCCCCGGACGTAAAACTCGGATTAAAGCGCCTTATCGGCGCAAATCTTGAGCGGCAGCTTTTCCTCTGGACCCGCATGCCCAAGGCACTCCTTAAGTATTCCATCCCCTTTAAGGACTATGCGCCCGGCACGATGAGTAAAGAGGCACAGATTGAACTTAATGTTCTCACGACTGCCGCGGGCCTGGGCGACACGTTTGTGCCGCGGGAAACCGCGCGCCGCATTGCGCTCGGAATCGGCACGCAGGCCGACAACGATCTTGCGCTTGAGATTTTGTCGCTTGCCGTTGAAACGCCCTCGGGGATGTTGGACGCCACAGCCTTTTCGACCCTGGGGCCCGAAAGCCTCTCGATGAGCGACACGGAGCTTGTGAAGCGCTTTAAGGCGCTCTGCCGGGAAGACGCTTCACCCAGGAATCTTCTGACGCTCGTTTTGGCGCTTGCGCGCGGCGGCCGTGAGGCCGATCCTCAGGCGATGCTTCTGGGGCTCAAAATCATTGAGTTCGTTTCGGAAAAAACGGCGCTTCCCGCGCTGCAGGACATCCGCTCGATCTTTGAAACGGGACTGACGCCCGAAGAGAAAAAAGAGTTCCCGACCTTTGACATCAAAGCGGCGTTAAATCTTGAGAGCCTGCCGGAACTTAACTTTGACAGCTTCACGACAACAGTGAGCGACCCCGCAGAGGGCATGCTCTTCAGTTACGCGGGGTTTGTAAAGGAACTCACGCAGGGGCGCGATGAGGCGGCACTTTTTCAGTATCTCGACTTCATGATGGAGAACGCGGCTGCCTTTTCCGATCCCGTGATCCGACTGCAGAAAGAAGCCGAAGACTCTCCCTATGAATTCTGGCAGTGGGTGGACGCTGATACCGCGGAACATCCTGCGCCCGTGCCGCGGCTTTTGGTCGTGGCCGATAAGGTGCAGGGAGCTCACGCGCAAACCGGCGTCAAGGGCGCCATGCGCGGCATGTACCCCTTCTTTGCCGCGGGCACCGGGGCGCTCATCAAACCCATGAAAGCGATACAGACCGAAAACGAGGCAATGGGGCAGTTTGTCACGGAACTCATGAGTCCCGCAGCCGATTCCGGCGCCGTGATCGTGCACGCTGTGGACGCCCTTTGGGCCGCCAACCGCCCGACCTATAAGCCCGGGACCTGGTGGCAGGCTCAGGTCGCGGGCATTGTCATGGACCTTGGCGCAGGGGCGGATGCCGCCGCCCGCAAAATGGCGGTGCAGGCCCCGAACTTCACGGAACTGATGCCCGGGATGCTCTTTCTGACGGGCCGCATCCTTGAAGTGAACGAACACTGGGCAAGCATTGCGGGTGTGGCGTTTGCGCGCATTTTGATGAAGCTTGAGGGAGAGCTCGCGTTTGACACCTTCCCCCTTTACTGCCCGCAGGCGATGTTTGATGAAAGCCGCAAAGTCGTCAAAGTCGCACCGGGCGAAATGTTCACCGCCGTCGCGATGCTGCAGCTTTATGTCACGCAGGAAGCCTATGCCGTTACCGATGCGAAGAAAACGCTGCATTAAGGCGCTTTCCGCGGTGCTTCTCACAGCGTTTGCCGCAGGCAGCGCTTCAGCAATCGAAAGCCGCCTCACTGAAGCCTTAAGCGCACCGAAGCCGCTGACGGTTTCTGCGGCAGCTCAAGACGCTGCCGCGCTGGTGGGGGCGGCGCTTGCCTCCTCGGGCGAAGCCCTCTGGCGCCGTAACCTCGCGTCCTTTTTATCGGGGCGCCCCGCAGACGGCGCAGCGGGCGGCATTGCCGCGCTGCGCACGGGGCTCACGACCTTCGGGTTTTCGCCCTCAGCCTTAACGCCCCTGCCGCAAACACTTAAGTCTGAGGACAAAGCAGGAACCCCGGTTTTGGCACTTCAAAACGGCGTCTGCGTGCGGCGGCCGGGAAAGCTCTCTGACGCCCCTGCCCTTTTGATTTCCGTTCCCGTGCGGCCCGGAACAGAAGCCGCGCAGGCCCTCTTATTTTCCCTTGCGCACGTCTGGCAGGAAAAAAGGGCGGCCGTGACCGCCTCACCCGTCTTCTTTTGCGGGTTTAAAGCCTCGGGCGACGCGGGCACGGCGGCCGCGCAGGAATTTGCGGAGGCAGCACAAAAAGCCCTCCCTGCGGGGCTTGCCGCACACATTGAACTCGCGGGCGACCCCCGCTGCTCATACGTGAACTTTTTGGGCTCTCATACGGTGACACTCACCCTTACCGACCGCAGGCTTCACTGGCAGGGGCGGGACACGGGTAAATCAACGGCCGCAGAGGCTCTGAAAAACCTCAAGACAACGCTTGCCTCCGTCACAACACCGTGGAGTGAAAACCGTGAGACGCCGCGCGTGGAAGTGAGGACCGGCGACGTGTCCTGCGCCGCAGGCGTCACGCAGTTTGTAAGGCCTGTCTGTTCCCTCCCCGTGACGATTCTGTCGCGCTCGCGCGTTGCAACGGACAAAACCCGCGAAAAGCTCCTCGCCGCCGCCTTTGCCGCCGTGGAAAAAATGAACGAGATCCGCGCGGGACGCAGCGACTTTGTGCTCGGGTTTGACAATGTTTCGCGCACCCTTCCCGCGGCCGGCGATCCCGCGGGGCCCGCACTTACTGCCTGGCAGGCGGCCTTTGCCGCCATTTCACAAAGCGTGGTGTCAACGCGCTTTGTGACGGGCGCTGCGGGTCAGAGCGCCCATCAGGGGATAGCGTCGATAAAGCTCGGGGATGCTGCCCATCCCTTAAAAGACACCGCGGCCGATGACGCTTCGCTTCTCAAAGCCCTCACCGAAACCGTGACGGGACTTGACATCCTTTTGACCGCGGAGAAAGCCCCATGAAGCTTTTTATCGCGGAAAAGCCGTCGCTTGCGAAAGCCATTGCCGAAGAGATCGGCGTGAAAAGCCGCTCCGGGGGTTCGATTGCCTGCAATAACGACACCGTCGTCACCTGGTGCTTCGGTCATCTTTTGGAGCAGGCTGAGCCCGATGAGTACCTCCCCGACGGCATTCCGCTTACGAGCAAAGGGAAAAAACGCTGGCGGCTCAAGGACCTCCCGATATTTCCGAAAGAATGGGTGGTGGAACCCAAAAACGATGCAGGCGTCACGCGCCAGTTAAAGCTGATCGGGGAGCTGATCGGACGGGCTGAAACGGTTGTCAACGCGGGCGACCCGGACCGTGAGGGGCAGCTTCTCGTTGATGAAGTGATTGAGCATTTCGGCTGCACAAAACCGGTGGAGCGCTTCTGGGTTTCCGCCGTTGACCCGGCGTCGATCCGCAAGGGCCTCAAAGACCTCCGGGAAAACGCGCGCTACGCCGGCATGCGCGACGCGGCAAGGGCGCGCTCCAGAGCCGACTGGCTTCTCGGGATGAATCTTTCGCGCGCCTATACGCTTTTAAATAAGGTTCCCCAGGGGGAAAACAACCTCATCACCGTGGGGCGCGTGCAGACGCCGACGCTCACCATGGTCGCGCGCCGCGACTATGCCGTCCGTAACTTCAAACCCGTCCCCTACCTCGTGATCGGCGTGGTCCTCACGGCCAAAGACCGCACCTTTACCGCGCGCCACAAACCCCGTGACGACCAGAAAGGTTTGGACGCGGAAGGCAAGTACTTCATTAATCTCGATCTGGCCCGGGCACTTGCTGAAAAACTTAAGAGCGAAACCACCGCTACGGTAGTCTCTGCTGAAACCAAACGCCGGAAACTGCAGCCCCCCAAAGCTTATTCGCTTGCCGACATCCAGGTCGAAGCCAACCGGACTCTGGGGCTTTCCGCCGAAGACACCCTTAACATCTGTCAGTCGCTTTATGAAGTGCATAAGATCACGAGTTACCCCCGTACCGACTGCGGGTACCTGCCGGAATCCCAGCACGCCGAGGCCCCGGACGTTTTAAAGGCGATTGCAGCGACCTTCCCGGCGGCAGCCGCAGCCTGCGCCAAGGCTGATCCGAAATTGAAAAGCCAGACCTTTAACGACAAAAAGATCTCGGCCCACCACGGCATTGTGCCTGTAGCCAACACCGCGGACTGGTCGCGCCTTAACGACCGGGAAAAAGCGGTGTACCGGTTAATCGCCAAGCGCTACATCGCGCAGTTTTATCCGGTGCACACCTATGACGCCACCGAAATCGTCTTTACGATCGGCGGCGAAACTTTTACTTCCAAAGGCAAAGTCATTATCGACAAGGGCTGGAAGCTTCTTTACGAAAAGCCCGAAAAACCGGTGAAGGCCGAGGAGCCCAAAGACGCGGGTAAGACAGAATCCGCCGAAGACGATCAGACGCTTCCCAAACTCAAAAAGGGGGAAACGGCTCAAGTGAACGAAATCACCACGCGCGAAGACAAAACCAAGCCCCCGCTTTACTTTACGGAAGGTACGCTCATTGCCGCAATGGAAAACATCTGGCGCGCCTTTGAAGACGAAAATCTGCAAAAGCAGCTCAAAGACGCCGGAGGCATCGGGACACCCGCGACACGCGCCGCGATCATCTCAGAACTCAAACGCCGCGGGTTTCTCGAGACCGAAGGCAAAAAACTGCACTGCTCCACGGTAGGACGCAACCTTCTTTTAAAGGTAAGTCCCAAGATCCGCAGTGCGGTGATGACCGCGCGGTTTGAGGAAATGCTCAAAGAAGTTGAGGCCGGGAAGGCCGGTGTAAACGACTTTGTCGCACAGTACGAGGCCTTTATCCTCACGGAAATCAATGAGGCCAAACGGCAGGCCTGGGGTGATCCTTTTTAAAGGCGAATTCAGGCACGGCTTCCCGGCTTTTGTTCCTTTGAATTGCCTTGATTTTCCGTACGGCAGAATTTGCCCCGGACTGCATCTTTCCACTCTTCCGGATTGCTCGGAGCAACATCGGAATAGTCAATGTCTTCATCGCGTATGCTCTCAAGGCGCATACGCTCTTCCTTCGTCATGGGCTTGAGATTTCCTTTGTTGGGAAGCGTGCCGCAGACTGCTTGCTCTCTGGCAATCCTGAGCCAGTACGAGATCGTTGATTTGCCGATCGAGTACTGCTCCACGGCTTCAGAGATGCTGAGCTCCTTGCTCAGCAGGCGCGCTACGACGTTGTCTTTGAACTCCTGCGAATATCGCATGTTTTGCCACTCCATGAAAGGTTGAAGGGGTGGCGAAAGGCAGTATGACATCTAATGAATCCCCTCAAGCCAAAGCCAGAGGGGATTCCCGTGAGAGCCTAATTTCTCAGCCGAGTTGCGGCTTAAGCGCGCTTGGGCAGCAGCGGCGTCGTATCCTCAGCCCCCACCAAAGCAGCGGCCGTGAGGAAAATCATCTGCGGTCCGAGATGAATGTCGATGCGGTCGAAGTACTCCTTAAGTGTGTGGCTGTTGACCTGTTTGCCGCCCGCGGAAAGGCAGGTGGCGGGTACTCCCTGACTCACAGGGGCATTGGCGTCCGTTGAGGAGTAGCCGTAGTTTGTGAGTTCAATGCCCAAAAGCTTCTGTGCGGCGCGCGCGGTCTGTAGCACCGGGCAGTCGTCGGGCCTGACACCAGCCGGACGGTCGCCGATCTGGGTCTTCGTAACCTTAAGCATCTTTTCCGGATCGGTGATGTTCCAGATCGCGTTTTCTTCCGCGGCCCCTTCATCAAAGCACTTGAGAATTTCGGCCTCAAGCTTAAGAAGGTGATCGTTATCGAGGCTGCGCATGTCGATGTCGACTTCGCAGTGTGCGGCGATGGTGTTTACCGTCGTGCCGCCCTTGATGGTGCCGATCGTGAAGGTGGTCTTCGGGGTTTCAGGGACCTTGACGTGCGCAACCTTGGCGCCGGCGATGCACATTGCGTGAATGGCGCTCGGGACCTTGCCGAAGGCGGCGTATGAGTGGCCGGCAGGGCCGTCGATGCTCACGCGCCAGCGGTGAGAGCCGATGGCCCCTTTCAGAATACGGCCCACGTCGGTGTTGTCGATCGCGATAAAGCCGTCCACCTTGTGGTGGGCATTAAACCACTTGGAGCCGCGGGTGTCGCCGTTGCCTTCTTCGCCGACGGTACCCACAAACCACAGATCGCCCTCGGTTTCAATACCGGTTTCGTTAAAGCAGCGCAGAACCTGAAGAAGAGCACGCTGCCCCGAGCAGTTGTCGCCAATGCCGGGCGCGGTGTAGCGGTTGCCTTCCTGATGAACCGTCACGTCGGTTCCTGCGGGAAACACCGTATCCATGTGGGCGCCCAACGCAAGCGACGGGCCCTTTCCCTTGCCCGGGCGGCGGCCCACGACGTTGCCGATCTCATCAATCGTGACGTCGGTTAAGCCGTAGAGCTTCATGCGCCGCGCAATTTCCTGCGCGCGCACGCCTTCTTCAAAGGTGGGAGCCGGAATTTCGCAGATTTCACACTGTTCCTTCATCGCCTTGTCGCTTTCTTCAAGCGCAGTGGCAATGCCGCGGGCAATCTTGGGGTTGGCTTTGAGAGCCTCAACCGCCGCGAGAATTTTTGTGTCCAGTGCGGGAATCGCTTCAGGCATGGATGTTCCTCCGATGTGGGTTACAACTAAGCAATCCCTCCATCATAACTGTTTCCCGGCACACAGACGCAGCGGCTTTGCGCTTATCGGACTTTTACCCGGCGCCTTAACATTCGGGCGGCATCAACGGATACAAAAACCGAAACCAGAAGGCAAGATGCGCGTCAGTGAGACGCCGACGGTAGTCTGTTGTCTTTGATGCCCCCAAGGGACGCTCGCGCTCGATAAGCCGGAAGTGCTTCTCCAGCCGGAAAAGGTGCCCGTCAATCGAGTGCCCTCTGAAGTAAGACGCGAGGCCGCTGCGCCGGCTTTTGCCTTCAGCAATGCGCTGCGGCAGCTCAAAGTAAACCTGACAGTCAGACTTAAAGGCCGTCTTTAGGAGCGTTTCGGCCTCCTGCTGGAAATAGGAGCGGGGTTGGGCGACGGACCGGATCATTTGGCGGGCGGAGGTGCAGCCCGCCTCCGTCAGAACTTTGATGTACTGCGGGATGCCGCCTGTGACGGCAAAGAGCGTCAGAAGGTCGTCGGGCTTCCGGGTAGGGTAATGCTCGGTGAGGATCGTTTTAATGACGCCGGTCGAAAACGGGCGCAGGGTCAGTTCGCCGCAGGCGCGGGCACAGAGCGGAGAAAAGCGGTCGTCCGTCATGCTGCGCCCGGCACCGTCTGATACCGTGAGAACGTGCAGAAGTTGGGTGCCTTTGCGGTATTTGTCCCGTAGGACTGCGAGGTCAGTCACGAGCGCAGGTTCAACGGTTTCGGCGTTTTGAAACTCATCGAGAACCACCGTCATCGGTGTTTTGGCACTTTGTTTGAGCAGAAATTCGATCGTCCCGGCAATGGTTGCGGCAGGGGGCGGAAATTTTTCCAGACCCAATGTCGCAGCATTAAACCGCCAAAAAGCCTCAACGTTGGTTTTGGCCGTTTTTTCATCGCTGATATGGAAAAAGAGGCAGGGCGGCGGGCCGTTCGTAAAGGCAGGGTTTGCGAGTGTTGTCCTTCCTATGCGGCGTCTGCCGGAGATGATGGCCATGCGGCTTGCGTCGTCCTCAACCCGGCGGGAAAACGCCCGGAGAGCCGCCGATTCTCTTGTGCGGTCGTAAAACCTGAAAGTCATTTTCGTAACGTTTATAAGCTTATGGCAAAAACTTATGGCCGAAAATTTTTTGCGTTCCGGACTTTGACTGGTGGTTCGATTCATGCGGAGCGTAAGAAAAACCGTGTTGCGCATTGTCGTTTCCTTTGGCGGCGGCACCCGCGCAAATAACCGGCAGCACGTCTGAAACCGTCAGAGAAATAAGACAATACAGCAGACGCGCCCTCGGGCATGGTTTCAGAAGAGGGCTCCCGTGTGAGGCTCCTCCTTAACAATTGCTTTCAGCTGAAAGCACCGTCTTTGCAGCCGAAACTCCTATAGTAGAGGTACTTCGAAATTCTGTGAGGAGCAAACCATGGACACCCGCAGCGTCACCGCGAGCGTGATTTTGGCCGTCGGCATTGCCGGAGGCTTTGCGCTTTTAGGCAGCAACATCTCAAGCGGCATTGAAAGCTTCGTTAACCGCGACCGCATCGTGACCGTCAAGGGCCTCTCCGAGCGCCAGGTCAAGGCCGACCGCGTTATCTGGCCCGTGGGGTTTCGTGAGCTCGGCGACGACCTGCAGGACGTTTACGGCCGCATTGAAAAGCACAAGGACCAGGTGGTGGCTTTTTTAAAAGAGGCGGGCTTAACGGACGCGGAAATCGAGGTGGCAAGTCCCCAGGTCACCGACGCACAGGCTGAGATGTACGCCAATCAGAAAAGCCGCTACCGCTACTCGATGACGCAGACGGTGACGGTATCAAGCGACAAGGTGGACCTTGTGCGCGACCTTCTGGTGCGCCAGAGCGACCTCATCAAAGCCGGCGTGACGCTTGTGGGTGACTACAGCTGGCGCACGAGCTTTCAGTTTACGGGGCTCAACACCGTCAAGCCCGCAATGATTGAAGAGGCGACGAAAAACGCCCGCGCCTCGGCCGAAAAGTTTGCGCAGGACTCCGGTAGCATTCTCGGAAAAATCCGCCGCGCCAACCAGGGCCAGTTTTCCATCACCGACCGCGACAGCAATACGCCCTACATTAAGAGCGTGCGCGTTGTGACGACGGTGGAGTATTTCCTCAAGGATTAACGCCATGCGCTTTTTTACCGACGGAGAACTGTCTACCGATCCCGATACGGTGTTGGAGGGTCTTACTTCAGGCGGCGAGGCCGTCATTGCCCGCAACGGCCGGCGGCTCTGATACTGCCGCTCATAACGGTGATCTCGAGCTCTCGCTTGGCCGCGTTCGTACGGCAAAAGCAATGCTCGCATTTCAAAAGCTTCAGGAGCAGGCGGCCGAGGCCGGCATCACGCAGGCTGATGTTGATGCCGAGATCGCGGCCGTGCGGGCCAAAAAGAACCGCACCTGATTTACCGCCGCAAAATCCACCGCACAAACCGCCGCAGCCAGTACATAAGGCGGGTAAAGACCGTGCGGTGGTCTTTACGCCACTGCCAGGGTGCGGTCGGGTTCTTTTCCTGCCAAAGCCCGAGCCCTTCGGTTTTTGCGAGTAGCGCGGCCTTTTTGTAAGCCGCCCGCTCTTTGGGGCTAAGCCTGTAAAAGTACTGATAGTACGGCCAGGCATAGCCCTGCCGGATCATCGTGAGGCTCATGTCCCGCTTATCGCACACAACGCGGCAGACGATGCGGCCGTAGATGTCGCGCGTCACTGCTTCGCCATCAATTTTCTTGCCGAGAATGAGTTTTCGTAAGGCTTCGGTGGCTTGCGGCCCGTAAGGCTGTTCGGTTTCCGACAGCAATCTACCTTTTTCAGATCAATCGCCCACATGAGACGGATGATATCGTAACGTTCATTGATTTCTCAAATGA
>OJOV01002452.1_pt1 | contig 11285 bp, 9 predicted proteins | sample 1598281 | NCBI WGS metagenome assembly OJOV01 (sample SAMN03922469, study PRJEB24848) | human gut metagenome | isolation source: stool sample | host: Homo sapiens | place: Germany | collected 2010-11
ATCTACACTAGATCGCTCGTCGGCAGCGTCAGATGTGTATAAGAGACAGGTCCTGGAGGATGCTGTTGTCGACTTTGACCGAGAAGAGGATGTTGCCCTTGTCGGCGTAGCCGATTACGACCGAAACCTTGCGCCACTGCCCGGCCTTGACCCCGGTGATCTGCTTGCTGAATTTAGCGGGGACACCGGTGTCGGCGAATGCGAAGTTCAGGGTGTTTTCCAGGGCCAGCGGTTTGAAATAGGCCGCCCGGGTCTCGGTTTTGGAGAAATCCAGGCTGGTATCGCCCAGCGATACGGTGGCCTTGCTGGTGTCGGCAAGCATGTCGGCCAGCTCGGGCGAATATTCCACCGAGACCTTGATGTTCTGCAGGGTGCAGACCACCTCTTCGGGCGAGGTCGTCTGTGCCTTGGTGATCGTAAAGTCGCTCGTCGCACCGTAGACGGGGTGTTCCCAGTCCGCGCCGGGCATCGTGTCTTCCGAGCGGACTTCCATGCGGTAGACGCCCACCTTCAGTTCCATCGGCGTCTTGAGCTGCTCCTTGAGCTCGGCATAGGTCATTTCGAGTACCTGCGCGTTGTCGGCGTCGAGGATCTCCACGATAAAGCTGTCCACGTCGGGAGCCGTGGCGCGCGTCCCGGATGCGGTGCGTGCGGCCTGCGTCTCATCCGACGTGTCGTCGGGACGGATTTCGGTTTCGTCGTAGACGACCGTCATCGAGAGGTTGCCGATCGACAGATAGCCGGTCATCCCGGCGGGCTCGGGGTTCGGATCCTCCTTGTACGGGGGCTCTTCGTTTACACAGCCGGTTGCGAAGAGTGCCGCAACCGCTAACATCGTGAGAAATTTGGTAAATGTTTTCATATCTTTCCCTGTTTTTATTTCTTTTCGGTATCGTCGATGGCTCCCTCGTTGACCTCGCAGTCGAGCGTCCGGGTATCAGTGTAACTGTCGCCGAGTGTGATGGTCAGCGTGGCGCTGCCCGCGTTTTTTGCATCGTAGGTGATGATGTGGCAGGTGCGCGGCGTCGTGGCGTCGAGCGTCTGGGCGGAGAAAGTCACTTCGGGGCCTTCCCCCGTGCCCGTCGGGCTCTGGCGGCGTGCCGTGCCGGTCACCGTGAGCCGCGTGCCGCCCTTGACGAACACCGGTTCGTCGGCAGGGTCGCTGCCGGGCGTGAAGGCGAATTCATTGCCCGAGGCCGTCGTCACGGTGAACCTGGCGTCGTGGAAATAGGCGAGGAACTGCTCCGTGGCGCGGATTACCACCTGCGAATTGGCCACCGTGGCGGTCAGGTCTGCATTTACCGTGCGCCGGGGCAGCACTTCGATCTTTTGTTCGGCATAATAGTAAGGTTTGCCGGCTCCTTCCGCATCGGGGTCGCCGTGGGCGATCGCGACGGTGTAGGCGCCCATCCGGAAGACGGTTTGGCTCTGCTCGAACTCGGTGAGCGTATCCCATTTCTGCGTGCCCGTTTCGCCCGTTACCGTGAGCGAGAAAGCCCCGGCTGCGGGCGCTTCGGGCGTGCCTGAAGCCTCGGCCGAAGCCGTGTCGATCGACGTGTCGGCCGTGCAATTGATGGCCAGGGTGCCGTACCCCGTCTCGTCCGTCTTGTTTTCCGTGGAGCATCCGGCGGCCAGCAGGCACGCCGATGCCAATAGATATATAAGTTGTTTTTTCATAGCAGTCCGGATCGTTCGGTAAAAGATGTTGTCGGGATTGTCGGTTGCCTCGTGCGCTGCCGGGAGGACGGCGGAATGTGCCCCAGCACCGCCGGTCGGATTACCGGTATGTGAAATCTCCCGAGGCGTTTGCATGAGGCCGGATGTCCGGGATTTTATGCGCATGGGTACGAGTTTTTTATTGGCAATGTGCAAAAATAGCCATGCGGCGCGTATCTTGGAAATAAATTCAACGAACGTGCGGTTTTTCATCACGAACACCCTGTCCGGCGAGCATGCCCGTATCTCGTTTTCGCCTTTCACAACACTCGATGCACCCGATGGCCGGCTGTGTCGCTTGTCCGTCGGTTGCGCGACGGCCTGCCGTGGCAGTCCCTCCCCGCAAGAAAAAACCTCCCTGCAATCGCAGGGAGGTCGGGGATAAAGGCCTTTGGCGGCCTTCGGGTTGTTATTGATGGGAAATTAGTATACCCACTCGAAATCGTCGACAGTCAAATCGTTGCTCGTGCTTCCACAGAGATAATCCCCGTAAATGCTGGCTGCGCAAGAGATGACCAGATAAGATTTTTTATTGTATCCAGGTTTATTTATCTTATCATTGTAGACAATCGGAATCGTAACTTCAGTCCAGTCTGTATGGGTTTCGCCGATTTGCAGGTCGCCGTAACCGATGACCTCTCCTTCGCTGGCCTGCTTGTTTGGGTCAGTCGGGTCGAAATAGGTCGCTTCTTTGGTCGTATCGACGGTGTGCTGCCCTGACCAGTTGCACAAGCAGACGAAAATGCGGGCTTTATCAATGTCTGATTCTGAAACGCCGGTTTTACTGCCGATATAATTGATATTCCCGACTGTGTTTTTGTATTTCAGTTTAAGGCCGGTTGGCCGGGCTGTAAATTCGTATTCTTTTCCGAATTTAACTTTTGCACCTTGAGGAGAGTATACTATCTCTCCGAAATCTCCTACAAATAAGTTTCCAGCACCAAATTTTGTTACAGAGACAAAACCGAGTACTTTTCCTTCAATTAATTGCGATTTTAAATATGCAGCTTGTTTGGATTCGTGTTCAACAGGGGTAGTTAAATTAACCGGATTTTTTGTGCTGTTATCTTTAATCAATTTTGTTCCCGGATTGCCTGTTGCCCAAAGATTGCCTGTAGTTGCATCCGAATGGGGATACCAAGCATCTTCGAAATACCAAGTGTCCATATTTCCATTGGCGATAGTCATTCCCGGGGCAGTAGTAAATTGTCCGGTGAATTCAGTGCCGTCGATGTCTAATTTGTAATCGTAAGTAGTCGCTGCAAATACGCCTTTGTCGGGATTAATTTGGTAAGGGCTGGCTTCACTCCATTCAGGGGCAATTGTTGCCATTGTTTTGTCATTGCTGACTGTTGCATCCTGCCAAGTCGTTTCTGTCGATTTTTTGTACTGTACGCTGACAGACGTTGCATTGGAGGGAATGCTCTTTAGGGCGAGTGTTGCCGTGTTGGCCCAAAGGTCTGCGGATGCCAAAGTGACTTTGGATGCATCGAAAATCAGCGGTTGGGTCGTGGATTGGCCGGCAAGGTCGGTGACCGTGACGTTGAACGTATGTTGACAATAAATCAAACTGGCGTCGATACCCATCTGTTCGAGTACGAGAATCATCGGAACGAGGTTGGTGATATTGAATACGCAAGTTTTTTGATATTGGACTTGCGCACCGCAACTCAATCCCAGATCTTCGTATGAAATACCTAAACCGGGGATTGCTGTTTCGTTGAAAATATTCAGTGTCGTAATACCTATCGCATTCAGGGCCGGTGATTCGATCTCGACTTTCAGTCCGGCGATACCGCCCGGAACCACGATGTCGACGGCCGCAGAATAATTGAGGCTCGTTCCGCTTTCATCGGTAGTCAGGTCATGTACATCGCCGATTTCCTTTCCGTCTTCCCCCGGCCATACGAGCGACGGGGCGTCGATGGGGGCGAACTGCAGGTCGGAGACCGCTTTCGTATAGAGCGTTCCGGCTTTGAAGGCTTCGGTGCGGTTGACCGTGACCGTAGCCATCTGGTTGTCGGAGCCGATTACGTCGAGCGTCAGCGTGGGGTAGAGGTCGGCCGGGACGTTGAAGAAGGCTTCGACCTTGTCGGCGCTCGCCCCATCGGGCGTGTATTGCAGTGCGATGACGTTCGACTGGTCGGTTGTGCTGAGGGTGGTAGCCGTTTCGGCACCTCCGTTCTCGAGGGCGAAATCGAGGCTCGAGGCCGAAAGCTTTTGGGTTTCCCCGCCGGCGGTCAGCAGCAGGTATTTCACCTTGTCGGCCTGCGTGGCGATGGAGAAATCGAGGATCGACGTGAGGCGGTGCAGCGTGAAAGCTACGGGGTTGCCGTCCACTTTGCCCGCCTCGTCGGCTGCGCCGTATGCCTGGGGAGTAGCGACCAGCGCGTCGTAGGCGCTGTTGAAATCGTTGCCCGTCTGCGTACGCAGGTTCCCGAACGGGAGGTTGGCCGTGGTACCTGTGACCTGCGCGTGGGGGAAGAACGCATAGTAATTGCCGCCGCCCTCTACGAAATCGTTGAGCGAACCTTCGAATGCGGCCGAGGTGGCGTTGTAGTCGAATTTGGCAGCCGTGGCCGGTGCCGTGCCGCCGGTTTTGACAGGCAGGATGCCCAGGGCGTCGCCGGCTTCCCATTCGGCCGTGAAGGCACTTTCGCCGACATGGATGTTGGCGCGGGTGCCGTCGTTCTCGGCGACCTTGGCATAGACTTTAATAAGCGAACCGTTGCCGGAGTCCGGGGCGGTGTCCGCTTCGTCAAACTTGTTGCAGCCGGCCAGCGATGCGAGGGCCGTTGCACAGAAGAGGAGTTTGAGGGATTTTTTCATGGCGCTGAGGTGTTAGGCTTCGTCGGATTCGTCCATGTAACTGTCGTCATAGGACATCGGAAGAACACTCCCGCCTACCGGTGATGTGGCAAATCCCTTTTCAGTCGTGATCTCGATTACTTCGATGGTAGGGACGGAGTATTTCCCCCCCCCTCGTTTGGCTAATTCAATTCCCATGATATGCAAAAGTTTAAAGTGACATAACAAAAGTAGGTTTGCGCAGCCGCAAATGAAAATAAATTCAACGAACCCGGGCAATTTCATCATAAACGCCCGCTGTTTCACTATTTCCCGTCCTCGCGTATGTGTGCCGATCCGCCGGGAAGGGCGCAGGAGCCCCATAACTTGTTGTCATATCGCCCGATACGACAAAAAACCTCCCCGCAGGTGCAGGGAGGTTTCGAAAGGGAGGCCGTGGTGCCGCCGGGGTTTGTTATTGCCGGGGTTTTAGTATACCCACTCGAAGTCGTCGACGTACAGTTCGTTGCTTTGGCTGCCGCAGAAGAATGCCCCGTAGCAGTCCGAGGAGCACGAAATCATGATGTTGTAAGCCTTCAATGGGATGGGCGTCGCGTCGCGGTCGTTGTAGACGATCGGGATGGTTATGGTCTGCCAACCGTCGGTCGAGGCCGTGAATTTGTGGTCGCCGTACGCCAGGATGCCGATGCCGGTGTCCGAGGGTTCGAACGTCCCGCTGATGTTGTATTCCCCGCTAAGCGCCTTGGTCTGGGATACGTTGTCGATTCGGGTGTCCCTGTCGCAGATACATACGAAGATGCGTGCGGGGGAGATGTCCGAGGTGGACAACTCGTCCTTCTTCGCCCCCAGGGTCTGAATGTTGCCGACCGTCGCCCTGGCTTTGACCCGTAGCGCCGTGGGACGTGCAGTCCATGCGTAGGGCGAACCGAAGCTGGCCGTTCCGCCGCTCCATCCGAATATGGAAACCGTATAGTCGAAGGAGCCGGTGAACAGGTTGCCGGCAGCGAAGATCTTGATCGACCCGATCGAGGTCAGGTTCGGCTTCAGGTATGCACAGTAGGAACCGCTGGTATTCCCGATCCAGATGTTTTCGTTCTTGGTGCATAGGCCCGTGGTCTGTCCGTTGTTGCCCGATGTCCAGAAGCTGTTGCCGCTCGCATTCGGATATACGATGTTTTTGTTGCTGCCCAGGGTCGTCGTACTCCAGTCCTCCATGCCGTCGTTTTGGATGGGGTCGCCTTTCTCGGCGGTGAGGTCGATCGTGCCGGAAGCCTTCGTCGTGCCGTCGATGACGAGCCGGTATTCGTATCGGTGGCCGGGGCGGATGCCGGTTTCGCTTATCATCGTGTTGTCGGCGTTGTAGGCGCTGCTGATCGTGGCTGTGAAAGTCCCGTCTTCGGCATTCTGCGTCCCCTTGACGGCTGCCTGCCAGGTGCCGTCGGTACGTTTGTATTCGACCGTCGTGTGCTGGAAGTCTTCCGGGGCGACCACACATGCGAGCGTCGCGGTGTTCGTCCAGAAGTTCGCGTCGTCGTTGTAGGCCGCGCCCGGGGTGATCGCCGAGGCGATGGTCTTGGCGTATTGCAGGGTGACCGTGGTCTGCTGCCCTGCGTTGTCCGTGACGGTGAACCTGAAGTCGGAGTGTGCGGTTTCCGTCACCTCGGCGCAGACCATGGCCAGCAGGTCGATCAGCCCTCCGATCTGGAAGAATGCGTACTGCTGGTCGAGCAGCTGCGAAGGGGTCGGGAATCCGAGTTGGGTGAGCATCTCGGCCATATTCTCGGTCGCCGGGGCGGTCAGCTCCATCGTGGGGGCAAGTCCGGCCAGCTCCAGCAATCCGCTTTCGGTCAGCACCGGGGCGATGATTTCCACCTCCATTTTACGGATGCCGCCCGGGACACTGACCTCGATATCGGCCTCGTTGCCCGTGTCTGCCAGCTCGTAACGCTGCGAGAGGTCGTGTCCGAGCCACTCGATGGTCGGGGGCGTGGCTTTGGCGAAGGTTCCCGTCGCTATTTTGGTGTAGACCCAGTTGGCGACCATCGGCGTGGTACGGTTTACCGTCACGCTCGCGGTGTTGCCCTTGTCGGTGCAGACGGTGAAGACCAGTTCCCCGTAGTTCTCGTCGGGCAGCACGTTGAAGAACGTCTCGCTCAGATCGGCCGAGGGTGCCGTGCCGTCCTTGTAGGTGACGGTGATGCGCTCCGAGTCGATCGACACGGTGCCGCCGGCGGGCGACGGGCCCTCGGCGACCAGCGTGGGGTTGACCGCGGCGATGTCGTATGCGCTCGTCGGGAGTTCGAAGGTCAGCTGCTCGGAAGCGATCGGTTTTTCGGCCGTCAGCATAACCGAAGCCACCTTTTCCGACGCTGCGCCGCCCTGCATGCGCAGTGCGAGGATCGTCGTGAAACGGTTGAGGTTGAATCTGAGGGCTTCGCCCTGGGGTGTCATGCCCGGGGCGGCGTTCGGGTACAGGATCGCATCGGCCGCCAGCAGGTCGTATTCGCTGTTGTACCTGTTACCCTCCTGCGTACGGAGCGCGCTGAACGGAACGGTCACCGTGGTCTTCGATCCGGAGACGCTCGCCGTACCGTTGTGCGGGTAGAATGCGCGGTAGTGCCATTCGCCGGTTTGGGAAGGCAGCGTGCCTTTGAACGTGCGGGATTCCGGGTCGAAGGCGAACTGCCCGAGGGCGGAGAAGTCCTGGCTGCCGGGCGCCTTGTGGATGACCCCGAGGATGTCCACCTCGTTCCACGAGCCCGAAAGCCCGTTTTCGAAGTCTACGTCGATCTCGGCGCGGGTCTGCTGGCGGGGGACGATGTCGGCGCGGAGCCCGACGACGGCCTCGTTTGCACCCGGCTTAGGGGGCGTTTCGTCGAAATTGCTGCATGCTGCGCCGAGGACAGCTGCAAGGAGAAGCGGAATGGAAATGTAAAATCTTTTCATGGCAGCTGCTGTTTATTCGTTGTCGTAATAGTCATCGTAGCTGCCCATGGGACCTACTCCCCCGGTTCCGGGGTAATCTGATGCGGCAAACCCCTTCTCGGTTTGCACGTCGATCTGTTCGAGCAGGGGTGCGACATAGCATGGTCTCCCCTCCCGATTGGTGGTTACTGTCTTCATAGTCAAATGTTTTTTAGTGTCGAGAACAAAAATAGGACTATGCGAAGGCAGATGAAAATAAATTCAACGAACCGGTGGATTTTTCCAATGAACCAGCCGATTTGAGGGATAGCGATCGGGCTGAAATGATGAGATAAAGAACGTAAAAGGATGCATGGTGGACAAAAAAGGCCATCCGGGAAATCCGGATGGCCTTGCGATGCGGGGACGCCCCCGCCCGTTATTTCACGTATTTGTCGAGCCAACCGAAGAATTCGCGGTTCCAGACGAGCGAGTTCTGGGGTCTGAAGACCTGGTGCGCCTCGTTTTCGAATTCCACCAGCCGCGCCGGGATGCCGCGCACGCGGGCGGCCGTGAAGGCTTCGAGCGACTGCGTGTAGGGGATCCGGAAATCGTATTCACCCGTGAAGATCAGGATCGGTGTATCCCATTTGTCGACGAATTTGTGCGGCGAATTGGCGTAGGAGCGCTGTGCGACCTGGTTCGACCGATCCCAGTAGGGGCCTCCGTAGTCGTTGTTGATGAAGAACAGTTCTTCGGTCTCACCGTACATCGACTCGAAGTTGAAGATGCCGCAGTGGGCGATGAACGCCTTGAAACGCTTTTCGTGGCAGCCGGCCAGGAAGAATACCGAGTAGCCGCCGTACGATGCCCCGACGCAGCCCATGCGGGTTTCGTCGGCCCACGGCTCCCTGGCCACGTCGTCGATGGCCGAGAGGTAGTCGCGGATGTTCTGCCCCGCGTAGTCGCCCGATATCTGGTCGAGCCACTCCTGCCCGAACGAGGGCAGGCCGCGGCGGTTGGGCGCCACGACGACGTAGCCCTGTGCGGCCATCAGCTGGAAATTCCAGCGGTAGCTCCAGAACTGCGACACGACGCTTTGCGGGCCGCCCTGGCAGTAAAGCAGGGTGGGGTACTTCTTGGCCGGGTCGAAATCGGGCGGCAGGATCACCCACGTCAGCATCTGCTTGCCGTCGGTGGTCTTCACCCAGCGTTTCTGCACCTCGCCCATCCTGATGTTGTCGTAAACCGGTTTGTTGATGGCCGAAAGCTGCGTCAGCGTGCCGTCGGCGGGGTCGACGCCGAAGAACTCGGTGGCCATCGAGATCGTGCACATTTCGGCGACGATCCTATCGCCGGCCATCGAGAAGGCGTTGATGTCGTGGTCGCCGCGGGTTACCACCTCGACCTCGCCTACCGAGGGTGAGATGCGGCAGAGCTGGTGCGTCGCCTCGATCGGTGCGATGAACCAGATCGTGTCGTTGTCCTCCCAGACGACGTTCATGGCGTTGTAGTCGAAATCTTCCGTCAGATCCTGCATGTCGCCCGTCCGGCAGTCGTAGAGGAACAGGCGTGCCTTGTCCGACTCGTTGCCTGCGCGGCGCTGTGAAAGGAAGGCGATTTTCGTATCGTCGGGCGACCATACGGGGTATTTGTCGTAACCGGCCATGACGGCCTTGTCGCTTGCGACGGGCTCCCCGGTATTGACATTGACCGGCTTGCAGATGTTCTGCGTCACGCCGCTTTCGAGCACATAGACGAAGATGTCAGAGTCGGTCGAAACGGCGTATTCGGTGCCGGTGAGCGGCTTACAGGTATAGGCCAGCATCGTGCCTGCGTTGTTCCAGGTGATTTCGGCCATGTCGAAATAGGGCGCCAGCGGGGCGTCCCACTGTGCATCGGGCATGATGTCCGTGCCTCCCGTCACGAGGCCCTTGCCCAGTTCGCCGATGAAGATATGGCGGTAGGAGCCTTCGTCCCAGTAGTCCCAGTGGCGGGCCATCAGGTCGTCGTAGATGCGGGCCTTCGACTTGTCCATGTCCTCGTATACGTCCGACGATTTGCGCCGCGCCGTCTGCACGGCCTGTACCCACCAGATGTGTTTTTCATCGGGGCTGACACCGAATCCTTCGACGTCGGGGACACCCTCGCCCCCGCCGCTGCCCGTTATCTGGGTCGCGTCGCCGCCAGCGGCGTTCATCCGCCACACCTGCATCGAGCCGCTGCGATCCGACAGGAAATAGATTTTCCGCCCGTCGGAGCTCCACTCGGGGGCGGCGTTGTTCGAGGCCGTGTCGGTGAGCCGCGTTACGGCGCCCGATGCCATATCCTGCACCCAGAGGGTCGTCACGCCGCGGTTCTGGGCCATGTTGTAGTCGGTCTGCGCATAGAGGAGCGTCTTGCCGTCGGGTGAGAGCGACGAGGAGCCTGCACGGCTCATTTTCCACATCACCTCGGGGGTGAGCCTGCCTGCGGCGATTTCGTCGGCCGTCAGGGCGTTGTCGATCGTAAGTGGTTGCGGGCGCCTGTCGTCGCATGCGCCCAGTCCCACAGCTGCAATAGCCATAAAAAGGAGTAATTTTTTCATTTTGGTCGGGGTTTCTTCTATATTATTCGTATTTTCGCGTTCAAATCGAGCCAGCATGGACTATACCGTATATTTTGCAGATAAAGCCGTGGTTTTCACTGCGAAGACCCCTGGCGAGGACTGGTATGCCGTGACGCCCGCACCGGACGGCGGCATATCACGAGCGAAGGTAACGAAAATTCTCGAATCGTACAACAAGGCGGCTGTCGTCACGCCCGATCCCGGGGCGGCGTTCGGGGCCTTTGCCGCGGAGTTCGCGCTTATAGAGGCGGCGGGCGGCGTGGTGGTCAACGATTGCGGCCAATGGCTGATGATCCGCCGCAACGGCCGCTGGGACTTACCCAAGGGGCACCTCGAATGCGGCGAGCGGATCGAGGAGTGTGCGGCCCGTGAGATCGAGGAGGAGACGGGTGTCCGCGCCGGGGTGGTGCGACCCCTGTGCGATACGCTGCATGCCTATTATTTCCCCAAGACCGAACGCTGGGAGCTGAAACGCACCCACTGGTACGAGCTTCACACGGCGTCCTGTGACCGGCTTGTGCCCCAGCTCGAAGAGGGGATCGAGCGGGCGTCGTGGTGTACGCCCGCGGAGGTCGCCCGCAACCTGCGGGATGCTTTCCCGACGATCCGCTGCGTGGCGGCGGCGATGGGAAAGTAGCGCGGCGGCGATCATAGGGGTTGGGGGGACACCGGGGCGTTCCGGCTGTCTTTTCTGGCCGGCGTAACCGGTGTGTTTCCCCGTCCTCCCCGTGGCTTTCTCTTCGGAGCCTTCCCCTGACCTTCCCCTGACCTTCCCCTGACCCTTCCCCGGATACTTTCCCGGCGATGCCCGGCGGAGCCCCATCCCGGTTCCCGTCAGGCGAACAGGTCGTTGAGCGATTCGCTCATGCTCGGATGGGTGTAGATCGAATTGCTCAGGTCGTGTGCCGTGACGCCGTGCTTCATGGCTGTGGCGACGGTGTTGATGACTTCGCCCGATTCGGCTCCGAAGAGCGTGCACCCCAGTATCTCGTCGGTCTTGGCGTCAATGACGGCTTTGAGCACACCCTCCGTCGAACCCAGTATCCGAGAACGCGGGAATGCCGCGACGGCGATCCTGTTGACGCGGATGTCGCGCCCTGCCTTGCGTGCCTCCTCCTCGTGCATGCCCACGTGCGAGAGCGTCGGTTCGATGAAGACCGAATAGGGAACGGGGCCCCGGTTGGCCGTGGTACGGGCTCCTGTCTCTTATACACATCTCCGAGCCCACGAGACGGACTCCTATCTCGTA
>OJOV01002463.1_pt1 | contig 11231 bp, 9 predicted proteins | sample 1598281 | NCBI WGS metagenome assembly OJOV01 (sample SAMN03922469, study PRJEB24848) | human gut metagenome | isolation source: stool sample | host: Homo sapiens | place: Germany | collected 2010-11
CAGCGTCAGATGTGTATAAGAGACAGGTAAATACCAAGACCGGCCGGCATGGTGATACAGATAAAGGCAGAGAACAAAGGCATGGTGACCATCATCATCTGCATGGACTGGGCTGTCGGGTTATCCGGATCCGGCTTAGGCTGCTGGCCCTGCATCAGCTTTGTACTGAGCCACTGGGTAAGGGCTGCCAGGATCGGAATGCTCCATGCCAGAGACGGAGCCCAGCCGGGAGCCTCAGCCATATTTAAGCCGCAGAAGGTGTTCATCCGCTCGATCACGCTGGCATTTTCCGCGATCACACTGGAAATAGCCGGGAACAGTCCCTCTAACTCCTGCCACTGGGCAGTCGTGAATTTATAAAGCAGGTCCACCATCTTGTCGGCAGCACCCTTCTCGTTCTCATAGGGGGCCACCTGATTGCGCAGGGCGCACAGCATGTCACCGTAGAAGATGCAGGCCAGCGCGCGGCGGGCCAGCGGGATGGTCATCTGGAAGCCGCTGTCCTTTTCCAGGCCGGAAAAGTTCAGGCTGGCCACCGGGATCTGCGGGTAACCGGCCTTGACCAGTGCCTTGCGCAGCAGATGGATGTAGTTGGAAGCACGGCAGCCGCCGCCGGTCTGGGTGATGAGCAGCGCAGTGTGATCCAGATCATACTTGCCGCTGTTCAGCGCGTCCAGGAACTGGCCAATGACCAGCAGGGCCGGATAGCAGGTATCGTTGTGGACATATTTCAGGCCCAGCTGTGCCACGGCACTGCCGCAGTTGCCCAGGATCTCGCACTTGTAGCCGTCGTAGCGCAGGGCGTACTCCAGCAGGCGGAACTGGGTAATGGCCATGTTGGGGATGAGGATGGTATGCGTTTTCTTCATCTCCGGGGTGAATTTGGGATAATTGTATTCCATAGGTTCCTCCTATGTTCTCAGGCTTCTGCCTTGGCGGCGGCCTTTTCCTCGGCCACCTCGTCGCGCTCGTCCAACGCGGCAAACAGACTGCGCAGGCGGATGTTCACCGCACCCAGGTTGGTGATCTCGTCGATCTTGAGCTGGGTGTACAGCTTGCCGCCTGCCTGCAGGATCTCGCGGGTCTCGTCGGTGGTGATGGCATCCACGCCGCAGCCGAAGGATACCAGCTGCACCAGATCCATATCCTTCTGGGTGGTGCAGTATTTGGCGGCGGCATACAGGCGGCTGTGGTAGGTCCACTGGTTCAGCACACTGGTGGGGAACTTCTGCACCCGGTTGGAGATGCTGTCCTCGGTAACAACAGCAGCGCCGTGGCGGGTAATAAGGCGGTCGATGCCGTGGTTCACCTCGGGGTCCACATGGTAGGGGCGGCCTGCCAGCACGATGATGCGCTTGCCCTGACGGCGGGCTTCATCGATGATCTCGCTGCCCTTCACGCGGATCTTTGCCATGTGGGACTCGTATTCCGCATAGGCGGCATCCGCTGCGGCCTGCACTTCCTTCTCGGAGATACCGCCGAAGTACTTGGGCAGGATGTTCTTTGCCATCTTGTGCACAAAGTCCTTGGGGCGGTGGATGCCCACATAATCATAGATGAACTTTTTGCCTTCCAGCTCCGGGCAGTTGCCGGCCAGAACTTCCGGGTAATAGGCCACCACCGGGCAGTTGTAATGGTTGTCGCCCAGGCCCTCGTCCACGTTGTAGGTCAGGCAGGGGTAGAAGATGGCGTCCAGCTCCATCTGGCTCAGAGCCTTGATGTGACCGTGGCTCAACTTTGCCGGGAAGCAGGCCGTATCGCTGGGGATGGTGGCCTGTCCGGCCAGATACAGCCCGCGGCTGGACACCGGGCTGGTGTGCACCGCAAAGCCCAGTTTGGTCCAGAAGGCCCACCAGAAGGGCAGCAGCTCGTAGAAGCCCAGGCACAGCGGGATGCCGATGGAACCGCGCTTGCCGGGCACCGGCTTGTAACTTGCCAGCAGCTCCTGCTTGTAGGCGTACAGGTTCAGGCTGTTGTCGGCGCTCTTGCCGGTAACGGGCTTGTCGCAGCGGTTGCCGGAAATGTACTTGCGGCCATCCGCAAAGGTGTTGACGGTGAGCTGGCAGTGGTTGCCGCAGCCGCCGCACTTCACGCTGACCACCTTCTGTTCAAAGGCTTCCAGCTCCTGCCGGCTCATCATGCCGGAGGCGGTACGGTGGGCCTTGCTGCTCTGGCGCAGACCATACAGGGCCGCACCGTAAGCACCCATCAGACCGGCAATGTCCGGGCGGATGACCTCCACGCCCATCTCTTTTTCAAAGGCGCGGAGCACGGCTTCATTATAAAAGGTACCGCCCTGCACCACGATCTTGCGGCCCAGTTCTTCGGGGCTGGACGCGCGGATGACCTTGTACAGTGCGTTCTTGACCACGCTGATGGACAGACCGGCCGAGATGTTCTCGATGCTGGCACCGTCCTTCTGGGCCTGCTTCACCGAGCTGTTCATGAACACGGTGCAGCGGCTGCCCAGGTCCACCGGGCGGTCCGCAAACAGACCCAGGGCGGCAAACTTCTTGACGTCATAACCCAGGGCCTGGGCGAAGGTCTGCAAAAAGCTGCCGCAGCCGGAAGAACAGGCTTCGTTCAGGAAGATGTTGCTGATGGCACCATCCTCGATCTTGAAGCACTTCATATCCTGGCCGCCGATGTCGATGATGAAGTCCACATCCGGCATGAAGTACTTGGCGGCGGTGAAGTGGGCCACCGTTTCCACCAGACCGTAATCACAGCGGAACGCGTTCTTCACCAGTTCTTCGCCGTAGCCGGTGGTGGTCACGCTGGCCACCTGCAGGCCGGGGTGTTCCTGATAAATTTTGAGCAGCTGCTCCCGGATGAGGGGCAGCGGGTTGCCGAGATTGGGCTGATAGTTGGTGTACAGGATCTGGCTCTTTTCGTCCACCACCACCAACTTGACGGTGGTGGAGCCGGAGTCGATGCCGATGTGCACCGGGCCGCAGTGGGCACTGAACGGCATATGCGGCACGCTGTGGGACATGTGCCGGGCGTGGAATTCCTCGTACTCCTGCTTGTTGGCAAACAGCGGCGGCTCGCTGGCATAGGTGGCCGTGGCGGCATACTTGTCCAGTGCGTCGGCCACATCGGTGAGCACAAAAGATTTGTCCGCATACAGGGCGGCCCCCAGTGCCACATACAGCAGGCTGTTTTCCGGGCAGGTGCCGGTCACGCCCAGCGCCTCGTCAAAGCTCTTGCGCAGCACGGTGCTGAAGGTGAGCGGCCCGCCCAGATACAGGATGTTGCCCTTGATGGGGCGGCCCTGTGCCAGACCCGCAATGGTCTGGTTGACCACGGCCTTGTAGATGCTGGCGGCGATATCCTCCGCGCGCGCGCCCTGATTGATGAGGGGCTGCACGTCACTTTTGGCAAACACGCCGCAGCGGGACGCGATGGTATAGGTGCGCTCGGCCTTTTCTGCGGCCTTGTTCATCTCGTCGGCACTCATCTTCAGCAGGGTGGCCATCTGGTCAATAAAGGCACCGGTGCCGCCGGCACAGCTGCCGTTCATGCGGACCTCGGTGCCGTTGGTCAGGAACAGGATCTTTGCGTCCTCGCCGCCCAGCTCGATCACACAGTCGGTGGCGGGCACAAACCGCTTGACTGCCACACGGGTGGAGAACACCTCCTGCACAAAGGGCACGCCGCAGCTGTCGGCCAGACCCATGCCCGCCGAGCCGGAAATGCTCAGCAGTGCTTCCTGCCCGTGCAGCTGCTCGGCGTCAATGCGGCGCAGCAGCTCCTGCGCCTTTTCCAGAATATGACTATAATGTCGTTCGTATGTAGAATACAGCAGGGTATCCTGCTCATCCAGCACCACGCACTTGATGGTGGTGCTGCCGATGTCAAGACCTACTCTCACGTTGTTTTTCCTCCTAAGGCATCGTCTGCCGGGGCACGCCCTGCACACAGACGGTTCAGTTTTGACTGCCGAAAATTGTTCGGTAACAAATCATCCTCACAGTTTGCATACAAGGTCATTATAAACCAAATTGTCGGCACATTCAATCTGGAGCCTTTATTTTACACGAAAAAAATAGTATTTTCCGCTCCAAAAGTTAAACATTTTGTGAACTTGCCGGACTTTTTGGTGCTGATTTTTTCCGCGGCAAAGGTTCTTTGCTGCGAGCAAAAAAGAGCACTGTACCGGGTGGTACAGTGCCCCGTTTGCGTTGTTATGCCTGCTGCCGTGCGCGGCTGCGGTTCATATAGAGGTAACAGCCAATGCTCAGGCAGACACCCACCACCGTGGAGGTAGGCGCGGCCAGACCGATGTTGGTCAGGCTGGCGTTGGGCTGGATGCTCATGAAGTAGGCCATGGGCAGGCGCACCAGCAGGGTCTGGATCAGGCCCTGCGCCATGACGAACAGCGTCTTGCCATTGCCGTTGAAGTAACCCAGCATGGTGAACAGAATGGCCGTGGCCAGCGTTTCCGGTGCAAAGCCCTTGAGGTAGGCGTAGGCGTTGGCCACCACGTCGGCGTCCGTCGTGAAGATGCCCGCCAGCACATCACCCTGCAGCATGACGAGGGCAAACACCGCCGCACCGAAGGCCAGACCCACGCCCATGCCGGTGAACATGGCCTGCCGGGCACGCTTGTGCTTCCCGGCACCCACGTTCTGCGACACAAAGGACGCCATGGACTGCATCAGAGCGCTGGGGATCAGCATGGCAAAGTTGACGATTTTGCAGGCCACACCGTAACCGGAGGATGCTTCCAGACCCAGCCGGTTGACAAAGGCGCACAGGGCCAGGAAGGAGAACTGGGTGAGGAACTCCTGCAGCGCCAGCGGCAGGCCGATGCCCAGGAACTTGCGGCACTGCGGGTTCAGCCGGAAGTCCGCCTTCTTCAGCTTGAAAGGCAGGTCCTTTTTGAGCAGCATGAAGATGGCGCACACCACGCTGACCGCCTGGGCGGCCACTGTGGCGATGGCGGCACCGGCCGCATCCAGATGCAGACCGGCCACCAGTGCCAGGTCGCCCACAATATTGACCACACAGGCCACCAGCACGAACAGCAGCGGCGACTTGCTGTCGCCCAGGCCGCGGAAGATGGCGGACAGCAGGTTATAGGCCACGATGAAGAAGATGCCCGCGCCGCAGATGCGCACATAGCTGGCGGTCAGGTCCACCGCTTCCGCCGGGGCCTGCATCAGCACCGCGATGGGGCGGGCAAACACCACCATGCCCACGAACAGCACCGCCGACAGGATGGCAAACACCACCGCCGCGCCGCCGATGACCGGGCCGATGAGGTCCGGCTTTTTCTCCCCCAGATAGCGGGCGATGAGCACCGTGATGCCCATGGCCAGCTGGGTGACCACAAAGGTGACCAGGTTGAGCACCTGGCTGCCGGTGGACACGCCCGACAGGCCGGTGGTGGTGCCAAAGCGCCCCACCACCAGCAGGTCCACGGCACCATAGGCCGCCTGCAGCACCAGAGCGCCCAGAACGGGCAGCATGAACCAGGACAGCTTTTTCAGGATGCTGCCCTGCGTAAAATCGGTCTTGTCATCTCTCATAGTTTCCCTCTCCTCTCGCTCATGACCTGGTAGAGCTTTTCAATGGTGCGGATCATAGCCTCGGCATCCTCGTCCGGGATGTCCTCCAGCGCAGGCTGCAGGGCGGCAAAATACTGGCCGTCGTAGATTTCCCAGAGCTTGCGCCCGGCCTCGGTGATGGTCAGGTAGGTCACCCGGCCATCCTCTTCTGACGCAGTTTTGGTCAGGTAGCCCTTGGCCGTCATCTCCTTGACCGTGCGGGTCACGCCGGGGCGCGGCAGGGCCAATGCCCCGCTGATGTCCGACACCTTGACCCGCATGCCCTGCTTTTCCAGCCGCTGGATGATGTCCAGATACTGGATGTAGGAGGACAGCACCCCTTTTGGCAGCGGCGGCAGCAGGCTGCGGGCACGCTGGGCCAGGTAGCAGGCATCCATCATGCGCTTGATGCGTTCGGTCGTCATACCGGTTTCTCCCCTCTCTTGATTGTTATCAGCGATAATTACATATGGTTATTATATTCATTTTCCGGAAGCTGTCAAGCGGTGCAGACAAAAAGCCGAAAAAATTTCTGCAAAAGTCCGCCTGCAGCGTCTGGCCGGTCTGGCCCCACAGGAAACGGTTCCTGCCGCAAAGTAAGCTGTTCCCGTACAAAAAAGGCGCAGAGTCTTCTGGTTTTTCCAGAAGCGCTCCGCGCCTTTTTTCGTTGTCAGAACAGGTCCAGCATATTGTCGAGGTAGATCTCTTCCCGCACCTGCAGCTGGTGTTCCGGTTTGGTCAGATAGTACAGCAGAAATTCCAGCACCAGCGCACTGCCAAGGCCCCGGCCCTCGATCTTGAACTGCGAAAAGCCCATGGGCAGGTAGGTGCTGCGGATGTCCTCCACTCCGATAAAGCCGGGGTTCCGCATTGCTCTGGAGAAGCGGTAGCCTTCCGCCGCACCGGGGGCCGTGCAGCGGTGCTCCGGGCAGAGCTCGCCCAGATTCCGGCGGCTGACATTCTCGTAGCAGCGCCGCCGGTCGGTGCAGCCGAACCAGCAGCACTCGTTGCAGAGAAATTCCAGCTTATCCTTCTGCGGCTGCGGCAGGCTGTCCAGCTGCGCAAAGGCTTTGTTCAGGCGGAAGTCCGGCACCACATAGCGGAACTCCGGCCGGGCGGTCTCCGCTTCCAGCTGTGCAAACTCCGTGAGTACCTTGGTGGTGGAGGACACCAGATATAATTCCGGGTAGTACTCCTGCAGATAATCCACCAGCAGGTCCGAATGTACGATGACGCCGTTTTGCACACTGCCCTGCGCGAACTGCGCGCAGAGGGCGTTGCATTTAGGGTCGGTCAGGTGCTCTTCCCGCAGCAGTGAATTGCTGAAGGTGAGCCGGGCCGAGATACCGTACTCCTGCGCAAGGGCCAGCACCTCCCGGGCGGTGTGTCGGCTGCAGCCGGTCCGTCCGCCGCCCCACAGGCAGTCGGCCGGGGCACCGTAAAGGGAGCCGATCTCGCACCAATCGTAAAACCAGTCGCGGTGCGTCCGGTACAGCGGCAGGAACACCCGGTACAGCTCGTAGAACTCAAACAGCCCGGGCAGGTGAAAATACGCTTTTCTGAGTTCCATGATCAGTCGTCCAGCCGGATCTTTTCCTTCAGCACCACGCAGCCGGCCATGGTGGCCAGTGCGGCAAAGGAGGCAATGGCACCGGTGATGTGCTCCTTATACCAGCCAAACAGCGATTTTGGGGATGTTGTACCGTCTTGTGAGGAACTCATTGTGGAAACTCTCCTTTAAATTTTATCTTTCCTATTATAGCCCTTCCCGCCGGGGAGGACAAGACGGAATTTCACCTCACGGATGGCTTTTTTACAGTCGTCCGGGGGCCTGTCTTTTGGTTGTATTCAGTGGTCCAGCACGGTCTTGCCGGTCAGCGGGTCCGGGATGCCCAGCAGGGCCAGAATGATGGCCATGCGGATGTAGACACCGTTGTGCACCTGATCAAAGTAAGCGGCGCGGGGGTCGTTGTCCACGTCGGTACTGATCTCGTCGATGCGGGGCAGCGGATGCAACACCGGCATATCCGCCGGGGCCAGCCGCAGCATGGCCTCGTCCAGCTGGTAGCAGCCCTTCAGGCGCAGATACTCTTCCTCGTTGAAGAAGCGCTCCTGCTGGATGCGGGTCATGTACAGCACATCCAGATGGGGCAGTTCCGCTTCCAGATCATCGGTCTCGGTGTAGACCTGATGGGTGGGCTCCAGCGATTCGGTCTTGACGTAGCGGGGAAGGCGCAGGTCCTCCGGCGAGATGAACACAAAGCGGTTGCCCTCAAACTGGCTCAGCGCGGCGGTCAGGGAGTGGACCGTCCGGCCGAACTTGAGGTCGCCGCAGAAGCCGATGGTCAAATGATCCAGCCGCCCCTTGCGCTGACGGATGGTCATCAGGTCGATCATGGTCTGGGAGGGGTGCGCGTGGCCGCCATCGCCTGCATTGATGACCGGCACGCGGGCATACCGGGACGCCCGGAGCGGAGCCCCCTCTTTGGGGTGGCGCATGGCGATGACGTCGGCGTAGTTGCTCACCACGCGGGCGGTGTCCTCCACCGTCTCGCCCTTGCTGGCGGAAGAAAGCTGTGCCCCTGCAAAGCCCAGCGTTTTGCCGCCCAGACGCAGCATGGCCGACTCGAAAGAAAGCCGGGTGCGGGTGGATGGCTCATAGAACAGGGTGGCCAGGATGCGCCCGTCGCACAGGTGGGCGTAGGGTGCGGGGTTTGCTTCCATCCGGTCGGCAAGGTCCAGCAGGGCCAGCTGCTCGTTCCGTGAAAAGCTGTTCGGTTCAATGAAATGTCTCACAGCCATGCTCCTTTCAACACGAACTTCTCGCGCTCGGCACCGGTGGAAACGAACTGGATCTCATGGTCCAGCTGCTTTTCCAGGAACTGCACATAGTTCTTTGCTGCTTCAGGAAGCTCGTCCCAGCGGGTACAGCCGGAAATATCCTGCTCCCAGCCGGGCAGCATGGTGACCACCGGCTCCACACGGTCCAGGTCGGACAGCGGGTCGAAGGCGGGGACCTCCACGTCGTCCAGCTTGTAACCGGTGATGACCGGGATCTCCTTCAGGCTGCTGAGCACGTCCAGCTTGGTCAGGGCGATCTTGTCGGCACCCTGCATGGCAAGGCCATAGCGGCTGGCCACACAGTCAAAGGGGCCCACCCGGCGCGGGCGGCCGGTGGCGGCGCCGTACTCGCCGCCTGCCTTGCGCAGCTGCTCGTTCCACACTTCGCCCATGGCGTTCTCGGCCGCAAAGGGGCCGGCACCCACGCAGGTGGAGTAGGCTTTCAGCACGCCCACCACATGGTCCAGCTTGCAGTTGGGGATGCCTGCCCCCAGCGGTGCATAGGCCGCCAGCGTATTGGAGCTGGACGTGAATGGGAAGATGCCGTAGTCGATGTCCCGCATGGCACCCAGCTGGGCTTCCAGCACGATGCGCTTGCCGCTGTCGTGGGCCTGCTGCAGGAAGGCCCCCACATCGCAGATGTACGGAGCAAACTGCCCGGCCTGCACCCGGCACCACTCCAGCAGGGCGTCGTAGCTCATGGGCTCCTGATGGTAGCAGCCCGCCAGCTCCAGATTCTTGGATTCCAGGATCATGTGCAGGCGGTCCTGCACCCGCTTTTCGTCCAGATGGAGAAGGTCGCCCAGACGCAGGGTCTTTTTGCGGTATTTGTCGCTGTAGGCATAGGCGATGCCGCGCCGGGTAGAGCCGAACGCACTGCCCTTCTTGGCCAGACGATCCTCTTCCAGACCGTCCTGCACCTTGTGCCACGGCATGGAGATGGTGGCCTTGTCAGAGAGTTTCAGGTTCTCCGGGCCGACGGTGATGCCGCGCGCCTCGATGGCGTCCATCTCCCCGGCCAGATGGTCCAGGTCGATGACCATGCCCGCACCCAGCACACAGGTCACCTCCGGGTGGAGGATGCCGGAGGGCAGCAGGTTCAGGATGAACTTGCCCTGCTCTGTGACGACGGTGTGCCCGGCATTGTTGCCGCCCTGATAGCGGGCAACGATGTCCGCATGTTCTGCCAGCAGGTCGATGACGCGGCCCTTGCCCTCATCGCCCCAATTGATTCCAGTTACTGCAGTCAGCATAATACTTCATTTACCTTCTTTTTCCATACCACTTTACGATACTTTTGGATTTCCCTCTTGCAATTTCGGATTGCAGTGCTATTATACGAGCAGAGGCAGAATGTGTAAAACGTATCTTCCACATGGCCGCAATGTAAATTTGATATGAATGGAGGCAGATGCCCATGTATGTGGACTGGGAATACTACAAGATCTTCTATTATGTGGCGAAGTATCAGAATTTTACCAAGGCCGCGCGGGTGCTGGGCAACAACCAGCCCAACATCACCCACTCGATGAACCGGCTGGAAAGCCAGCTGAACTGCGTGCTGTTCATCCGCTCCAACCGGGGCGTGACCCTGACCCCGGAAGGCGAGATGCTCTATTCCCGCATCGCATCGGCGGCGGTGCAGATCCAGGACGCCGAAGAGGAACTGAGCGCCAGCGCCACACTGGAGCACGGTGCCATCAGCATCAGCGCCACCGAGACGGCCCTGAACATCTATCTTTCCGAGAAGCTGCGGGCCTTCCACAACAATTTCCCCGGCATCCGGCTGCGCATCTCGAACCACTCCACCCCGCAGGCGGTGCAGGCCGTGAAGAACGGCGAGGTGGATTTTGCCATCGTATCCACGCCGGCCGAGGTGGAGCCCGGGCTGAAAATGGTGGAGCTGAAGTCCTTTTATGAGGTGCTGGTGGGCGGAAAGACCTTTACCGCACTGGCCAGCCAGAATCTTTCCCTGAAGGAACTGACCAACTACCCGCTGATCTCGCTGAGCGACGAGAGCATGACCCGCAGCTTTTACCGGCAGCTGTTCCTGGACCACGACGCCGTGCTCAAGCCCGACACCGAGGCCGCCACCACCGACCAGATGCTCACGCTGGTAAAAAGCGAGCTGGGCCTTGCCTTTGTGCCGGAACCCATGGCGAGGGATGGCCTGGAGCGTGGCGAACTGGTGCAGCTGCACCTGCAGGAGATCATCCCGACCCGTTCGATCTGCCTTGTCTACGACCGCCACCGCCCGCTGAATACGGCGGCGCGGAAATTCCAGCAGATGCTGACCAAAGCAGATCCGCCCCGCCCGGCCGCATCGAAGCAGACCGAGAGCATCTCTTTTGTGTCCCAATAAAATGCTGTCGAGATGAGGCAGGGCGTTCACAGCACTGCCCTGGCTTCTGCCGGTTCTTCTAAGGCATAAAATAACCCCGGAGCGTTTGCTGTGATACATCGCTCCGGGGTTTTGTGATGTTGTGGGTTACTGGCCGCAGGAGTGCCCGCCGCAATGATGCTCACCGCAATGGTGGCCCTCGCCGTGGTCGTGGTGGTCACAATGGGCGTTGGGGTCAAAGCGGAGCTTTCCGGCCAGATAATCTGCTACTGCCGCGTCTGCCGGGCCGCTGATCCCGCCGAACAGCTGGATGCCTGCCTGTGTAAGGGCGTTCTGTGCCCCGGGGCCGATGCCGCCGCAGAACACCACATTGGCATTGTGCTGGGCCAGAAAACCCACCAGTGCGCCGTGGCCCTGCCCGTTGGTGGAAACGACCTCGCTGGCCGTCACCTGTCCGTTTTCGACCTCGTAGAACTTGAACTCTGCCGTGTGGCCGA
>OJOV01002475.1_pt1 | contig 11180 bp, 5 predicted proteins | sample 1598281 | NCBI WGS metagenome assembly OJOV01 (sample SAMN03922469, study PRJEB24848) | human gut metagenome | isolation source: stool sample | host: Homo sapiens | place: Germany | collected 2010-11
TCGCTTCGGGGTGACGCTTATCGTCAGTCGTCATTCTGAACGGTGGCAAGAATGCCTTGTGGGAAAGACGGGAAACAACAACATGACACCGAGTGAAGAATCTATTACTTTGAATGACATCTTACCACTTTCCTCATTACGGTAACAGATCTTTCACATTCGCTTCGGATGACATCTTATGGTTTTCTTCATCACAGCAGCAAGTCTTCGACATCGCTTCGGGGTGACGCTTATCGTCAGTCGTCATTCTGAACGGTGGCAAGAATGCTGTTCAAAAAAACGGGAAACAGGACAGTGACACAGAGTGAAGAATCTATGACTCTGATGACATCTTACCGCTTTCCTCACCACGGGTACAGATCCTTCACATTCGCTTCGGATGACGTTTGACTGTCAGCTTATCCTCACTCATACAAAAATACGGTACCCATCACATCTGACGAGTACCGTATTTTATGTTTCTTAAGTTATTTCCTTACCCTTGCTTTCCGTTACGCTTTCGGGGAAATATGAGAACCGTACACATCGCGGTAATCATTTTTCGCTTTATCGTCTTCGCTGTTGACGCGGACACGTTCTACCTTGTTTCTTTCATTGTCCTTGCCGGAAATGCGGTCGACACGGATACGATCCAGACGGATCTGGCGGAGTTCCGGTTCGAACTCATTCATGGCTCTGTCCATATTGTCGTCCACCGGCGCGCCATTCTTCAATGCACGATAGAACATCGCCGCAAATTCATAGCGGGTCATGGAACGGTCACCCTTGAACTCACCGTCCGGATAACCTTCGATAATACCGTTTCCTGCCAATGTAGCCACATATTCATAAGCCCAGTGGTTTTCCGGCACATCGGGGAAATCCTTCTTCTTACCCATATCCAGGATGCCAAGAATGGAATTCATCTTCTGCTCCATGGTATCCAGGCGCTTCTTCAAGTCCTTGTTCTCATCACGGAGATCGACGATTTCTTTTGCCATGGCTACTTTGGATGTGGATACATGGTTGCCCTGTCCCAGCTTCACGCTGACTCCGGCATTCACCAAGTTTTCACCGGCACCGAAGGAACCGCCTACACTAAACATGGTATCTTCATTAGGGCGGTAGAATGCGCCTACCGATACGGCATGAGCGTCTTTGTAGTTGCCGTAGCCGGCTGCGAAATCCCACTTATCATCCGGGTCGAAATCAAGGGGATGAAGGGCTGCCAATGCTGCAGCGCCCGCTCCTACACGGTTCACACGGGTTCCCAGTTCGCCTACTTTATTGGTTACATTTTTGATATCCTGCGAAGACGCAATGCCGGAAACGGAATAAGTGCTGCCGTCATTACGGGTGAAGTTCAACGTATCCCCGCTGAGTGAAGCAGATGATGTATAGCTGTCCTGCAATCCGGTAACGGTTGCTGTCGTTCCATCACTGTTTGTCAGCGTAGCAGTGCCTGTACCGTTCGCAGCATAGGTAGCCGTGCCGCCGGTTACTACCGTATCCTTGGCATTGATCGTGTATATAGCATGTCCATCCCCAGGATCTGCCGTCTTATTCACCGACGTAATATTCGTCCCGGCCCTTACTTCTGTGGAAGCAGCCGCTACGATGGATGTTTTTGCTTTCCTCAGCTGCGCTACATTGACAGCATCAGTATCATTTGTGCCGGCTGCAACTCCGGTAATCTGGCGGGTGATACCTTTGGACGTATCGCCTACGGAAACAGCTGCTTGCGTAGATTTCCATACCGAAGATGTATCCGTGGAATTCGTACCTGTTCCGGGATCATAGCCCGCAACGCCTTTATCCACGGACGCCACAGAACCTGCACCAAGCGCTACACCGCCTTCTTTGGTCACGTTGGCTTCACTGCCGATGGCTACAGCATTCTTGACACTGGTACTGGTACCGTTTTGAGACGAACCGATGACAACGCTGCCGTCGGCACCTGTCAGTGTTCTCTTATCCCCAAAGACAACAGCGCCATTTGTATTAGTTACATTATTGTCAGAACCGATGACGGAAACATTCTTGACATTAGTAGCAGTATTATTATAACCGGTGATCGAGTTGTAGGTACTCGGACTGCCGCTGGTACCGGTCACGGTATTGTTAACGCCAATAATGGATGTTTTCTGGGTATAATCCGCTTTGTTGCCACCGCCAATAGCTAAAGTGGCACCGCCGCTCTTGGAAGCCCGGACAGATGCTCTTAATTTATCTGCAAAGGCCTTTGCTGAAGAACCACCATCCTCAGGTGTATCATAATAAGGGAGTATATGAGTTGGTAATTTCATTGCCGGCACCATAAATAAGAGAGCCATTGGAATTAGCTGTGCGGTTGGCAACACCGCTGACCGTATTAGCTATACCTGAATAATAACTTCCTGTTTTCGATTCAATGCTATTCAAAGAACCTGTAATGGTGGCTCCTAAATTCTTTACCGGATTTGCCAGTCGTCCACCATTGTAATCACTGGAGATGATATTATAGACGCCGGTACTTGTCGTAAAAGCGCCATTGCTGAAACTGTTGGCACCGATGGTGGTGGCATAGACATTCAACGCGTCTGTCCGCGTAGAAGCGCTGTCTACCGTGGTATCCCCCAGTGCGCCTTTGTAATTATGTGAACCGATCATCGTACTGCCGGTACGGGCAAATGTATTATCGCCGATAGCAACACTTCCAACAACCTTCGTCGGATCAGCCGGGATTCGTGACGAAGAGAACCAACCTCCGCTAAATGTTGTCTGTCCAAAGGCAAAGCTGGCTTCTCCGCCGCCAGCCATATTTTCTATGTGTGCGTTTTTGCCGATGGCAATGCTGCCGCCCTGGCTGGCATAGTTATTGATATTAGCACCGTTGCCTACCGCAACATCCCCGGTTGCCGCACTTGCACCATTGGAATAGACAATTGAAGCCCCTTTGCCAATGGCCACATTTTCTGCTTTCGGCGCGTCACTGCCCGTGCCATATGCCACGCCGCTGCCGGAACCTGTCGTTGTATCCGCCGCATTCGCCGTGTATCCACCCATGAGGACTCCCATCCCCACAGCTGCTGCCAGAGCGGCTTTCACTGCTTTTCCCGAAGCGCTTTTCGTGTGGCTCTTTGCCACTTCAGAAGTGACGACATAGGCATGTTTTGCCTTACTCCATACGACCTTGTAAATTTTGTTCATACTTTCCTCCCAATTTAAAGAAAATAAAAAATATAAAAGAGCTATCATGTTTTACCCTTCGCGCTCCGTCTCACCTCTCCCTGTCACACAACCGGTTTCAGATTTTAACAGACAAATTCCGCAGGTTACACAAAACTGCTTTTCTAATAATTAAATATTATAGCAGAGAATTTATCTTATTTCCACTTTTTTAAAAACTATCATGAATAATTAAGAAACAAGGTTAGTTGTAAAATGAAATCAGACACTAAACCGCAACAGCAAATCGGGCAGTTACACAGGAAAACATTTCATTCCGTATTCTTCATCCCACTCCCGCAAGTGAGTATCCCCAGATCTACAGCATCGATGATGATCACAACTTCATGCGCCGCTTAGCGTCTTTGAAATCGGCGCCTTCCTAAACCCGCAAGGGCAAGACGTTTCATTTATTTTCAAAATCGTTCATCTGCTTTCTTTATAGAAAATAGAAAAATCATGCCTCCTGAATTCTATCGCATATTCATGGAGGCATGATTTCATACTACACGGAAATTATTTTACAGGATTATCTATTGTGAATAACACGTACACGTTCGATTGTCGGCTGTCCTGCTTTGTTCTGCGCAATCGTGTCCACGCGGAACCGTTCCAGTTCAGGTTCAAATTCCTTGAGCATTCTAGCAGGTACTTCGAATCCTCTCTGCATCGCGCGGTATACAATAGCACCGAATTCATAACGTGTCATCATACGGTCGCCGCCAAAGTTTCCGTCAGGATACCCTTCAAGGATACCATTCCCCGCAAGGGTGGCGATATATTCGTAAGCCCAGTGGTTCTCCGGTACATCAGGGAAGAGCTTGATCTTCATCGGATCCAACGCCTGTCCCTGAACGACCTGGCCAAGCGCGCCGCGCAGCTGTTCCACTTCCTTACGGAGATCTTTGATTTCTTTCGCCATTGCCACTTTTGATGTGGATACATTGTTGCCCTGTCCCAGTTTCAAGCTGACGCCGGCATTCACCATATTCTCTCCGCCGCCAAAGGAACCTCCCACACTAAACATGGTATCCTCATTCGGACGGTAGAATACGCCGATAGCCCCCGCATTGGCATTTCTGTAATGTCCATAACCGGCTGCCACATCCCATTTATCATCGGGGTCGAAGTCCAGCGGATGGAGGGATGCCAAGGCAGCTGCCCCAGCGCCAACTTTGTTCACACGGTCCCCCAGCTTGCTGATGCTCTGGTTTGTCTGGAACAGCTGGGAACCGTTCACCGCGTCTTTGCTGGTCGGGCTAATATCGCCGGGCGCCACATTGGTGATCTTCTTATCTCCCGCATCTACACCGTTTTTGGTGATGGAAGGCCCGTTATTGATAGTCAGTCCGTTATCATTAATCGTGGTATCTCCCGTCTTGACGGTCGTGGCATTGACAGTCTTGGCATTCACTGTATCGGAATTTACCGTAGTGATATTTCCTGTCTCGGCAGTAACTGTCTTTGTCATCACAGTTTCCAAACCTTTCAGGTCTTTGGCCATGCGGACTTTCAGGTTGTTATTGCCGTCGGATACGACGCCGAGGTTGTCTTCTGTGGTCAGTTTGTTTGTGTCTGTAATGCCTCCGACTACGTTCACCTGTTCGTTCAGTTTCTTCTTGATGACCGCTCCTGTATCACCGCCATACTTCATGCCATCATTTAAGGTAGCCACTTCTTCTTTGCTTCCGTCCGGTTTCTCGTATACGATACGGGTCGTGGTCGTACCCGGCGCGCCGTCTACTCCGGGCTTGCCATCACGGGTAACGGAAATATTTGTCGTTACGCCGTCTTTACCATTAATACCGATTTTACCATCTTTGCCGTCTTTACCTGTAGCAACAATAGTTTCGCTTTTCAGGTTCTTGTCCAAGCCAACAATCATTTCACCGTTGCTATTCACCATGGTCTTGATGTTGGAAGAATCATACTCCGTATCCGCCTTCGCACCGGTGCCCTTGATCGTCATGGTACTGTTCAGTTTTTTAGCTACGGTACCGGTATTTCCTGCGAACTTAAGCCCATCATCCAGGGTAGCAACGTCATGTTTATCACCATTCTTTTCTTCGATGATCAGACGTGTGATATTCGTTCCGTCAACGCCGGGTTTACCATCACCACCTTTAATGGTAAGTCCGTTAGCGCCGTCCTTGCCATTCAAACCGATGGAGCCATCTTTGCCGTTGATGACCACAGCAGAGCCATCTTTACCGTTGACTCCGATGGAGCCGTCTTTGCCGTTCGCGCCTTTTTCACCAAGATTGATGTTATCTTTTACATTGACTTTATACGGATTGGCTGCTGTTCCGTCGCCTTCAACGGTGGTATTCTTTCCGTCTACCAGCTTGGTCGCATTGGCTGCGATCTCGTCTTTCAGCTGATCTACATTGACCGCATCTGTACCGGCCGTACCTTTTGCCACATTATGGATCTGGTTGCCGCCATTATTCAGTCCGTCCGCGGTTAAAGAAACATTTGTCTTACCGGGTCCCGGTGTCTTCGGCGTAATGGTAATGCCACCGGCGGTGACCTCCGTCTTATTCCCGGTGCTGTCGGTAATGGTCGTACCGGCTCCGTTGGTTACTGTCGTATTTCCTGCCGCATCTTTTGTCGTCACACTGGTCAGATCTTTCAGCTCTTTGGCAAGTTTGACGTTGAACTTGTTATTCGCCGCATCGGCTACCACGCCGATATTGTTATCACTCAGTTTGCTGCCGTCAGCACCGCCCAAGATGGACATCGCCTGGTCAGATCCCCGTTTAACCACATTGACGTCTGCCGCACTTGTCGCACCGATAGTGGAATTGTCTCCGCCAAAACGGAGCGGACGGGTCATGGTATAGAGCTGGCTTCCATTGACTGCATCCGTACTCTGCGGAGCAACCAATCCGGCCGCCACGTTTTGAATACGGCGTTCCTTGCCTTTAGCTCCTACCGTGACAACACCTGCCGGTGTGCCGCCTGCATAGGCATAAGTGCCATCACTGTTATAAACTGCCATGCCTTTGGTGGACGCGCCATCTGCCACATAAGCGGAGCCGCTCCCCAGATATACGGAATTCCCCATGGTGGCATTCACATTGCTGCCCAATATCTGGGTATTGGACAAATCAAGCGCTTTATTTGATGTGTCTATCGTATTATTATTCCCGACAATCTGGACATCTGTAAGATTCTTTGTATTATTTTTTGCCTTTACCGTGTTCTTTGAACCGGTAATCGTGATACCGGATACCTTGCCGGCATCATCCTGCGTCGTTGTATCCGTATCGCCGCTGACTGTATTATTATTCCCTGTCAGCATGATATCCGTTAGCCCTGTTGCCGTTTCTTTTTTGACGATGTTACTGTTTCCGGTTACTCTGTTATTCTCACCGTCCAACGTATTTTCATTTCCAAAGACCCCAGAATTGACCGCCGTGATATTTGAACCATTACTTGCTACCGGAGTTGTGGGGGCACTGTTCCGTGCGCCGATGACATATGTCCCTGCTCCATTGACAGTGTTGGCCGTACCGATTGCACCGGAAGATTCTCCTGTAGCACTTGCCGTTGTACCTATAGCCAAAGCATCATTCGCCAATGCATGTGCCCGATCACCCAAAGCTACCGCGCTCCGGCTGTTACTCTTAGCTTCACTGCCTATTGCTACTGCTTTATCATCAGAGGCTCCGGCGGCATAACCGATAGCCACTGCCTTATCCACACTGGTCCCGCCATTCTTTATGGTGGTGACGGCACGGGTACCCATGGCAATAGAATGATTCCCTTCCGACTGTGCTCCTGCACCAATGGCCATATTGTATTTATAACCGGAAGCCGCCACAGTCTGCGTAATGGTAGGTGTACCACCATTTATTTCCTCATAGCCGGTTCCCAGGGCGATGCTGCCTTCTCCCTGTGCCTCCACATTATTCCCAATGGCCGCGCTGCGTTTTTCCAACGCTTTGGCGCCGACGCCTGCTGCCATAGAATCTTCGCCGGCAGCCCCGTCATTATTGTAATTATTCGCACTTGTGGACTTCACAGAGTAATAATGAGTCTTTGCCTGATCCACGGTTTCGTTCAACTGATTAACATTAACCGCATCTGTTCCCGATGTACCTTTAGCCACATTGTGAATTACGGTTCCTTTGTTATTGGTATTCTTTAAAGTAATACTTTCTCCCTGCCCGGTAGTTACAGTATCATAGTGGACTCCTGTAGTCGTCGTACTGGTAATACTGGCATTCACCTGCCGGACCGTTTCATCGATGGATTTCTTCAGCTGTGCCACTGTAACGGCATCCTGATCCTGCGCGCCATCCGCTACATTCGTAATACGACGCAATGCTGCCGCCGTACCAACTGAAACACCTGTGGAAGGAGCGGCAGTACCTGTCAGATAACCAGTACCGCTAATCATGGCCGCGCTGGCTTCCGAACCATTGCCGATAGCGATATTTCCCCCTGAAGCCTTTGCACCTTGTCCCAGCGCCATGCTGGCTGCATCTTCCGCCAATGCATTAAAACCGGCAGCTATAGATCCATTTCCTGCCGCCTGCGCATGAAAACCAAGCGCCAACGCGTCATCGGCAGCTTTCGTATCACTGCCGACTGCTGTCGCCTGGAGACGGGACACCAGGGTAGTATTCTTATTAGCATTATATCCAATGGATACATTTTTCCCAATAGAAGGATTACCGGCAGTACCTATATTCGTCCCTGCCTCTACACCAATGGCAATATTATAATTGCTGGATACATTTCCGCCCGCCTTGGTGCCGATGGCAATATCATGCTGCCCATCCACATTTTGTCCGGCTTCGTCACCAATAGACACATGCGAGCCCTTCGTTCCCAATATATCACCAAGCATGCCCTTTCCGGCACCAATACCGACAGACACAGATCTGCCGGCTGCCGCGCCGGCCTCATCACCGACAGCAATAGAACTGGAACCGGCTGTCTGACTGGCATTTCCGATAGCGACTGCATTTTCCCCTTTTGCCTCTGTCCCCTGTCCGATAGATACGGCATTTTCTCCTTCGGCCACAGCAGAAGTACCGGCTGCCAGACTGTTTTTGCCTTTAGCAGCCGCTTCTTTGCCGATCGCCGTTGCGGCTTCCTTACCGGCCTGGGCACCTTCGCCGACAGCAATCGCACTGTGACTGTTTTTGGCAACAAAAGCACCGTGCCCGATAGCTGTCGCATTGTTAGAAGACACCGTCTTTGCCGCTGTTCCAATCGCCATACTGTTGTTATTAATTATACGATTGCCGCCATCATTTTGAACAACCGCTCCATCTCCCAACGCAATAGAAGAATTACCACGGGCATTGGCTTTATTCCCGACAGACACACTATTCTTGCCGCCGCCGACAAGTACGACCGTGCTGTCTCCATCCGGTGTCATACCGCTGACAGCACCGTTAATTGCCCCATGGCCGATGGCCACGCCATTTACTGCATTAGAAACGTTTCTGGAAGCATGCCCTACCGACACGGAATCTTCGGCTTCTGCTTTGGCCTCTACCCCCATTGCCATCGCATTATCTTTGGTGGCTCTGGCCTGCGTCCCTACCGCGACAGCATCCGAGCCAACAGCGGAAGCATCTGCCCCCGTGGAATTGGCACGGAAATACTTAATCCCCGGTTTTGTAGCATCAAGTCCCAGGCTATTTGTCAGTGTTGTGAGCGTGTTGATTTTTAATATATTATTGCTGATATTGCCGGCGTTTGTGCTGATATTGGTAGCATTCGTACTGATATTTGTAGCATTATTGTTGATATTACCGGTGTTGGTATTCACCTGCGTACTTAATGTAGTCAAATCACCCGTCGTGGCCAGCCCGGTCGTTGATATGGTAATCGTCTTGGTTGCCGGATCCTTAGTTACGGTGATATGGGTACTGCCGTTCAATGTATCCCCATCATTGACTGTAGCCGCCTCACTGCCGACAAAACCGCCAAAGCCCAGCATCGCCGTTAAAACCGCAGCCAGCGCAGATTTATATGCTTTATTCCCCTTATTTTTGCTGCTGCTGACGGCAATTTCTGGAACTACCACATAACTGTTCTTCACTTTGCTCCAAATGACTTTGTAAATTTTGTTCATATAACCCTTCCTCTCTACATACCCAAAAAATATAATGCTATATCAAAAATTTATTTATATGATCCGGCAGACCTCCTACACCTCCTTCTATACTTCTCATCATATTTACCAGCCTTTATAAAAATACAAATTTTTCACTGATGAATATTTATCTACCGGTTCAGTGCCATTTCATTCATATAATGTAAACATCTGTGCTCTTAATTTTTGCAATAACAGTACAGCTGTCCTTACTTTAATTCCAAATGCCTTTATGAATATGATTCATATCAATATTTCTTAAGAATGGAGATGAATTTCGGAGCGATCGATTATTTCCAAGGCATTCCTAAAAAGCTACCTTATTCTCCATATTTCTGTTCAAGTCCACTTTAATAAAAGAGTTTCCTTATTTCCCGTCATGTGTATGTCGTTACATACTGTAACAGCATACATACACAATGGCCCAATCATATAATTCTAAATTTCAAATCGACTCCCAAAAAAAAAGCTCCTCCAACGGCATATCCGTTTTTAGAATCATTTTAATCTTCACAGCCTCCTTAAAATTAATTCCATGACGGTTTTCCATTTTCAACAGCAGCATTTCCTGCTTGATCCCCATTTCTTTTGACAGTTCTTCAAGGCTCATCTCCTGTTTTGCCAATTCTGCCATCAGATTTTTATACACGTTCCTCTCTCCCTTTAATTTGAAATTTCAAATTATTATATCATTATAACTTTTTATTACTAAAAAATCCACATCCCACTCCTGATTCATTGAAATTTCGATATTATTTATGTAAAATCAACAGTAAGGAGGCGATTATGACAAAAGAGGAATATTTGAAAAAGCTGATCCTCCAACGATGGACACTGAAAGATTTCGCCGCAAAGATCAATATGCCATATGGAACTCTATATTCCATTCTGAAGAATGTAGATGGCGGATCCATGTACAATATAGTAAAAATCTGCAGTGGTCTGCACATTTCCACTGACGAACTGTCTCAGATAGGAAAGCCCCGGAATTATATCCTGCAGGAAGATAGAAGTACGTACAACACAAAAGAACTACCGGATCTGAGATCTATCCTGAGCAGCACATTTCTCTTCAATGGAACGGAATATACTCTCTCAGAGAAAAAACAGGATATGCTGTCTCAAATCATCCAAGCTGTACTGAGCGAAAAAACACAGTAGCTCCTGCATCGTATTTTTCTCGGAAAATAACAGCGTTACCAGCTTATCTCATCCAAACCGGCAGGCGTAAACACACATAGCACTTCCACATCCATTTCCTATGTATTCATACATTTACTTTATCAGTACAATTATTTATCTTCCGCCCCAACCAAGCGGGTCTCGGTTTTCTATACCATAATCTTCACATAGTGCTACCTAAAGGTAATCATAGAAGAATCACGGGCAATAAGCTTTCCACAAACAGAATCACCCCAGCAAAACCCAAAGCGTCAAAAATATATCCTCACAACACAAAAAGCGTTCCTTCCCAGATATACAATTAGGAAGAAACGTTTTTATTTTTATACCTTATATGTACAATATGGGTTGTGCCAATAATTTTTCACAAATTCAGACATATCATCGGTAATGGATCAAATCAACCGGTACTTTCCTATTCAGAAACTCCCCTTCTTTAGAAAGCAAAGTTTGAGGCAAATCAAGCCGGCGCCTTTCTTGCCAATTCAGTGCACTTATTATTATGCGCCCGATGACCAACGAAGCCGAAACGGATACTCGCATGCCAAGATGATTCAACCCGTAAAAGAATATTTAGCTTATAGCTGACAGCTCACAGCTGATAGCTTTTATCTTCTTACCGGCTTCCCCACCACGGTGACAGATTCTTCGCTGGCGCTCAGAATGACGTTTAATGTTCTCTGTCATTATGATG
>OJOV01002480.1_pt1 | contig 11137 bp, 8 predicted proteins | sample 1598281 | NCBI WGS metagenome assembly OJOV01 (sample SAMN03922469, study PRJEB24848) | human gut metagenome | isolation source: stool sample | host: Homo sapiens | place: Germany | collected 2010-11
GGCCGAAGGCCACGTTGTCGAACACGGTCATGTGGGGCCACAGCGCGTAGGACTGGAACACCAGATTCAGGTTGCGCTTGCTGGGCGGGGCGAAAGAAGCCTCCGCCGCGTTGACGATCTCCTTGCCGTCCATCAGGATGATGCCGTTCTGGGGCTTTTCCAGGCCGGAGACCACGCGGAGGGTGGTGGTCTTGCCGCAGCCGGAGGGCCCCAGCAGGGTCATGAAGTCGCCGTCCTCGATGGTGAGGTTCAGATCCTTCAGAACGTGGTTTTTGCCGTAATATTTATCAATATGAGTCAGTTCAATTTTACTCATGGTCTCTTCTCCTCTTTTTTATCTCATCTCAGCCGGCCATACTCTTGGCCAGGTCTGCGTCTCCGAAGATATTTGCCAGTGCGTATACCAGGAACACGATGGAGAACATCACGATGGCCACGCAGTTAGAAGCCTGCGGGCAGTTCTGGTTCTGGTACTGGAACGCCAGATACGGCAGCGTGGAGGTCTTGGGCGTCATGATCAGGATGATCAGATCCAGCTCCTTCATGATGGAAACGAAGATCAGCATGAAGCCGGAGATGAAGCCGCCTTTGGACAGGGGGAACACAATCTTCACGAACCGGCGGAAGAATCCGGCGCCCTCGATGGTGGCCGCCTCTTCCAGCTCACCGCTGATCTGCAGCATGTTGGAGGTGCCGGCCCGCGCCGCGAAGGGCAGATGCTTCACCACGGACACCAGCGTCAGCAGAGCGAAGGTGCCGTACAGGGCGGGCACCAGGGTCACGCCGAAGATCTGCTGGGGCTGGGAGAACATGGACAGATAGATGCCGCCGAACGCCACGGACGGGATCAGATAGGGGATGAACACCAGCTGTTCCACCAGCTTGCCGTGGAGCCTGCCGCGGCCCTTGGCGGTGATGTAGCCAAGCAGCTGGCCGAAGATGGTGCCGAACACGCCGTTCACGAGAGTCAGGCGCAGGGAGTTGAACAGGGAGTTGATGAACTCGTCATTCTTGAAGATGCCCGGCAGCCCCTCCATAATCTGGGGATTGGATTCGCCAATCCAGTAGTGGAGGGTAAAGTTGTCCAGGGAGTAGATACCTTCCTTGAGCATGAAGCTCTCCATGACCAAGATGACGATTGGCATGATGATGCCCACTGCGAAGAACACGAACAGCGCCGCAGTGATAACCGGCCTGCCTACCTTCCCAAGGCCGATCAGGGTGGATCGGCCGCCCTTGCCGCCGATGGTGGCGTAGGACTTGCGGGAGCCGATCAGCTTCTGGTTGACGAACACGGCGATGGAGGCAATAATAATCATCAGGATCGCCATGGCAAATCCGGTCTGCGTATCCCGGGAGTTGATATTCATGTACAGCTGGCTGGACAGGGTGTAGTACTGCACCGGAGAGCCCAGATAGTTGATGGTTCCGAAGGTGCCGATGGCCTTGGAGAAAGTCAGGATCACGGCCGACAGGATGGCCGGCAGCACCAAAGGCAGAGTGATCTTCCGCAGGATCATGGCCTTGCCCGCGCCCTGGATCTCACCCATCTCCTCCAGCTCGGAGTTGATGGAGTTCAGTGCTGAGGATACCAGCAGGTATGTATAGGCGTAATAATGAAGGGTCAGCACGATGATGATGGCGACAGGGCCATAGGCCAGCCACTCCGGCACATCCAGCCCCAGGGAGGCCATGAAGCCGGGCGCGCCGCCCAACCTCGCTGTCTTGAACATGGACAGCCACGCCTGGGATTTGCACCAGGAGGGGATCATGTAGGGGATAATCACCGCCAGGGAGAAAAACTTCTTGAAGGGCAGATCCGACCGGACCATCAGCCAGGCCAGAATGGAACCCAGCAGGATGGCGCACACGGACACGCAGACGCCGATGACCAGGGAGTTGATCAACGGCTTGATCAGCATGGTCCAGGACAGCTCACTGGCCAGCAGCCGCTGCCAGTAGTACAGGGTAAAGTCGCCGGCCTTGCCGCCGCCCACAGCCCGGATGTCCCGCTGGGCCAGCTCAAAGGTGGTGGCGATCATGTCCAGCAGCGGCAGGACGATCAGATAGACCAGCAGAACGACGGCGATCAGTACGATGATGTTGTAGGGATTTGTCACCACTGCCTTGATCTGATTCTTCAGCCGCCGGCTTTTTGAATACGTTTGCTCTTGCGGTTTCATCTTCCTCTTGCACCCTCTCTCCTCAGTTCCTCTTGTTGTTTGTGTTAAATATCGCAAACGTTTTCGTTTCTATGCGATTTCAAATTTAACATTCGTTCATACTTTTGTCAAGAACTATACCGCATATTTAATAAAGTATCCAATAAAATTATTCTAATTTTGGTTATTTCGTTGTCTTGCAAAATTCAAATCCGAACGGCTCACACAAACGTTTTCCGGGATTTGAAAAAAATGATGCGTTCACTTCAGCGGCGGCAGCAACTCCAGCAATTCCGGGAACGTATCGATCACTGCATCCGGCCGCGTCTCCTCCGTGAACTCCACAGGATGCTTCTTCTCCGGAGACCGGAAGATGATGTTGCAGCCGATTCCCGCAGCCTTGGCCCCTGGAATATCTCGCTTGATGTTGTCCGCCACGGAGACGCAGTCTGCCAGATCCACCCCCAGTTCCCGGGCTGCAATGTGGTAAATCTCCGCGCCAGGCTTGCGCAGATGGCACACGGAGGAGAGCACCACACTGCCAAAATACGGGGCCAGCCGATCCTCCTCCAGCCAGTCGGGCACCTCGTGCTCGCCAATCAGGTTGGACACAATGCCCAGCTTGTATCCCCGCTCGTGCAAGGTTCGGATCACTTCTGCCCCGCCGTCCACCACCACACGCCGGCCTTTGGACTGGCGGTACTCAAAGGACAGCTCATGGCAGACCTGGGCAATGCGCTTCTGGTCATAGTCCGGCAGCAGCCACCGGCACCAGAGCTCCCGGTCGCCAGCCTCCTTGTTCTCTCCCAGGGCCCAGCGGCGATAGGACTCGTAGCGGTCTTCTACCAACTGATAGAAGTCCTCCACCTGCAGCGGTGCCCCCGCCAGCTCCGTCATCTTCCTGCGGGCATGGCGCATATAGGGCTCATCCTCCAGCGCAATCCGAAGGGTGCCGCCCAAGTCGAACAGGACGGCCCTGTACCTTTTTTCGTTCATCCTTCCTCCTTATCCGCAGACAGGCAGATGCTCTCTGGATCCGCTGCCCACTCGTCTTATGCACCGAATGCAAACGTTTTCGATTTTCTGTCTTTATTCTATGGTAGATTACTTTTCTCTGTCAAGGGGAGGAACCGCCAAAGACACTCCCCTGTTTTTGCCATTTTGACCAAAAGTCCAGAAATCGCAGTTTTATATTGACTTTTCTGACAAAACTCTATATATTTCAATGCAGAAGTGTACTTCTCTTTCTTGCGGGCGGAGTTGCGTCGCAGAATCGAAAACGTTTGCATTTTCGAGGACTTTTTGGTGGAAAAACCGGCTTTTGTCTGCCCTGTTCCAAGGCGCTGCCCCCCTCCCGCAGTTTGAGCGTGACAGTCTGAATCATGGAAAGAAGGCATTTTATGGACGGATACCTGTTTGACCCCCACACTCACACGGCGGAAACCAGCAAGTGCGGCCACCTGCCGGCGGCGGAGGTGGTGGACCGCTATGTGCGCCATGGCTTCTCCGGACTGGTTGTGACGGACCATCTCCACCCGGAGTACCTCTCCCGGATTGACACAGACCACGATTGGAATAAGGTCATAGACCACTATCTCTCCGGCTACCGCGCCTCCAAACAGCGGGGCGACGAGGTGGGCTTCCAAGTGCTGCTCGGCGCGGAACTGCGATTTCCCGAAAATGACAACGACTACCTGGTGTACGGCATTGATGAGGCGTGGCTGCGATCCAACCCCTACGTTTGCTGCATGAGCGCCCGGGAGTTCTTCCAGAAATTCCATGACCAGGTGCTTATTATCCACGCCCACCCCTATCGGGACGGCAACACTACGGTGTTTGAGGACGCGATTCACGGTACGGAGATCATCAACGGCAATCCCCGGCACGACAACTACAATGACCGGGCTCTAGAGCTGGCCCGCCGCCATCCAGAATACTACCGCCTGGCGGGATCCGACACCCATCAGAGTGGGGACGAGGCCCGGGCCGGCGTGATCCTGCCAGAGAGGCCCGCCGACTCCTTTGCCTACAAGACCTTGATTGGGCAGCACCGTTTCCACCTCTGGAGCCCGGAGTTCCAGTCCTTTGTGGACACGGATGAGGAAATGCGGAAGGAGAAACAGAAATGAGCCAGTTTGACTCTCTGATCATCGGCGAGGTGGCACAGGACACCAATGTGGACTATGACGGCACCACCGTCCATGCCGTGGGCGGCGCCGTGTACTACTCCGGCTTCGCCGCCGCCAACACCGGCCACAAGACCGCGGTGCTCCCCAAGGCGGACACGGCCCAGGTGGACCTGGCCGCCGCCTTCGCCCCAGCCCCAAATGTGACCGTCTATCCCCTGCACAGCAGGACCTCCTTTGTCACAAAAAACGTCTACCACACCCCGGACCGGGAGCGGCGCACCTCCACCGTGGACAGCGTCATCGAACCATACCGCACCGAGGAGGTGCCGGATATCGATGCGGCGATCTGGCATCTGGCGGGCCTGGCAGCGGGCGACATTCCCAACGAGATGATCCCCTTTGCCGCCCGGCACGCCATGGTGGCCATCGACGTGCAAACCATGCTGCGCTGGGTGGAAAACGGCGGCATGGTGTATCATGACTGGAAGGAAAAGAAGGAGCTGCTTCCCTACATCCGCTTCCTCAAGACCGACGCCGCTGAGGCGGAGATCCTCACCGGCCTGACAGACCGGGCGGAGGCCGCCAAGGTCCTCTACGGCTGGGGCGCCAAGGAGATTTTAATTACCCACAACACGGAGGTGCTGGTGTATGACGGTCACGAGATCTACACCTGCCCCATCAAGGCCCGGAATCTTTCCGGCCGCACCGGCCGGGGCGACACCACCTTTGCCGGCTACATCAATGAGCGGCTGACTGCTGACATCCCCACCGTCCTCCGCTCCGCCACCGCCCTGGTGCCCCTGAAGATGGAGACGCCCGTCCCCTTCACCGGCACCTGGACGGATGCGGAGGCCTGTCTGAAGGAATTCTACTGAGTGCCCTTCACGTATCCATCTCCCAAAATCACCAAGACGGCTGCCAACCCGGCAGCCGTCTTTTTTTCGTTGATTCCCGCCTCCCCCGGAGGTGCGCCGGAATCAGAACTGTTTCAGTTATCTCCGATAGGATAGGGCGGGGGTGCGCGCTCCCGTTTTCACGGGTGTCCCCGCGGCCGGAGCCGCCGGCGGACGGTCAGTCGTCACGTGCCTCGTCCGCCGGCTTCTCCCGCGGGGTCTGCTGTTCCTTTTTCAGGGATTCCAGTCCCAGCCGGATCAATTCCACGGTCGCCTCCGAACGGGTCTGGAACCGGCGCTCAAAGCGGAAATCCTCGATCTGCTGAAACAGCTCATTGTCCACGGATACCGTGTAACGCGGTCTGTCTGTTGCCATCCTTATCACCTCTGGCCCTATTATACACGAGTGAACCACCGGTGTAAAGAGAGCCGCAGCCCCCTTGGCTTCGGTTCAGTGAACCACTATAATAACTTTAATAGGTTCACCAATTCACTTAACCACTATATGGAAAGGAGCTGCGTACATGAACAGAGATCAAAAACGGTTTACCATCTCCGTGACGCCGGAGCTGGCGGCGGAACTGACCGCGGTAAAGCAGAGCAGCTACCCCGGCGTCCCCCGGGACGCGATGTTCCGGGACCTAATCATCCGGGGCCTTGCGGCGTGGGAGAAGCAGTCCGGCAAGAATAGCCAGCCCGTGTGACGGGTGGGGTGCCGGGCCCCATCGAAGCTCCTTCGGCTCTCCCGGCAAACGGCGGCAGACAGAAACAGACAGAAACACGGTGAAAGTCAGAGGCGGCAGGTACGCCCGGTGCGGGCACCCGTGGGCAGCTGCCCGCACCCGCCATCCCATGGAGACAGCAGAACAATTCTGGGCGTTCCTGACCGGGAGCGTCCAAAGCGGTGCAGGGTTCAGTCCGTATGTCATACGGTCGTAACCCGCCGTTCATCGCTCCCCCTGACCGGGAGGAGACGGAACGTGAGCAAAGTAACCATGAGACGGCCGGATGCCCGGGCCATGGCCCAGCTTCTGGCGGAGCAGACGCAGACGGCGGCGGGGCTGATCCTCCGCCTGGCCTGGCGGCAGGGGCTGACCCGGGAGGAGATCCAGCGCCTCACTTGGAACGATGTGGACTTTTCTGCCCATCAGCTCCGGCTGCCGGACCGGACCATCCCGCTGGAGACGGAGACCGAGGACTGCCTGCGCCGGCAGGCGGAGCGCCCCGACCCGCCTACTCCCTTCGTGGTGGTCTCGGACCGCCGCAGGCAGCAGATGCCGCCGGAGTCCATTTCCCGCCTGGCCAGAAAAACTCTGGACCGGGCGGGGCTGGGCGGCATCAGCCTGATGGATCTGCGGCACGACTTCATCATCCGCCATCTGGAATCCCACGACTGGCCCTATGTGGCCCGGATCAGCGGCATCGCCGTCCCCACTCTGTATGCCGTTTTCTCCGACTATCTGCCGGAGGGACGGCAGAAGGACTCCCTCCCTCGGCAGGAGGTGGACGGTTTTTTGATGTGGAAGCTGCTCCAGGCGGAGGGCAGCTCCCCGGTGGGGCTTGCCCTTTGGATGGGTTGGAAGCTGGGGATGCAGGTCCGGGAGATGACAGCCCTGACCTGGGACCAGGTGGATCTGGACCGGGGTCTGGTGCGGCTGCCGGACCGGGACCTGGCCCTGGGCGTCACCCTGCGGCGCCTGCTGCGGGCGGCGGCGGGACGCCGGCGGCCGGGTGAGGACCCGCACGTGCTGCTGACGCCCAACTCCCGGCGGCCCTTGGACCAGCCCCGGCTGTCCAAGATGGTGCGGACCGCCCTGATCCGGGGCGGGATGGAGCACATCAGCCTGGGAGATCTCTGCCGGGAGGAGCGCCGGGAGAACGAGGACGCCCGGCTGCTGGCCTACGCCGCCGAAAAAGGCACCATCTCCCGGTCGGAGGCCATGTCGCTGCTCGGCCTGTCCAAGGTGGCGGCCTACGAGCGTCTCCGGCAGCTGGCTGAGCGGGGAAAGCTGGTGCGGGTCGGCGGCAAATACTACCCCGCCGGCCAGGTGGTGCCGCCGGAGGAGCAGTATGACGTCATCCGTACATTTCTGGAGCAGTCCGGTCCGGCCTACCGGCAGGATCTGGCGGCGCTCCTGCACGTCGGCGACAGACAGTGTGCCCTGATCCTCAAGCACATGGTGGAGGACGGGCGCCTGGTGCAGGCCGGGCAGCGGTACGCCCTTCCCATTCGTGAGGAGGTTCTGCTGTGAACGGCGCAAAAGGAGAGCGGCCCTCAGGGGCCGCTCTCTTTTTTGGCCCGCGCCGCGGCCGGAGCAGAAATCGCGTCCGTGTTATGATGGCGTGACATGGCTGTCCATGCGATTTGTGCGCCGTTTTTCAATTGGATTAAAAGGTTTGCGAAACGCTGGACACCGGCAGTTTTTTCCCGTAAATTGGCCTTGCGAACGGCGGAAGCGCCCCGCATCCGGCTCTGCGGTTGGTGTAGGCCGACACAAGTTGGTTGGCTAGCCCCCACACGAATCCCAGACCCGCCTGGGGTCTTCCGGCGGACCGCAAATTTTTTGAAGGAGGAGAAATCCCAATGAAGAAGTTCCTTTCTCTGGTGCTTGCTCTGGTGATGACCATGTCTCTGGTCACCGTCAGCGCCGGCGCCAAGGACTTCACGGACGACAGCGAGATCACCTACAAAGAAGCTGTGGATGTGATCTCTGCCCTGGGTGTTGTCGACGGTTATTCCGACGGCGACTTCCGTCCCGATGATGTCCTGACCCGTGGCGCGGCCGCCAAGATCATCTGCAACCTGATCCTGGGCCCCACCACTGCATCTGCTCTGGCGGCCAGCACCGCCCCCTTCAAGGATGTTCCCGTGACCAACACCTTCGCGGGCTACATCACCTACTGCTCTCAGCAGGGTATCATCAGCGGCTATGCTGACGGCACCTTCCGTCCCACCGGTACCCTGAGCGGCAACGCGTTCATGAAGATGCTGCTGGGCGCCCTGGGCTATGACAGTTCCATCGAGGGCTACACCGGCCCCAACTGGCAGGTCAGCGTCATCAAGCAGGCCAGCGGCATCGGTCTGGACGACGGCAACGACGAGTTCGTGGGCTCCCAGGCTGTGACCCGTCAGGAGGCCGCCCTGTACGCCTTCAACATGCTGCAGGCCACCATGGTCGAGTATGACAAGAAGGACACCATCGTTGTGGGCGACATCACCATCAACACCACTTCCACCCGCAAGGACGTGGAAAACAATACCAACACCGACGGCAACATCGATGGCGAGCGCAACGGCGACGGCCTGATGCAGTTCGGCGAGAAGTATTTCAAGGACCTGGAGAAGGAGGATGCCACCGACATCTTCGGCCATCCCTCCAGCAAGTGGGTCTATGATGGCGACGATGTGGGCACCTATGCCAACGAGGCTGACGCCACTTATGTGGTGGAGGACGACGATATGGACGTCGGCCAGGTGGTCACCAGCTCCAGCTACATGAATTACAGCAGCTCCGAAGCCAAGGATGCCAAGTACTTCCTGAACGGCGATGACAATGAGGTGAAGTCCTCTGAGCTGGTTGCCGTGGGCGATATCGTCGAGGCTTACGAGAATGACAACGGCGATGTGGAGACCGTTGTGGTTTCCCGCTACACTGTTGCCAAGATCGACAAGGTCGATACCGACGTCAGCACCGCTGAGAGCCGCAACGGCGCCTCCGAGGTCCTGACCCTCACCGATCTGGACGGCGACAACAGCAACGACTACTACGACAAGTACGACGATGCCGAGAAGACCCTGCGGGGCTATGCCTCCTCCTATGACGAGGGCACTGTTCTGGCCGTGGCCTTCCGCGACGGCAAGTTCGGCGATGAAGTCCTGGCTTCTTACGAGGCCGAGGCTGTCACCGGCGAAGTCACCGCTTTCCGTGAGGACGAGACCGTCACCATGGACGGCACCAAGTATGAGTTTGCCCGCAACGAGAACGGCACCGCTGGTTTCGTGGACGGCATCACCAGCAACTTCGACTTCGACAAGGAGTACACCATCTACCTGACCGCCGACGGCTATGTCATCGGTGTGGAGGGTGCCGCTGGTGCGGACCTGAACGACGTGTACTATGTGACCGGCGTTTACTGCGAGGAGAGCCGTTACAATGCCAACAAGTTTACCTGGTACGCCCAGGCCGTGTCCCTGGCGGATGGTTCTGCCTCTGACATCGAGCTGGATGAAACTGATGCGGACAATGCACTGAAGGCTTTCATTAATGATGAAAAGACAGATGAGTTTACTGTTGTCAATGGCCTGTATACCTTTGATGATGACATTGCCACTGCTTGGGACGGGGACAGAGACTATACCGTCTATGGCTTCAGTGATAGTGGTGAGCTGAACACCAATTTGAAGGATGCTCTGGCTATGGACGACACCAAGTTCTCCACCACCATCGTCGGCGGCGGTAGCGGCAAGACCTTCTATGTGGACGAGAACACTCAGTACCTCGGCGTGGATGATTATGCCGATGATATCGACACCGTCTATGCCATGGGCGGCATGAAGGGTACACCGAGCAACGGAAGCCGTGTGATCGTGATTGCTGACCAGGATGAGAACCGTGACGCCCTGTATGTGATCCTGCTCGGCTCCGACGCTTCCGTTGGCTCCGCCGACATCCTGTACGCCGCCGGCAGCAGCACCGACAAGGTGGGCACCGACAAGTACGTCCGCGAGTTCTGGTCCATGGAGGACAACACCAGCGAGGACATCACCATCGATGAAAAGCTGAGTGCCCATGGCTTCTATGAGGTGGACAGCATCGACGAGGACGGCGTCTACACGCTGAAGGACTATGACAAGACCGCTTCTTCTATCGATGAGGATTCCGACGGCATCGTCGTAGAGGATCTGGCGCTGGACAACACGGACCAGATCTATCGCAACGCTCTGAGCGGCTCCATCGATAACGTCAAGTTCGACGATGTCAGCATCGCCAACGCCACCATCATCGATGGCCGCAGCAACTCCGACCGGAACGACTCCGTGTATGACCGCGAGATCAACAGCATCTCCCGTCTGGAGGCCGCTCTGGATGCCGTGAGAGACGAGGATCTGGAGACCAAGGGCACTGTGGAGATCGATCTGTACGTGAAGGACGGCGAGATCACCTTCATCTGCGTCACTGACGTGGGCGGCGTTGCCAAAGATGACGGTGAGCAGGAAAGCGGCGAGCTGGACCTGACCGGTGTGGAGAATTTCGTCTGCAACAGCAATATCGTTACTGTTGACCTGGTCGGCACCGGAAAGATTCCCGCTAACTATCCTGTTACTGTGACTCTGATGAAGGCCAACAGCACCGAGGGCGATGCGGAAGTCGGCTCCAAGGAGCATGTAAACGAGACTGCCTATGAGGTTAATGATTGGAACAACCTGGGACAAATCGCGATCCAGGAAAGTGGTAATTACTATGTAATTATCACCATCGAAAATGAAGACGGCAGAGTTGTGGATGAGTTCACTTCCAACACTGTCCGCTTCGTCTACACTGCCCAGCCGTAAGGCAAATAGTTTCTTTCAAGTAACTTGTTGCGCAAGAAAGCCCCCGCTCGTAAGAGCGGGGGCTTTCCCTGTTTCCATCACATCCAGGCCAGTAGTGCTGAACAACGTCGGCATCGTTCCCCCCTGACTGGCCGGTGCCTCGTGGTTGATGAAAAATCCATCGTCCTCCAGCCCCGCGTATTGGCCCGCAGCTTTCAAAAAGGTCTCTCCAGGAGTTGAAGGAGATCCTGTCTGCTCAGATAACTTTTCCCTCTTCCCCATGGGTGCCGGTCTTCCGGCGCTCATTTTTTTGTAAAATACAGCCAGATTCAAGACAAAAGTAAAAAAATATATTATGATAGATTGAAAGGGGGGTTCCAAATTCTGGAAGACAGGCTGCGCAGCTTCCCCACGCAATGG
>OJOV01002482.1_pt1 | contig 11130 bp, 9 predicted proteins | sample 1598281 | NCBI WGS metagenome assembly OJOV01 (sample SAMN03922469, study PRJEB24848) | human gut metagenome | isolation source: stool sample | host: Homo sapiens | place: Germany | collected 2010-11
TCCGTGTATATGCCGCCTGCCGTAGAAAATTTCCGCAATTTTGTATTAAACCGCATTTCTTAAAACATTTTGCAAAAAAGTATAAATCTGACATTTCTGTAAAAAATAAGAATATCAAACTTCAAACAGAAAGGGTTCAGATTTATGAAACGATTGGAATGGATAAGCGCCGCTGCCGGAATATTACTGTTATTTATCGCCGGCTTTGGCTGTATCTTTTTCTTTGCTTCAAAGGAAAATACAAAAAATATTACCAAAGAGGAAACCTTTGTCTACCGGGCAGAAACTGACAGCACCAGTCTGGCGGACACCTCTGCCGGCATTTATGCCAACGGAAAAGTACAGACCAAAAAAGAAACCTTTTACCTGATTTACAGTGAAGGCCGCCTGTGCATTTACCGGGGAGATGACAAGATTTTTTACGACTACGCCGATGTAGCGGTAAACCTCATGCCGGTTGAAATACGGGAGCAGTTAAAATACGGTCTGTACATCACCGGAGAGCAGGAGCTTTACGAATTTTTACAGACCTACAGCAGTTAAATATTGCGCCTGTACCTGCGGTCTGTTAAAATATAAAACTGAAAAAACAATAAAGAAACGAGGATTTTTATGACAAAATTAAACAGCCACACCTGTGACTGCATTGTTATCGGCGGCGGCGCCGCGGGCATGATGTCCGCTGTCTGCGCTTCACAGGGCGGTGCATCTGTCATTTTAATAGAACATACGGCACGGCTGGGTTCAAAAATACTCCAGACCGGCAACGGAAAATGTAACTTTACCAACCTGCATATGCAGGCAGACTGTTATCAGAACGGCAATCCTGACTTTGTCATGCAGGTTTTAAATACCTTTCCGGTACAGGATACCCTTGAATTTTTTGAAAATGCAGGCATTTACCACAAGGACAGAAACGGATATGTCTATCCCCATTCGGAAACGGCGGCTTCTTTGCAGTCCGCACTGCGGTATGAAGTCGAACAGAGCGGTGTGACCGTGTTTACCGAACAGTCTGTTCTGTCCGTTGAAAAAAAAGACGGTTCATTTTATGTGACGACCGATACCGACAGCTTCTGCGGCCACGCCTGTATTCTTGCCACCGGCTCAAAAGCCGCACCAAAGACAGGCTCGGACGGCTCAGGCTATACACTTGCCAGAAAATTCGGACACCACATTATAAAACCGCTTCCGGCACTCGTACAGCTTACTTCCGACAATCCGCTGTGCAAAGCGATGTCCGGCGTGCGCAGTACAGGAACGGTTACTGTTTTTGCAGACGGAAATTCTGTTGCTTCGGATACCGGAGAAATCCAGTATACGGACTACGGCATTTCGGGGATTCCCGTATTTCAGGTCAGCCGCTATGCCGTCAAAGCCGCAGACAGTAAAAGAATCGTGACGGCAGTTGTGGATATGCTTCCGGACTTTGAAGCGGAAACCCTTATTACACAATCGATAAAACGCATGTATCAGCATAATACGCAGGATATTGTCACGTTCTTTTCGGGACTGCTTAACAAAAAGCTTGTACAGGCAGTGGCAAAAAGCTGCGGTTATCCAGCCGGTACGACTATGGACGCACTTGGGAAAAAAGGTATTGCAAAAATGATAACAGCTTTTAAAGATTTTTCCTTTGACATTACCGGAAGCCGCTCCTTTGATGCCGCACAAATCTGTCAGGGTGGTGTATCTCTTGAAGAGGTGGATTCCCAGTTCATGCAGTCTCTTTTATGTCCCGGACTTTTCTTTGCGGGAGAACTTTTAGACGTAGACGGAAAATGCGGCGGCTACAACCTGCAATGGGCATGGAGCAGTGGACATCTGGCGGGAACTTCTGCCGCACAGTATTGTATTTCACAGAAAGGAACTCACTATGATTCAAATTAGTCAGATTCGTTTAAAACCGGACAGCCCGGAAACGGCATTACATCAGGCAGTTTACAAGGCACTGCGCCTTTCACCGAAGGATACCTGCCGCATTGAGATTGCAAAGCAGTCCATTGATTCCAGACATAAACCGGATATCTTATACATATACAGTGTGCATGTTTCCGACATTCTGCTTAACGGCAAAAAGCCGGTGGACGAAGCTGCATGGATTAAAAAGTTAAAGAACCGTGACATTACACCGGTTACCAAAAAAGGATACACATTCCCTGCCGTATCAAGGCAGATTTTAAAAGAAGAAGACCGTCCGGTCATTATCGGTTTCGGCCCTGCGGGTATGTTTGCCGCATTAAAGCTTGCCGAAGCAGGACTGCGCCCGATTGTATTTGAGCGCGGTGACAGTATCGGACAGCGTAAAAAAGAAGTCGAGGCGTTCTGGCAGGGCGGCGCACTCAATACCGAATCGAACGTCCAGTTCGGAGAGGGCGGCGCCGGTACATTTTCGGACGGTAAATTAAATACGGCGATTAAAGACCCAACCGGAAGAATCCACGAAGTTTTACGCATATTTGCAGAATTTGGTGCGGATTCGCGGATTTTATATGTGAATAAGCCGCATATCGGAACTGATGTTCTTGCCAAGGTTGTGCAGAATATCCGTAAAAAAATCACTGCCTGCGGCGGCGAGGTGCATTTCCAGACAAAACTCACGGCAATTCATGAAAAAGACGGCGCAGTAAACGGCATTACCGTCTTTGACCGTGCAGAAAACAAATCCTTCACCCACGCCTGTAATACCGTCTGTCTTGCAATCGGTCACAGTGCCAGAGATACCTTTGAAATGCTTCTGGCACAGGGAATCTCCATGCAGCCGAAGGCTTTCGCGGTCGGTGTGCGCATGGAACACCCGCAGTCCTTTATCAATCAGAATGCGTATGGCGACTGCCACTATAAACTGCCTGCTGCCGATTATAAAGTAACGTTTCAGACATCCACCGGCAAAGGCGTGTATTCTTTCTGTATGTGTCCGGGCGGTTACGTGGTCAACGCTTCCTCCGAAAAAGAACGCATTGCCGTAAATGGCATGAGTTATTCGGGCAGAAACGGTGACAATGCCAACAGTGCCATTATCGTCACCGTAACGCCGGAGGATTTCGGCAGTAACATTTTAGACGGCATGCACTTCCAGCGCAGACTTGAAAACCTCGCATGGCGGGAGGGAAACGGCAAAATTCCCGTACAGTTATACGGTGATTTCAAGAACAACCGCATATCGACCGGTTTCGGTGCCGTAACGCCGTCCATAAAAGGCGCGTACACCTTTGGCAACTTAAACCGCGTTTTACCGGAGTTTCTCACAGCACCGTTAAAAGAGGGCATCACCGGATTTTCAACGCGCATTAAGGGATTTGACATGGAAGAAGCCGTGCTTTCGGGTGTTGAAAGCCGGACCTCCAGCCCGGTTCGTATTCTGCGCGGCGACTCCTTACAGTCTGTGACACTTCACGGTCTGTACCCGTGCGGAGAGGGTGCAGGATATGCAGGCGGTATTACCTCTGCCGCCGTTGATGGTTTAAAAATTGCCGAGCAGATTGCCATAAACTAGAAAAAACGTGACATTTTGCCTTAAATGGTGTAAAATAACAAAAGTATGCAAAATATATAGTAGATGAAATTTGGAGAACATAAAAATGAGCAGCATAAGAGAGCGAATGAAAGAGAAGAAACGGATTGTTGTAAAAATCGGTTCTTCTTCCCTCATGCATGATAATACGGGTAAATTAAATTTATTAAAAATCGAAAAACTGGTTCGTATTCTGGTCGATATTAAAAATTCCGGAAAAGACGTTATATTGGTATCTTCCGGTGCAATCGCCGTCGGAAGAAATGCCATCGGTCTGCATGACCGTCCCGATGATTTATCCGTAAAGCAGGCGTGTGCCGCCATCGGACAGGCTAAGCTGATGATGGTTTATCAGAAGATTTTTTCCGAATACAATTCCCTTGCGGCACAGGTTCTGCTGACAAAGACAATTGTGTTAAATCCGGTCAGCCGCCAGAATGCCGAAAATACATTCCGCGAATTGTCAAAGCTTGGGGCAATTCCGGTTGTCAATGAAAATGATACCATTTCGACTTCGGAAATTGAGCAGGTACAGACCTTTGGCGATAATGACCGCCTTTCGGCTGTCGTTGCTTCTATTACCGATGCGGATTTACTGATTCTGTTATCGGATATTGACGGCATGTATACAGATGATCCGCGAACGAATCCGGATGCACGCTTTATTCATTATGTTGAAACCATCGATGACTCACTGATTCAGATGGGCAAGGCAACTTCCGGCAGCAGTGTCGGAACCGGCGGTATGGCATCAAAAATTGCCGCTGCCATGATTGCTGCCAATTCAGGAGCCGATATGGTCATTACCAATGCCAATAACGTAGAAAATATTGTTGGAATTTTAAATGGAGAGGATATTGGCACACTCTTTTTAAATCACCGCAATAAGGATTTTGATTTAAAAGAGCTGATTTAAAACGCTGTGGGAGGAATGAATGGACATCAAACTTGTCAAAAATTTTGAAGAGGGTAATTACATCCCGGTTAATGACCAGCTTCTGCTTCAGGTCGTAGATGCCAATTACCGTCTTGGACGTTTTCCCGGCAAAAAAATTTTTATGCTGAATCCGCTGACAAACGAACGGCTTGAAATCTTACCGGAAATTCATAAATACAATTTGGCAAACATCAGTTATGCAGCAGTTTCCCATAACCATATACTGTTTACATCCGCAAGCAGTATTAATGAAACACAGGTAGAGATTTCTTACTACCGTTACGATGTCAGTACCGGTGCGCATCATATTATCCATACCACCGTGGCAGACCTGACGAAACTCGGCAATGTGCTTTTATTAAAAGCTTTTGTACTGGATGAAAACTACTGTATTTTTGATGAAATTACATATTCCAGAGAAAATTTAAGCAGTACCGGACTGTTTAGCAACGGCATGGGTACACATAAAATGCTTTTAAAAGAAATACAGGAAAATAAAGAGCGTTTACTAAAAGATTCTGTGATTGCCACATCCGGCATTGAAAAACTGATTCCTCTTTCAGGTAATTTATGTATTATCAAACTGGGGAGTCCGATGTTAGAAGAACTGGTTTTTTCTGATACTGCCATACAGCCTTTTAAGCAGAAAGAAATCATCGGCATTGTCAATATCAAGCAGTTTATTTCCGAACTGCTGTTAAATCAGAACAATGCATTTCTGGAAATTTTAGATGAAGGCTCTGAGGAAATTACATTTCCATACATCCGCCAGTATGACAATGATATTGTCTATTCTAAAGTCGATGTTTCAAAAAAAATAGAAGAAGTTATTATATACGATTATGAAACAAAAGTGAAGAAAGTACGCTTAAACAGCAATATTACCAGGATTTCCGATTTGAATCATACGTATATTTTAAATGATACCCCGTATATTATTAAAAATACGGACAAAAATACGCGTTTAATTAATCTGAATACACAGAAAACCGACATTAAATTAAGCGGTGATGTACGTATTAAATTTATCCGCAGGGATTTAATTGTTACGCAGCACCATGTTAAAAAAATGTTTTTTATGCGTAAGGAAAACTATTACATTGAGGTTTTCCGATACCCGGATATGCACCATTCCATTTTTAAGACGCGTGCAAAATATAAAGACTGTATCGCATTTTTTGACGATTTACTGATTTTTACCAATTAGAACAGGAGAACATTTGTATGGTAACACAGGACACTATTAACCGGATTAACGAATTATACCGCAAGTCCAAGGCAGAAGGCTTAACAAGCGCCGAAGCCGAGGAACAGAAGCAGCTTCGTGCAGAGTACGTTGCAGCATTCCGCAACAATTTAAGAGGGACGCTCGATTCCATTAAAATCCAGAACCCGGACGGTTCTATGATTGATGTCAAGAAGCGGCATGAAGAAAAAATGAAGCGGCTGGAGCAGGAAGCATTGGAAAATGCCAGAAAATACGGCAATTAAGACAAAACGAGGCAGTTATGACTAAAGAACAGGCAAGAGTATTTGTAAAAGCAGAAAAAAATAAAATGACACCGGCACAGATTCATGAAAACAGCCGTCAAATCATAGATCGGCTTATTTCACAGGATTTTTTTTACAGCGCAGATACCGTACTTACTTATGTCAGTTACAATCAGGAAGTGGAAACCCATTCCTTTATTGACAATTGTCTTTCCCTGGGCAAAACCGTGCTTGTGCCAAAGGTCTACGGCAGGGATATGAAGTTCCACCGGATTACGACGCTGTCAGAATTAAAGCCCGGCAAATACGGTATTTTAGAACCCGATAATACTGATATCTGTGAACCGGAGCAGGGGCTGATGATTATGCCCGGACTTGCTTTTGATAAAGAACACCACCGTGCCGGATATGGCGGCGGATTTTACGACCGCTATTTAGAACAGCACCCGGCATTTTACAAAGCCGCTGTAGCTTTTTCTTTTCAGATTGTAGACCATATCGAAACCGAAAGCTACGACTTAAAACCGGATTGTATTATTACTGAACAGGCGGTTCTGTAACAACAGACGAAAATGCCTGCAAAATAAAGAATCGTAAAAATATAAAAATTTTATGGAGGGCAGAAAAAATATGGAAACACTTACCGTAATGGGACAGCGTGCAAAAACAGCCGCCGCCCAGCTTGCAAAAACCGGAATCACCGAACGCAATAATGCTTTAAAAGCAGCTGCAGATGCACTGCTTGCAAAACGTGATACCATTCAGGCTGCCAATGCAAAAGACATTGAAGCCGCAAAGAAAAATCAGATGAAACCGGCAATGATTGACCGTCTGACACTGACCGATGCCAGAATTGAAGGCATGGCAGAAGGCTTGTATCAGATTGTGCAGTTAGATGACCCGATTGGTGAAATCACTTCCATGAAGCAGCGTCCAAACGGTCTAATGATTGGTAAAAAAAAGGTGCCGTTAGGTGTTATCGCCATTATTTATGAATCCCGTCCAAATGTTACTGCCGATGCTTTCGGACTGACTTTAAAATCCGGCAATGCCGTTATTTTAAGAGGTGGCAGTGATGCGATTCACTCCAATACGGCAATTGTTTCCGTAATTACCGAAAGCCTGAAAGAATGTGGTATCAATCCGGATGCTATCCAGCTGGTTACCGATACCGACAGGGCGCTTGTTACAGAATTAATGCATATGAATAAATATATTGATGTCATTATTCCGAGAGGCGGTGCCGGACTTATTCAGAATGTCGTCCAAAACAGCACCGTTCCGGTCATTGAAACAGGAACCGGAAACTGCCATATTTATGTGGATGAATATGCAGACTTCAAGATGGCGGAAGATATTATTTTCAATGCAAAGACACAGCGTATCGGTGTCTGCAATGCCTGTGAGTCGCTTGTCATCCATGAAAAGATCGTGGATACATTTATGCCGAAACTGACAGAGGCGCTGCAGAAAAAGAACGTGGAATTACATGCGGATGAGAGAAGTTTTGCTGCGGCAGAGTCGGATACAGCACTGAACAGAGCGCTGATCAAGCCTGCGGTGGAGGAAGACTGGGGAAAAGAATATTTAGATTATATGATCTCCGCAAAAACAGTTGCATCTGTAGATGAAGCAATCGAGCATATCAACCGCTATAATACCGGACATTCAGAGGCAATCATTACCGAAAATTATACCAATGCCCAAAAGTTTTTGGACGAGGTGGATGCCGCCTGTGTCTATGTCAATGCATCGACACGTTTTTCTGATGGATTCGAGTTTGGCTTTGGTGCGGAGATCGGTATCAGTACGCAGAAGCTTCATGCGAGAGGTCCGATGGGCTTAGAGGCATTGACAAGCACGAAATATATCATTTATGGAAATGGTCAGGTAAGACCATAAGAAAAAGTAATAGAAATAGTGAGGAATTAACAGTTTTATGAGTCAGAAAGTTACAACAGGAGTGCGCCCGACACTGCGCATCGCAGATAAAAACCAGATCCCGGCAACTGAGCCGGAGCGTCAGTATTACTTTATGGATATCGCAAAAGAGTACTTAAGACAGCTTTCCGAAGAAAAGGGAAATCCGCTGACTTTCCATGTTTCCACATTCGGATGTCAGATGAATGCAAGGGATTCCGAGAAGTTAGTCGGTATTTTAGAGAAGATCGGTTTTGTGGAGGAGGACTCCGAGGAAGCGGATTTCGTCATCTATAATACCTGTACTGTGCGCGAGAATGCCAATAATAAAGTGTACGGAAGACTGGGATATTTAAACGGTTTCCAGAAGAAAAATCCGTTTATGATGATCGGGCTCTGCGGCTGTATGATGCAGGAACCGACGGTGGTGGAGAAAATCAAGCAGAGTTATCGTTTTGTGAACCTGATCTTTGGAACACACAATATTTACAAATTTGCAGAGCTGATCGTTACAGCGTTAGAAAACAGTTTCCCGGAGCATTCGTCAGGTCACGGCACATCCATGACGATCGATATCTGGAAAGATACAGACAAAATCGTTGAGGATCTTCCGGTCGAACGAAAATATTCTTTCAAGTCCGGTGTCAACATCATGTTTGGATGTAACAATTTCTGCAGTTACTGTATCGTGCCTTATGTGCGCGGCAGGGAGCGGAGCAGGGAACCGAAAGAGATCATCCGTGAGATCGAGCGTCTTGCGGCAGATGGCGTGGTTGAGATTATGCTCTTAGGACAGAATGTCAATTCCTATGGTAAAAATTTAGAGCAGCCGATGACATTTGCACAGCTTTTACAGGAAATTGAAAAAGTAGATGGAATAGAGCGTATCCGTTTTATGACACCGCATCCGAAGGATTTATCCGATGACTTAATTGACGTTATGAGCAAGTCCAAAAAAATCTGCAACCACGTACACCTTCCGGTGCAGTCGGGCAGCAGCCGTTTATTAAAGCTGATGAACCGTAACTACACAAAGGAGCATTATCTGGAACTGGTTGACAAAATCCGCAGTAAAATGCCTGACGTATCCCTGACAACCGATATTATTGTCGGCTTTCCGGGTGAAACAGAAGAAGATTTTGAAGAAACCTTAGATGTTGTAAGAAAAGCAAAATACGACAGTGCGTATACCTTTATCTATTCAAAGCGTACCGGAACACCTGCTGCCGCAATGGAAAATCAGGTACCGGAAGATGTTGTTAAAAACCGCTTCAACCGGTTATTGGAAACCGTAAATGAAGTATCCCGCTCTATCAGTAACCGCTATGAAGGCACGGTACAGCAGGTACTTGTTGAAGACGTGGACGACCATGATGCAAGCTATGTCACAGGCCGCATGACCAACAACATTTTAGTTCATTTTCCGGGTTCAAAGGATTTAATCGGAACACTTGTCAATGTACGGCTGACAGAATGCCGTGGCTTTTACTATATGGGTGAACAGGAGAACGCATAATGGCTGAATACTCACCGATGATGCAGCATTATTTAAAAACAAAGGAAGAATATAAAGACTGTATCTTATTCTACAGACTGGGTGACTTCTATGAAATGTTTTTTGATGATGCACTTGTCGTATCAAAAGAACTGGAACTGACACTGACCGGAAAAGACTGTGGACAGGAGGAACGTGCGCCTATGTGCGGCGTACCTTTTCACGCGGTAGACTCCTATCTTTACCGTCTGGTACAAAAGGGCTATAAAGTTGCTATTGCAGAGCAGATGGAAGATCCCAAGCTGGCAAAAGGACTGGTAAAACGAGAGGTGATCCGTGTGGTAACGCCGGGAACCATTACCAGTGCCCAGGCTTTGGACGAGACAAAAAATAACTACCTGATGGGCATTGTATATCTGGACAGCCGTTATGGTATTTCCACAGCCGATATCAGTACCGGTGAGTTTCTGGTAACAGAGGTGGAGTCAGACCGGGAATTATTTGACGAGATCAATAAATTTTCTCCTTCTGAGATCATCTGCAACAATGCCTTTTATGTATCCGGTGTAGATCTTGACGAGTTAAAGAACCGGTATCAGGTGGCGATCTCTGCTCTGGACAGTCATTTCTTTTCAGATGAGTCCTGTAAAAAGGTATTAAAAGAACATTTTAAAGTAGGTTCCTTAAGCGGACTGGGACTGGATGATTATCCTACCGGTGTGATCGCAGCAGGTGCTGTGATGGAGTATATGTATGAGACCCAGAAGAGTACCCTGGAGCACATTACAACCATAACCCCATATTCTACCGGCCAGTATATGGTCATTGACACTTCTACCAGAAGAAATCTGGAATTGGTGGAGACTATGCGTGAAAAGCAGAAGAGAGGAACTCTTTTGTGGGTGCTGGATAAGACCAGCACTGCCATGGGCAAGCGGCTGCTCCGTACCTGGATCGAGCAGCCGCTGCTTTCCAGCGATGCCATCAACCACCGTCTGGATGCTGTGGAAAGCCTGGTCAACCAAACCGTACAGCGCGGCGATCTGATCGAAGAACTGCATTACATCGCCGATCTGGAGCGTATGATGACCCGCACGGTCTACGGCTCGGCCACGCCCAAAGAGATCTATGCCATGGCGCAGACCTGTGAGCGCCTGCCCAGCCTGCGCCAGCAGGCCGAGAGCTGCGGCTGTGCTGAGCTCAGCGAGATCGTCTCCAGGATCGACCCGCTGAGCGATATCAAGGACAAGATCTATGCCGCTGTGGACCCTGACGCACCTTCTACCCTGAAGGATGGTGGTGTCATCGCCAAGGGCTACCACCCCGAGGTGGACGAGCTGCGTTCCATCCGCGATAACACCAAGGGCGTGCTGGCTCAGCTCGAGACCCGCCTGCGGCAGGAGACCGGCATCCCCAAGCTGAAGATCGGCTATAACCACGTGTTTGGCTATTTCATCGAGGTCAGCAACTCTTATAAGGCACAGGTGCCGGAGAGCTACATCCGCAAGCAGACCCTGACCACCGGCGAACGCTACATCACACAGGAGCTCAAGGAGCTGGAAAATAAGATCCTGGGTGCCCACGAGCGGCTGATCGCTCTGGAACACCGGCTGTTCAATGAGCTGCTGGAAAGCATTGGTGCCCAGCTCGACCGCATTCAGCGTACAGCCAACGCCGTGGCAGAGCTGGACGTGCTGGCCGCTCTGGCTCAGGTGGCAGCAGAAAACAACTACTGCCGCCCCACCTGTCTCTTATACACATCTCCGAGCCCAC
>OJOV01002485.1_pt1 | contig 11117 bp, 10 predicted proteins | sample 1598281 | NCBI WGS metagenome assembly OJOV01 (sample SAMN03922469, study PRJEB24848) | human gut metagenome | isolation source: stool sample | host: Homo sapiens | place: Germany | collected 2010-11
GATATTTGGTTACTTCAGCAGCATCTTGCGGAAATTCTTCTTGCCGCGTTTGAGCACAACGCCGTCCCTCAGCTCTGCCTCGGTAAAGGTCTTGGCAATATCGGTGACCTTGCTGTCGTTAGCAGTCACGCCGCCCTGCTGCACATTGCGGCGCGCATCGGACTTAGATGCACACAGACCGCTCTTGACGAGCAGGCTGAGGATGTCATTGCCGTCTTCTTTCGTGATCTCCACCGTCGGCACGCCCTCGCCGGAGCCGCCGAACACTGCCTTGGCAGCTGCCTGCGCCTGATCGGCCTCCGCCTCGCCGTGTACCATCTTCGTGAGCTCGTAGGCAAGGATCTCCTTGGCTTTGTTCAGCTCGCTGCCTTCCCATTTGGCCATCTCGTCGATCTCCTCAAGAGGAAGGAAAGTAAGAAGACGCATACATTTGATAACGTCAGCATCGTCTACATTTCTCCAGTACTGGTAGAAATCGAACGGGGATGTCTTATTCGGATCAAGCCATACAGCTCCGGACTGTGTTTTTCCCATCTTTTTGCCCTCAGAATTGAGAAGCAGTGTGATGGTCATGGCATAGGCATCCTTGCCAAGCTTACGGCGGATCAGCTCGGTGCCGCCCAGCATGTTGCTCCACTGGTCATCGCCGCCAAACTGCATGTTGCAGCCGTAATGCTGGAACATGTAGTAGAAATCGTAGCTCTGCATGATCATGTAGTTGAACTCGAGGAAGGACAGACCGCGCTCCATGCGCTGCTCATAGCACTTGGCACGCAGCATGTTGTTGACCGAGAAGCAGGCACCCACGTCACGCAGCAGCTCCACATAGTTCAGGTTCAGCAGCCAGTCGGCGTTGTTCAGCATCAAAGCCTTGTCATCCGAGAAGTCGATGAACTTTTCCATCTGCTTTTTAAAGCAGGCTGCATTGTGGGCGATGTCCTCTTTGGTCAGCATCTTGCGCATATCGGTGCGGCCGGAGGGGTCGCCGATCATGGTAGTGCCTCCGCCGATCAGGGCGATCGGCTTGTTGCCTGCCATCTGCAGGCGCTTCATCAGGGTCAGGGCCATAAAATGGCCTGCGGTCAGGCTGTCGGCCGTGCAGTCAAAGCCGATATAAAAAGTAGCCTTGCCGTTGTTGATCAGATCAATGATCTCGTTGTCGGTGATCTGTGCCACCAGACCACGGGCCTGCAGCTCTTCGTACAAAGTCATAGAAACATCCTCCTGTTTTGTGGGGCAGAGGAAACAAAAACGCCCTCTGCCAAACATCAATTTGGCAGAGGGCGAGAAATCTTCGCGGTACCACCTCTGTTTGCCGCTTCCTCACAGAAACGACCTCACGAGTGCACACCCCAGAGTAGAGTGACACTCCTGCGTTTGTAACGCTCGCACGCGGCACAGCCTACTAGCTCAGACAGCATTCAGCCTGCAGCTCCGGGAGGTATTCGCCTGCTGTTCTGCGGCCCCTTGCACCAACCGGGGTTTCTCTGGACAGAACACTTCAGGGTACTTATTCCCTTCATCGCCATTAACAAAACTTACTTTATCACAAGAACACGGGCTTGTCAAGCCCCGGATTCCGACGGGAACGTTCCCCTGTTACTGGCGGCCGGTACTCAGCATTTCCCGCGCATTTGCCCGTGAAAGCTCGGTCACATGATCGCCGGAGATCAACCGGGCCAGTGCTTCCACGCGGCCCTCCGTATCCAGCGGGTGAATCTCGGTATAAGTGCGGTCGTTCGTCACATTTTTCTGGATCAGCAGGTGGCAGTCAGCCAGTGCGGCGATCTGTGCCGTATGGGTGATGCACAGGATCTGATGTCCCTGTGCGCTCTGCCGCAGCACCTCACCGATCCGTCCGGCGGCCTTGCCGGAAACACCGCTGTCGATCTCATCGTAGATCACCGTGGGCACTGCATCCCGGTCTGCCAGCGCATTTTTGATGGCAAGGGTGATGCGGCTCAGCTCACCGCCGGAGGCAATGCGGGCCAGCGGTTTCGGGGCTTCACCGGCGTTCGTGGAGATGTAGAATTCCACGCTGTCCTGTCCGTGGCTTGCCAGCGGCCCACGGGCGTGGTGCAGCGTCATGCGCACACCCGGCATATTCAGGAACTGCAAGGTATCGGTAATGCGTGCATTCAGCTCGTCAAAGGCTTTCAGACGGGTCTGGGTCAAGGCCTCCGCCTTTTCGCGCGCCAGACCATACAGGCGCAGCTTTTCCGCCTGCAGCTGATCGTGCCGCTGCTCCGAGAACTGGATCTGTTCCAGTTCCTCCCGTGCTTTCTGTCCAAAGGCAATGATGTCCTCCACCGTGTCACCGTACTTGCGTTTGAGACGGTACAACAGATCCAGCCGCTGTTCGATCTCATCCAGCTCGGCGTCGTTCGTGTCGTAGGCATCCAGCCGGTCGATCAGCTCTGCCGCTGCGTCCTTGGCCGAATAGTACAGGTCCATCAGCGTGCCGGACACCCCGGAAAGTGACTCGTCCAGCTGGGCGGCCGTATCCATAGCGTTGGATGCCTCACCCAGCAGATCCACTGCGCCGGGGGTGTCATCGTCCCCGGACAGCAGCGCATGGGCCTTTGCCACCCGGTCCCGGATGGTGGATGCGTTGGCCAGCACCTTGCGGCGTGCTTCCAGGGTCTGCTCCTCGCCGGCGGTCAGTCCGGCTTCTTCGATCTCCTGCACCTGATAGCTCAGCAGGTCGATCCGTCGCTGCTTTTCCGCCTCGTCGGTGATCATGGCGTCCAGTTCCTTCTTGACCTTGACCAGGCTCCGGTACAGCACATAATACTCCTGATAGAGTTTGGCGTTCTGCGCATAATCGTCCAGAATGCTCAGATGGTGTGCCGGATTCAGCAGTCCCACCGAGTCGTGCTGGCCATTGATATTGATCAGACCTCCGCACAGCTCCCGCAGCACAGCCGCCGTGGTGGGCATGCCGTTGATCCGGCAGCTGCTCTTTCCTTCGGCGGTGATCTCACGGCTCAGAAGCAGCTCTGCCGAGCGCTCATAACCGGCCGCTTCCAGTTTGTCCAGCACCACATCCGGGATCTGCGCAAAAGACGCACGGATCACCGCTTTGGACGCACCCGTGCGCACAAGATCCTTGGAAGTCCGATTGCCCAGGATCGCGTTGATGGAGTCGATCAGAATGGACTTGCCCGCACCAGTCTCACCGGTGAGGACGTTCAGCCCCGGCTGAAAATGAACTTCTGCCTTCTGGATGACCGCGACATTTTCAATTTGCAGGCAGCTTAACATGGTTTATCGTCTCTCCCGCGTTTGTTTTACCCGATGTGCCGGGTCAGTTCCGTGCAGATGGTCTTGGCGTCCCGCTCGGAGCGGGCAACGATCAGAAAAGTGTCATCACCCGAAAGGGTGCCGACCACGTTTTTCCACTGCAATGCGTCAAATACCTCACAGGCTGCATTGGCCATGCCGGAATAGCACTTGACCAGCACCACATGGCCTGCATAGTCCACCCCCAGCACCGACTCATGAAAGATCGTCTCAAACCGGCCCTGGGTCTTGGGGTTAAAGCTCTCGTTCCGACTGGAAACATAGCGGTAGCCCTCTGCAGTGGCAGCCTTGACCAGGCACAGCTCCCGGATATCCCGCGAGATCGTGGCCTGAGTCACATCAAACCCTTCCTTGCGCAGATAGTCCAGCAGCACTTCCTGCCGACTGATCGGATGCTCCTGCACAAGACGGAGAATGGTCTGCAGGCGGTCTCCCTTACTTTTTGCTTCTTCTTTGCGGACATGTGCCATAGCTCGTCGTATCTCCTTTTATCGTCTGCTGCGCAATTTCTGGTCGATGGCCTGGAACTGATCCGCCTTGCTGAAGGTGATCAGCTGCACCACCTGATCCGAAAGCCGGACTTCTGCCGTTGCACCCGCCTTGAGCGGGAATCCTGCTGCACCGTCACAGCTGATGAACACCTCGCCGTCGGCCACTTGACCGACGCAGATGTTCAGCTTGCGTTCCTGCGCAAACACCATGGCCGGGCTGGCAAGACTGTGGGGACAGATCGGCGTGACGACCACGCCTTTGGTCTGCGAATCCAGAATGGGCCCGCCTGCGGCCATCGAATACGCAGTAGAGCCGGTCGGCGTCGCAACGATCACACCATCGCCCCGGTAATGCTCCACCAGAATGTCATCGCAGTAAATGCTGAAATCAATGGCCTGCTGCAGGCGGCCTTTTGTCACGACAACGTCGTTCAGTGCATGGCCTTCCCAGCCGTCATGGCCCAGAACATGGGCGTAGAGCAGCATCCGGTTGTCCAGCTGGAACTCGCCCCGCGCCACGGCAGGCAGCTTGCTTTCCATCTCGCTGACCTCGCAGGTAGCCAGAAAACCGCAGCGGCCCAGGTTGATGCCCAGGATCGGCTTTGCATGCTTGAGCGAAAGATTCGCCTCATGCAGGATCGTTCCGTCTCCGCCGATGGTCAGGATCACGTCCGTACGTTCCAGACACTGTTCCAGCGGCAGATATACAACGCCGGCCGCATTGCAGACCGTGCGCAGATCCTCGCACATCAGCACCGATGCGCCATGATTCTGCAGGATCTGCGCTGCACGCAGAGCGACCTCACTGGCCGAGATCTTTCCAGGGTTCGGAGAAATGTAAACCGTCATGCCGAAGCCTCCTGTTTTGGTTCTGTATCCGTATCGTTCAGCGGTCCAGCGTGGAATGGCTTGCAGCCACGACCTGTTCGGCGGCCGCATCGTCCAGCACGCAGGGCTCCTCGCTCTTCTGCACGAACATCAGATATTCGATGTTGCCTTCCGGACCTTTCACCGGGCTGAAATCCAGCCCGCGCACAGCAAATCCGTTGGCAGCCGCATAGCCCATGGCATTGTGCAGCACTTCGCGGTGGGTGGCGGGGTCACGCACCACGCCGTTCTTGCCCACTTTTTCGCGCCCGGCTTCAAACTGCGGCTTGACCAGACAGACGCCCATGGCGTCCGGCGTGGTGATGGCCTGTGCCACCGGAAAAATATGATGCAGCGAGATAAAGGAAACGTCCACGCTGAAGAACTCGATCGGTTCATCCAGAGCCTCCGGTGTAACGTTGCGGATGTTGGTGCGCTCCATGTTGATCACGCGCTCATCGGTGCGCAACTTCCAGGCCAACTGGCCGTAGCCCACATCCACTGCGTAGACCTTGACCGCACCGTTCTGCAGCATGCAGTCGGTAAACCCGCCGGTCGATGCACCAATGTCCATGCACACCTTGCCCTTGGGCGTCAGCGGAAAACACTGCATGGCTTTTTCCAGCTTCAGGCCGCCGCGGCTGACATAACCGATGTCGTGCCCGCGCACCTCCACCTTGGCATCTTCCTTGATCATCTCACCGGCCTTGTCCACCTTCTGTTCGTTGACAAACACCACACCGGACATGATCATGGCCTTGGCGCGTTCACGGCTCTGGATCAGACCATGCTGAACCAGATATTGATCCAACCGAATTTTCACGATATGTTTTCTCCTTTCATCCAGGCATCCATCACCTGCTGTGCAAGGGTGTCGGCATCCAGCCCGGTGACCTGCTTGATCTGCGGAACAGTCGCATGGGGCAGGTTGGCCGTATGCACAGCGGCGTGCAGGAAGGTTCCATTCCAGCCCGCCTGCTGCAGGCAATAGGCCAGATGCTCCCCGATGCTGCCCCATTCCACACATTCTTCTGCAAATAGCACGATTTTATAATCCTTCACAGCTTCGATCATTTTTTCTGTAAAGGGAAACAGCTTTACAAGTTTAAGTGCGTCGCAATTGATACGATGCTCCGTGAGTTTTTCACATGCAGTCAGAATATCATCCATTTCGTCCGCATAGCTGATCAACACCGCCTGGGCGCCCTCGGTTCTGTGCAGGAAATCATAGTCCTGCCCGCTGCAGTCATACTGCGCCAGACGGGCATTTTCCCCGCCCCGCGGATAACGGATCGCACGGGGGCCTCTGCAGCCGTCCTTCAGCAGCTCGTGCAGCCAATAGGTCAGCTCCGCATAATTGGAAGGTGCATAGAGCGGCATACCGACCTGGCTCAGGAAAGCCGGGTCGTAAACGCCCTGATGCGTTTCTCCGTCTGCCGGAACAAAACCCGCGCGGTCAATGGCGAACACGACGTTCTCCTGCAGCAGGTTCACATCGTGCAGGATCTGATCGTAAGAGCGCTGCAGGAAGGTGGAGTAAATGCACACCACCGGCAGCATGCCCTGACTGGCCAGACCCGCCGCAAAGGTCACGGCGTGCTGCTCTGCCATGCCTACGTCAAAGAACCGCTCCGGCGCACTGTGGGAAAAGAACTGCAGCCCGGTGCCATATTTCATGGCCGCAGTAATGGCGCAGATGCGGCTGTTCTGTGCCGCTTCCCGCGCAAGCGCCTGCCCGAAGGTCGTTGAGAACGATTCCTTGGGAGCCACCTCCGGGTCGGGCATCCCGTCCGGGTCAAAGGCCGATACCCCGTGGTAGTTGCCCGGGTTCATCTCGGCCGGCTGATATCCTTTGCCCTTTTTGGTCACAACATGCAGAAAGTGCGGGCCGGGCCGCTGGCTGATGGTGCGCAGGGTCCGCTCCAGTTCTTCCTCATTGTGTCCATCCACCGGCCCAATGTACTGGAACCCCATGTCCTCAAACATGGTCGAGTGGTACATTGCCCGTCGGAGCAATGTTTTACCCTCGGTCAGGGCTTTTTTCAGCGGGGTGCCCACCACCGGGACACTGTCGAGGAAGCTCCGCACATTCTCCTTGGCGTCAAAATATGCAGTCGTCGTGCGCAGGTGGGTCAGATACCGCGCCAGCGCGCCCACATTGTGGGAAATGGACATCTTGTTGTCATTCAGGATCACAAGCAGGTTGTCCAAGGAGCCGATGTTGTTCATGCCCTCATAGACCATGCCGCCCGTAAAGGCACCATCGCCGATGACCGCAACCACCCAGCCCGGCTCATGCCGGATCTTCTTGGCCCAGGCCATGCCGATGGACAGCGAAAGCGCTGTGTTGCCGTGCCCTGCAATAAAGGCATCGTGCTCGCTCTCGTTCGGGTTCGGAAAGCCGGAAATGCCATCCAGCTGGCGCAGTTTTGCAAAGCCGCTGCGTCGGCCGGTGAGCAGTTTGTGCGTATAGCACTGATGCCCCACGTCAAAAACGATTTTGTCCATTGGCGTCGTCATCACCCGGTGCAGAGCTACCGTCAGCTCCACTGCGCCGAGGTTGGACGCCAAATGACCGCCTGTGCGGGAAATATTCTGCAGCAAAAACTGACGGATCTCCGCACAGAGCTGGTTTACCTGTTCTTTGTTCAGATTTTTCAGATCGCTGGGTTGATCAATGTTGTCCAGCAGCAACGATTCCATAACCAAATCACACGTCCTTCATGCAATGTTTCCTACCCTGCTGGCATGTCTCACAGGCCCAGCGGGTACAGCAGGCCGACCACAAGGCCCACCAGAAAGCCTGCGACCACCTGCAGCGGAGTATGGCCGACCATTTCCTTCAGATGCATGTTCTGCAGGAACGGGGCGTTCTTTTCGCTGACCTCGATCCACTGGTCGATCATCTGGTTCAGCACCTTTGCCTGCTCGCCGGTCTCATGGCGCACGCCCATGGCGTCGTGCATGGTGATGATGGCCACCACACAGGCCACTGCAAAAATGGCAGAGTCAATGCCTTCACACCGTGCCGTGGCAATGACCATTGCGCAGACGGTGGCGCTGTGGGCGCTGGGCATACCGCCATCGCCCCACATGCGCTCCAGCTGGAATTTGCCCAGCAGGATGAAGTTGATCAGGGTCTTGAGCACCTGCGCCACGAACCATGCCAGGAGCGACACGGTCAGGATGCGGTTGAATGAAAGGATCTCATAAATGAACTGCATAGCGTTTCCTTTTGCTTTCCCGGACGACGATCCGTTTTAGTTTTTGCGTGTCAGGAGCTGCTGCGCAAGCTGCTCCAGAAAGGCCGATTTTTCGCCGAATGTTTCGCGCAGAGCGCTGCAGGTCTTTTTGTTTACGCGCTGTGCAAGAGCCATTGCGCCCTCCACGCCATACAGCGTTGCAAACGTTGTTTTTCCGTTTTCACTGTCGCTGCCAATGGGCTTGCCCAGCTGTTCCGGCGTGCTGGTCACATCCAGCACATCGTCCACGATCTGGAACACCAGACCAATGCCGTAGGCGTATGCTTCCAGTGCTCGGCACTGGTCGGCGTCGGCACCGGCGGCAGCTGCCCCCATCTGGACGGCTGCGTTGATCAGAGCACCGGTCTTATTGCGGTGGATCAGCCGCAGCTGTTCCTCGGTCGCTGCCAGTGCTTCGTATTTCAGGTCCAGCTCCTGCCCATACACCATGCCGCGGCTGCCGGCACCAAGGCCCAGCGCCTTTGCGGCCTGCACACAGGCCTGCGGGCAAGCCGGTGCATTGGCGATTGCTTCAAAGGCTTCGGTCAGGAGCACATCTCCTGCCAGCATGGCCGTTGCCTCCCCGAATGCCTTGTGGCAGGAGGGGCGACCGCGCCGCAGGTCATCGTTGTCCATGCAGGGCAGATCATCGTGGATCAGCGAATAGCAGTGCAGCATTTCCACCGCAGCGCTGAAAGCTCTGGCCGTCTGCGGATCACCGCCCAGCATATCACAGACACTGAGCACCAGCACAGCCCGGATGCGTTTTCCGCCGCCCAGCAGGCTGTACCGCGCCGCACGGCATACCTCCGATTCCTCCGGAAGAAACTTTGCACAGGCGTCTTCCAGCGCGGCAGAAGCCTGCGACAGATACATCTGATATTGTGTTTTGTAATCCATCAGTTTTCCTCCCGCTGTTCCTGTATGGTCTGCGTGATCTTCGCGTCGATTTCCTCGATCTGGAGCGATGTTTTTTCCAGCGCAGTATGGCAGTATTCCATCAGAGATGCTGCCTCCGCATACAACTTGACGGCTTCTGCAAGAGTCGTCTGCTCGTCCTGCATTTTGGCCAGAACGGCATTCAGGCGCTCCATGCCCTCTTCATAGCTTTTGGGTGCTTTCATCAATTTCCTCCACGGCCTCCACCCGGCACTTTGCCCGGCGGGAAGCGCTGCGAATGTAGATGGTCTTGTCCGGCTCCAGTTGGTCTGCCGGAAGGATCTGTCCTCTGCCCGTGGTGATCATTGCATAGCCTCGGGCAAGGACCCGGTACGGGTTCAGAGAGGCTGTCAGTGCTGCGGCATGTTCCAACTGCATATTTGCAGCCTGCATCCGGCGCTGTATCTGGATCTGAAGCGTCTGCCCAGCCTGTTCCAGCTGGTCAAAATCCCTCTTCCAGATGTGATGCGCAGGCTTGCGTTCCAACGCTAAGTTGTATTGCTCCAGCTCATTATAGCACAACTTGAGCCGTTTTTGCATATTTTCAGAAATATTTTGTTGTAAATTTTGCAAAATATTCCATTGTTCTTCCCGGTCTGGCACCGCAAGCTCTGCCGCCGCCGAGGGCGTCGGGGCTCTCTGGTCTGCCACGAAGTCCAGGATCGTGTAGTCGATCTCGTGTCCAATGGCGCTGATCAGCGGTGTTTTGCAGGCAAAGGCTGCCCGCGCGATCACCTCAGCGTTGAACACCCACAGATCCTCCCGGCTGCCGCCGCCGCGGGCCACGATGATCACATCTGCCCTGCCGCTGCGGTCCAGCGTCCGGATGGCCGCCGCGATCTGCGGAGCCGCTTCAAACCCCTGCACCATGACCGGGCAGAGCAGCAGCCGGGTACCCGGCCAGCGGCGGCTGATCACATTGCGGATGTCCTGTAAAGCCGCGCCGGTCTTGCTGGTCACCAGCCCAATGCATCGGGGATATTGCGGCAGCGGCTTTTTGTGTGCCGCATCAAACAGGCCCTCCTGTTCCAGCCGGGCCTTGAGCTGCTCCAATGCCAGCTGTGCTGCGCCGATTCCGTCCGGGAACATCTCATTGACATACAACTGGAATGCGCCATCCCGCTCATAGAGCGTTGCACGGCAGCGCACGACCACACGCATCCCCTCTTCCGGACGGAACGCAAGCCGCCGCGCATCTGAGCGGAACATCACCGCTTTTACGCTGGCCTGCTCATCCCGCAGGGTGAAATAGCAATGCCCGCTGCGCGCGTTCTGCACAAAATTTGCCACCTCGCCGCGCAATGCCAGATCAAACAATCGGTCGTTTGCATCAAAAAGAGATTTGACATAGCGGTTCAGCGCCGAAACCGTGATCACTTCAGCCATAAACCGGCCTCCCGTGCCGCAAGAATGGACACGCCAATGGCATTGTCACTGGAATACTGTCCCGGCACAAAATACACCTGAGGCAGGCGTTTCTGCACCCATTGGCGGATCACATCGCTGCTCATCACGCCGCCGGCGCATACCACCGGCAGACCCGGGTATTCCTTCTGCGCAGCCTTTGTCATTTTGACCACCGTATCGGCCACACAGAGCAGGCAGTACTTGCACACATATTCCGGGCTTTTGCCCGCAGCAAGCAGGGCATTGCACTGGTTTTCCAGGCCGGAAAGGCTGCACTGCATGCCCCTCACGCTAGATTTCGGCCGGATCTCTTCCGGGCACGCTGCAGCAAGGCGAGACACCTCTGCACCCGCCGGGAAGGCAAACCCGAGCTTGACGCCCACGCGGTCCACAGCCTGTCCGGCGTAAAGGTCCGTGCTCGTGCCAAGTTGGGTGATCGTGCGTACCTCATCACACAGCAGCAGATCCGTCGTGCCGCCGGAAATATGAAACAGCAGGACTTTCTGCGTAAAAAGGTCTGCGCCGCGGGCTGCAAACAGCGCCGCAGCGGCATGGCCCTGCTGGTGGGTCGTATAAATCAGCGGGATGCTCCGCGCCGCTGCAAATGCCGTCGCCGCGTTCACACCGGCCAGAAAGCACGGCATATAACTGCCCTCTGCCGGGCGCGGCTTCTGGGAGACACCCACAGCGTCGATGCGGGTCAGATCAAACTCCTGCGCAAGCTCGTGCAGCATTTCCGGCAGTGCCGTGGTGTGGTGGAACAGTGCATCGCTCTGCCGCAGGCCCAGCTGCCCGGGTTTGACCGGAAGAAACCGCTTTTTTGCACAAACAACCTCTCCGGCTGTATCAAAAACTGCCAGAGAGGTTG
>OJOV01002486.1_pt1 | contig 11116 bp, 9 predicted proteins | sample 1598281 | NCBI WGS metagenome assembly OJOV01 (sample SAMN03922469, study PRJEB24848) | human gut metagenome | isolation source: stool sample | host: Homo sapiens | place: Germany | collected 2010-11
TTGCGACGGAACGGATTCCCAACCAACGGAGTCCGTCCGAAAACGGACTGAGGCTCGTCAACCAAGACTTGTTGCCAAGCCTCTGACTTCAGTCAGGGGTAGTTGACATTCTGCGCTCCCGTAACGCGCGTTTAATGCGCTTTAAAGCTCGGCATCCGGCCTTCGAGAAACGCCGCGCAGGCTTCCTGTGCTTCGGGCGTTTTACTTGTGACTGCGAAAAGGCCGGCTTCTTCGCGGGTGATGTCGGCAAGCCGCGTGCTCCAGGCGCTTTGCAAAAGCTTTTTGGCACCCTGCACGGCCGCGGGCGACATGAGCGCGAGGCGCCGCACGCGGGCGTCGGCCTGGACAAAGACGTCTTCGTCGGCGTAGACGGCGCTCACCAGGCGCATTGCAAGCGCTTCGTTGGCGCTGATCGGTTCGGACAAAAGAATCTTTTCCGCGGCCTTATGGTACCCGGCGTTTAAAAGCGCGAGAAGGCTTGCGCCGTAGCGGGGCGTCAGGCCCAGCGCGGTAAAGGGCAGGGAAAAAAGGCTTGACGCCGAGGCGTAGACGAGGTCACAGTAGTAAAGCATCGTCACGCCCAGACCCACGGCAGGGCCCGCCACGCAGGCCACGACCGGTTTGCGGCAGTTTTTGAGCGCCTCAATAAAGCGTCCCGTGGGCGTGGTGCTGTCGGCGCTTAAGTCCGTAAGCTGCTCCTTTAAGTCGCCCCCGGCGCAGAAAATGCCGGGCTGCGCGTGCAGAAACACGGCGCGCACCGTCTCGTCCGCATCAGCGCGGGTAAACGCCTCCGTGAGACTTTCAAGCATTGTTTTATCAAGCGTGTTGCGCTTTTCGGGGCGCGAAATTTCAAGCTGCAGGACGTTGTCGTGAAAGGTCGTGAGAATGGGCATGATGTTTGAGTCTTAAAAAAGAATCAGAGAATGGAGCCGGCTGCCGTTTTCGGAACCGCAACGCCGACAGTCTGCGCCCAGCGGGCGGCTGCGGCTGCCAGTGTCCGCGTGAGTCCCGAATCCTCCCGGTAGCTGCGGTCCGTGATGCAGACCACTGCGGGATCTTTTCCCGGGGTCTGTGTGATTCTGAGCACGGCGTGCAGTGCCGGGGCCACACGGCTGTCGTCAGCGGCGATCAAAAGGCACTCGCGGTCCCAGTCGATGTCGGCGAGATCGCCGGTGGCGGGGTCGCCCGCCAGAAGCGCCGCCCGGTCTTGGGCACTTAACTGTGCGGTAAAAGCGGCAAGCGCCTGTTGGTCAGAGGGCTTGACGCCGCGCACGATGAGTGCACCGGCCGAAAGCCTCACGGACGTTTCAAGGTACGCAGGATACGGGGCAAAGAGCATGTGCCGGGCATCAGGTTCAGCCGTAACAGGCCGGCCGCATAGGGCCCCCGAGGCATCAAGCACCGTGAGGCCCTTGTCGTCCACGGCCGCGGGGGAGAGCTTGAGTTCGGCAAGCGCCGGAAGCGCTTCCGCAAGGCGCGAGAGCCGCATGAGGGTCGCCGCAAGGCTTTTTTCATCGGCGGGCGGCATGCCACGGCAGCCCCGCAAGAGGGCGGCAACCGGCGAGCGCCGGATGCTTTCGCGGGCCTGCGCCTGCGTCACGGGTGGTATGAGAATCACCTTGTCGCGGATGAGGCTTCCAGCCAAGCCCCCGGCCCCGAGCGTAATCACGGGCCCTAAAACCGGATCGGTGATGTAGTCCACCGCGACCTCACGGGCGTTGGCGGTATCGACCATCCGCTCCACCCATACGCCGCGCAACCGTGCGTAGGGGGCTTTTTCCGCACAGTGCCGTTTCAGTGTTTCAAACGCTTCGGCGACACCGGCTTCGCTTCTTAAATTGAGAATGACGCCGCCCGCGTCCGTTTTGTGGGCAATGCCGTCGGCGCTCAGTTTGACCGCCACCGGAAAGCCGATCGTGTGCGCTGCGGCCGAAGCTTCCTGCGCGGTTGCGGCAAAGGCGCCCTGTGCGCCGCGGATGCCGAAAGCGGCAAGAAGCGCCGCGCACTCGCTTTCGGTTAAAACGAGGCGGTGTGCGCGCCGCGCGTTTTCAAGCGCAGCGGCGGCTTGGGCTGTGTCTGCGGGCGTTTCTGTTTCGGGGCCTTCCGCGGTACGGGATTCACCCGTGCGGGTAACGCTTTGAAGGGCAAGCGCAAGCGCTGAAGCCGCAGCCCGGGCGCTCGTAAAGGCAATGAGGCCGCTTTCGCGGCAGGCATCGCGGAAATTGACGTCGGTGCCGCCTGTGCGGCAGACCAAAAGGGGTTTGCCCGCTTCCCGGGTGACCTCAGCCAACAGGGCCGGTGCCTCAGACTCGCGGGCGGCGGTCATGGGGGAAAGCGATACGATAAGCGCATCGGCCGACGGGTCGGCCAAAATCACCCGCGCGGCATCACGCACAAGGGTTCCTGCGGCTTCGGGCCCGAGGTCCGAGGGGTCGTTCATTAAAACGGGCGACTGCGTGAGCGCCGTAAGCGCCGTATGAGTGCTCCGGGAGAGCTGCGCGGGGATGAGCCCGGCCTGTGTGACGGCGTCGGCGGTGAGGTTTACAACCCCGAGGCCGTTACCCGCGCAGGCCGTGCGGCTTCCCTTGGGAAGAATCCCGAACGCGAGAAGCCCGAGCGCGGCGCAGAAGTCTTCGAGGCTTTCGGCGCACGCTGCTCCCGTGCGCGCAACGGCCGCGGCAAAAACCGCGGGGTCCGCGGACGGCGTGCCGAGCCGTGCCGCAGAAAGGCGGCCTGCGGCGGGGCTTACCCCGGGCGGCAGAATAATGACAGGTTTGACGCGGGCGGCGGCTTTGAGGGCCGACATCAGGCGCCGCGGATGCCGCACCGTGAGAATTTGAAGTGCAATGATTTTGGTTTTGGCGTCGGCCGCGAGAAAATCCACGATTTCGTCCAGTCCCGTTGCGGCCTCCGCTCCCGAACTGATGACGGAAGAAAAGCCGAACCCGGCTTCGGCCGCATAATCAAGCACGGCAGCCGTGAGCGCTGCGGACTGACAGACAAGTCCCACGGGGCCGGCGGCGGCAAGTTTCGGGATGTAACTCACGTTAAGCCCGATATCCGGGCGCATGATCCCGACGGAATCCGGGCCGATCAGGTGAATGCCGCGCTCACGGGCGGTCTGAGCGAGCTTATCCTGCCAGAGACGGTCTTCGGTCCAGGTGCCTTCGCCGGGCGTTACAAGCACGTTGGCAATGCCGAGCGCGGCACAGTCTTTGAGCACAGACTCAACGCGCGCAGAGGGTGTGGCGATGACACAGAGCTCCGGCGTATGCGGGAGGTCGCGTAAGCCGGCCCAGCAGGGTGTAAGCCCGATGTACTTGTACTTGGGGTTGACGGGATAGGCTTCGAGCACCCGGCGGCTGTTCATGACGCCCGACCAGACCGCACGCCCGCGGCTTCCCTCCCGGTCGCTCGCGCCCACAACGGCAACACGGGTCGGAATAAAGGCGGAGGCAAGACGATGCGTGACGGACATGAGACTACTGGACAATGCGGAAGGCAAAATACCTGAAACCTCAAGTTTAACGCGCCTGCAGCGGGCTTCCGGTGTCATAATCGCTCTCAAAGGCAATACGAGGTTTATTCCATGAGGCAGAGAGTTTCCTGCGGCGAGGCGCCGAGCGAGTGGCACCGTGCCGACGGCACGACGGTCGCGTGCACCGAAAAGGTGAAGGTGTTAAACGAGAACTGGCAGGAAATCCGCGCGATGCTGCAGGATGCCATGGATGATGCCGTTTTGATGGGCTGCACCGAAAAACAGTTTCGTGAGGAGTACACGCGGCTTGTGGCTTCGATCACCTCGGACTATGCCGAACAGAAAGCGCAAACGCGTCCGGCTGAAGACTTTGCTGTTTTAAAGACGGATCACATCGTACTTACGGTCGCTGACTTGGATGCAAGCATCGCCTTTTACAGCAAAGCGCTCGGCATGAAGGTGGTGACGTTCGGTGCGGGCCGCAAAGCCCTTCTTTTTGCGGGCGGCAAAATCAATCTGCATGAAGCGGCAGGAGAGCCGATTCTGCCGCGCGCAAAAACCCCGCAGGCCGGAAGCAGCGATCTCTGCTTTCTGGTGAACAAAACACCCGAAGAAACGGTGGCGCACCTGAAAGCCTGCGGCATTAGCGTGGAAGAGGGGCCGGTGCGTCGTACGGGGGCCTACTTTCCGCTTACGTCCGTCTACGTGCGCGATCCCGACGGCAACCTCATTGAGCTTGCGGTTGAAGCCGAGGACGATTGAGTCCAAAAAAACGGCGGAAAGCCCGGAGACTTTCCGCCGTCAGATATCGCTTTTCAGCCGGTTTTACTTTTTCGCGGCCGTTTTCTTTGCGGCCGGTTTTTTGGCTGCGGGCGCTTTGTCCTCTGCCTTTTTGACCGTCGGCTTTTTCTCAGCCGTCTTTTTTACAGCCGCCTTTTTGGGCGCAGCCTTTGCGGCGGTTTTCTTTTCAGCGGTTTTGGCAACCGCCTTCTTTTCGGTCTTTTCCGCGGCCTTCGCGACAGCTTTTTCCACCACAGCCTTGGCTTCGGGTTTAATGGCCGGGGCCTTTACCCGGGAAGCCGTCTTTTTGGCGGTTTCTTTTTTAAGCTGCAGGGCGGCGGCCTTGGATTCAGCGCGCTTTTTCACAAGGCTCTTTTCGGGCTTTGTGGGTTTGAGAATGCGCTTGATTTCAGCGGCCTTGCGGGCTGCTTCTTCCTTGGCGGCTTCTTCGGCCGCTGCTTCTTCCTGCGTGCGCATGGAAATGCGCACGATCGGGGGCGCCACCGCGGCGTTTTCTTCCTTCACGCCCCAGAGCTGCAGCAGCTCCGTTTCCGACGGGGTCGAACCGCGGTTGCGGCGCGCCACGACGCTCGCGCGCACCAGCTTTTCAATATCGGGCAGCGGCAGACGGTTGAGGTCGGTGAAGTTAATCAGACTGTGTTCGGCGTCAAATCCCTTGATCGTCGCGACAAACGGCTCGATCACGGAATTTTCCGCCACATACAGCGTCAGGGATTTTTCGCGCGATTCAAGCGCAAAGAGCGGACCGCCGTTTAATTCATAAAAGACCAGGCCGAAACGCTTGCTCTCACGAACACCGCGGGCGGCGCGGCGGATGAGGCTTGCCACACGGGCCATGGCAACGCGGCGGTCAGGCGGCAGGCTTTGCAGGAATACCCCCAGAACCGTAGCTCCCACCATGATGCCTTCCCTCCCTTTTTCTTTGAGACAAACAGATATTTCCGCCTCTGTGTCGACGCAGAAGGCTTTGCAAAGGCGGAAAAAAACCCCGTTATTTTACAGGAAGTGCGCCTTGTTTGCTTAGTTTTTTCTTCTCTGATCGTTGATTGCTATGGGAATTTCGTCTGTTTTTCTTGCGGCGGCCCGGAATTAACGGTAAAAGGTATAGCGGGCACTGAAGCGCACGGCCAAAACGGCCCCGAGGCTGTTGCGGGTGCAGGCCGACACGGGAATGCCGCCTTTGGCTTCGTCGCGCTTAACCCAGCGGTAGTGCGACAGAATGCCCTTTAAATTGCCCGCGGGCCGTACGGCAAAGAGAAGCCCCTTAAGGTCATGCTTGGTTTTGCCTTCCGTCCAGCTTTCCACTTTGGCGGCAAGCCGGCTTTTGTCGGGTGCGGAAAACGTGAAGTCCGCGCCCTGGGCTGCCACTTTGCGGCCCTTTTCGTCTCTGAGGGTCACTTCCGGCGTGATAAAGCGCCACCAGAGGCCCTGAGTGTCGGCGGTGCACTGAAATTTCTGCACGCCCGTGCCGTAAAGAACCAGCGCTTTTTCGGCACTTGTGTCCTTGGGGTCGATGGCCCCGGGGCCCATGAGGGCGTCAAGGGCGGAGCAGCCGGTGAGCGTTAAAGCGCTGAGCACGGACAAAGCGGGCAGAAACAAACGAAAGGTCATGGCAGATAAATCCCGGAAAAACGGGGAAAAAAGCGGGGTGCATCCCGGCAGTACCCGCCATTGTATGAGCGAAGGGCGGCACTTGCGCGCATAGAGCGCGCCTACACACTGCTTCACTCGGATGATGCGAACAATTTGAAAAGTCGCTATTGTCTGACGCAACAAAGAGCGGGCAGAGCGTATCAGCCCGCGCGGACCTCATTAATACCCTGCGGTTTCACGTGAAGCCGACAGGGGCGGCAGGGGCGTTTCGCTTGCGTGAAAGGCCGCGGCCGTCAACACTTCAGGAGAGAAGCTGTGTATCAGATCCGTATCCATGGCCGCGGAGGCCAGGGCGTGGTGACCGCGGCTGAAATGCTCAGTGTCGCAGCCTTCACCGAAGGCCACTGGGCTCAGGCCTTTCCGAGTTTCGGCTCGGAACGCACCGGCGCGCCGGTGACGGCCTTCTGCCGCATCGACGAAAAAGAAATCCGTCTGAGAGAACCCATTTCCGAGCCCGACGTCGTGCTCGTGCAGGACAAAACGCTTTTGGAAAGCGTTGATGTTTTTTCGGGTATTTCGCCCGAGGGCTACGTTCTGATCAACTCTTCGGCCGAACCCGAAGCGATGGGACTTACTGAACTCATCGCCCGGCTTCCCGCGGGGCACGTGAAAACGGTGCCCGCAACGCGCTTTGCCCTGGAAAAAATCGGCCGGCCGCTGCCTGGAGCCGCGATGCTTGCGGGCTTTGCCGCGATGACGGGGGCTCTGAAACTGGAAAACGTCCAGGCCGCCTACAGCGCGCGCTTTGGCGGAAAGATTGCGGAAGCGAACGCTCAGATTGCCGCTGCCGCCTATGAGTGGCTTACGAAGAAGGAGTAACCCCGCGATGCTCAAACAGATTGAAGGCAGTCAGGGCGTGGCCCAGGCCGTGGCGCTGTGCCGCCCGGAAGTGATCTGCGCTTATCCGATTTCCCCGCAGACGCATATTGTTGAAGCGCTCGGCAACCTCACCCGCAAGGGGCAGATTGAAAACTGCGAATACATCAACGTCGAAAGCGAATTTGCCGCGATGAGTGTGGCGATCGGCGCGAGTGTCGCAGGCGCCAGAGCCTACACGGCCACCGCAAGCCAGGGGCTTCTTTACATGGTGGAAGCCGTCTATAACGCTTCGGGCCTGGGGCTTCCGATTGTGATGACCGTGGCGAACCGCGCAATCGGCGCTCCGATCAATATCTGGAACGATCATTCCGACGCGATGAGCCAGCGCGACAGCGGCTGGATTCAGATTTACGCTGAAAACAACCAGGAAGCCTGCGACATGCATATCGAGGCCTTCCGGATTGCCGAAGAGCTCTCGCTTCCGGTGATGGTCTGCATGGACGGCTTTGTCCTCACGCACGCCTTTGAGCGCATTGACATCCCGAGTCAGGAAGACGTCGACCGGTTTCTCCCGCCCTATCAGCCGCGGCAGGAACTCGATCCCGACAATCCCGTTTCGATCGGCGCCATGGTGGGGCCGGAGGCCTTTACCGAGGTGCGCTATCTCGCGCACGTCAAGCACCTGCAGGCACTTGAGCTCATCCCTCAGGTGCAGCAGGAATTTAAGAATGTCTTCGGGCGCGATTCCGGGGGCCTCGTGAGTTCCTACCGCATGGAAGACGCCGAACTCGCGGTTGTGGCGATGGGGTCGTGTGTGGGCACCATCAAGGATACGGTGGACGAGCTCAGAGACGCGGGCGTCAAAATCGGCGTTGTGGCTGTGAAGTGCTTCCGGCCCTTCCCGGTGGCCGCGGTGCGCGAAGCGCTTAAGGGAGCGAAGCGCGTTGTTGTCGTGGAACGAACGCTCGCGGTGGGCTCGGGCGGCGTTTTAAGCCGCGACGTGATGGTGGCCTTGGAAGGCCTCTCCGTTGAAGAGTACTGCGTGATTGCGGGCCTCGGGGGACGTGCGATCACGAAAAAGTCGCTTAAAGAGGTCTTTAGGAAGGCGCTCGAGGGGACGCTCCCGCGGTTAAGTTTCATGGATCTGGACATGGAACTCGTAAACCGCCAGCTCGCGCGCGAAAAGGCGGCCCGTAAAACGGGGCCCTTGCCCGAGGCGCTCGTGCGCGACGCCGTCATGATGGAAAAGAGTTCGCCGCAGCGCGGCGGCTTTTAAGGGGAGCCGACAGTCATGCAGGAAACAAAAGTTCGTTTTTATCAGACGGGGACTTTTACGGTCGGTAACCGCCTTTTGGATGAAGCCGCCCGCACCGTACAGTCGTCGATGGAGCGCTTTAATGCGCTTAATTCCGGGCACCGCGCGTGCCAGGGGTGCGGAGAGGCTTTGGGCGCGCGTTATGCGCTTGACGCCGCGATGGAGGCCACCAAGCGCCGGCTTATTGCCTGTAACGCGACGGGGTGCCTCGAGGTTTTCTCCACACCCTATCCGGAATCAGCCTGGCAGATGCCCTGGTTTCATTCGCTTTTCGGAAACACCGCGGCGGTTGCGACCGGTATGGCCGCGGCCGCGCGCATCAAGGCCCGCAAAAAGGGCGTTGCACCCGACCGGGTGCTCGCAATGGGCGGCGACGGCGGTACGACCGACATCGGTTTCGGGTGTTTGTCGGGGATGTTTGAGCGTAACGACGATGTGCTCTACATCTGCTTTGACAATGAGGCCTATATGAATACCGGGGTGCAGAGGTCCTCCGCCACACCTCCCACCGCACGCACCGCCACCACGATGCCGGTGCCGGGCTACGCCGGCAACACCTTCGGGCAGGGGAAAAACGTGCCGGCAATCGCGATGGCGCACGGCATTCCCTATGTGGCGACCGCCACCGTCGCGGATCTGCACGATCTGGAGCGTAAGGTGCGCCGCGCCATGGAATTTCACGGCGCGCGCTACATCCACATTCTCGTGCCCTGTCCGCTGGGCTGGGGCGCGCACTCCTCGAAAACGATTGAACTCGCGCGTCTGGCGCAGTTAACCGGTCTTTTCCCCGTCTTTGAAGCCGAATACGGGGAAGTGGTGAAGGTGGAAAAAATCCGCCGCAAGATGCCGGTGGAAGCCTACATGAAGCCGCAGAAGCGCTTTGCACATCTCTTTGCCAAAAACGCCGATCCTGAGGTTTTGCAGCGCATGCAGCACCTCGCGGACCGCAATATTGCGCGCTACGGCTTGATCGGCGACAGTGAAGGTGAAGACGTGCCCGTGCCGGAGCAGGGTGAAGAACGGGCGGCGCGGATTTAAGGCGGGGGAGAGACACAAATGACTCAGAGTAATACCAAACCTTTTGCGATTACGCTTGATGTGGGCTCGTCGCTTGCGAACCGCACCGGCTCCTGGCGCACCTTAAAGCCCGTGTACGTTTCGCGTACGCCTCCGTGTAACGCCAAGTGCCCGGCGGGCGAAAAGTGCCAGGCTTGGCTTTTCCTTGCGGAAAACGGGGACTATGAAGCGGCCTGGAAAAAGATCACGGAAGAAAATCCGCTTCCGGCATGCATGGGGCGCGTGTGTTATCACACGTGTGAGACGGCCTGTAACCGCGGAGGGTTGGACGAAAGCGTCGGGATTAATTCCGTTGAGCGCTTCTTAGGCGACAACGCGATTGAAAAGGGCTGGCACTTTACGGTGCCCGCTCAGCACACGGGTAAGCGCGTTTTGGTGGTGGGCGCGGGCCCTGCCGGGCTTTCGGCGGCCTATCATCTGCGGCGTATGGGGCACGATGTGACGGTTTACGAGGGGGCGGAGTTGCCGGGCGGCATGATGCGCTACGGCATCCCCAAGTACCGTCTGCCGCGGCCTATTCTTGATGCCGAAATCGAGCGCATCCGCGCCACGGGCGTCACAATCGTCTGCTCGCGCGAAGTTACGGACCTTGAAAAAGAGCGCCGTGAAGGAAAGTTTGACGCGGTGTTTCTCGCGGTGGGAGCCCACCTTGCACGGCGCTCTTATGTGCCCGCCGGAGACGCCTCGCGCGTGATGGACGCGGTGAGCGTACTCAAAGAAGTCGCTGACGATGAAAAGCCCATGCTCGGGCGCCGCGTTGTGGTCTACGGCGGCGGCAACACCGCAATGGACGTCGCGCGCACCATGCGCCGCATGGGAGCCGAGCCCCTCGTTGTCTATCGCAGAACGCGTGATAAGGCACCGGCGCATGACGCCGAAATTGCCGAAGCCATTGAAGAAGGCGTCACGATGAAGTGGCTTTCCACCGTGAAAGAAGCCTCCGAAGGGGAAATCAAGATCGAAAAGATGGTCTTGGACGTTAACGGGAAACCCCAGCCCACGGGTGAATTTGAAACGATTGCCGCCGACAGCCTGGTTTTGGCGCTCGGACAGCAGACCGATCTCGGACTGCTCACGGGCGTTAAGGGCCTCACCGTCGAAAAAGACGAAGTGATCGTGGATCCGGTGACTTTCATGACCGGAGCCGACGGGGTCTTTGCGGGCGGGGACATGATCCCCGGGGACAAAAACGTCACGGCCGCCATCGGCCACGGCAAAAAGGCCGCGAGGAGCATTAACGCGTGGCTCAAGGGTGAGGTGTATCAGCCCGAAAAAGCCGCGCCTCCGGCGTCTTTCGAGAGGCTTCACACCTGGTACTACGCGGATGCTCCGAAGACCGTGCGTCCGATGTTGGACCTCGTGCGCCGCCAGACGACGTTTGACGAAGTGCAGCGGGGTCTGACCGAAGAAAACGCACTGTTTGAAGCGCGCCGCTGCATGAGCTGCGGCAACTGCTTTGAGTGCGACAACTGCTATGGCGTCTGCCCGGATAACGCCGTCATCAAGCTTGGCGCCGGTATGAAGTTTCGCTTTAACTATGAGTACTGCAAGGGCTGCGGTATCTGCGCGAACGAATGCCCGTGCGGTGCGATTGACATGGTAAGCGAAGACGTCTGACCCCGGGCACGGACGTTTGTGAGACCGCCTGAAGGAGACGTCTTTCAGGCGGTTTTTTCGCATATTGAAAGCTTGACTTTTTCTCAGGGCTCTTTAGCCTGAATTTTGCATGAGCGCTGAAAAAACAGCGCTCTTTTTGATTCTTTGGGCATATGTGTGGGTAGTTAGTCCCCCGATTTTGGGCAACGAGAGCCTGTAGAGGCACGGCTGAGATGGACAATGCAGGTTTGATGTTGCGCCTGGGGAAATACGGCCTCAATGGCTTGCGTCATACCCTTGAGGCCGTCTGTGACGGCGATCGGGATGTCCTCTACGCCACGGTTTTTCAATTCCGTAAATACCGACGTCCAGAAAGC
>OJOV01002501.1_pt1 | contig 11058 bp, 9 predicted proteins | sample 1598281 | NCBI WGS metagenome assembly OJOV01 (sample SAMN03922469, study PRJEB24848) | human gut metagenome | isolation source: stool sample | host: Homo sapiens | place: Germany | collected 2010-11
TTAGAAAAGCCGGGGAAGAAAGCCGCATTACCTTTTTAGAGGGAGATGCGGATATGTGGCTGAAAGAATTAAAAGGAAAACAGTTTGATCTGGTATTTATGGATGCAGCGAAAGGACAGTATTTAAACTGGCTGCCTCTGCTGTTAGACCTGATGCCTGTAGGAGCCGTGCTTATTTCCGATAATGTGCTCCAGGATGGGGATGTAGTCCAGTCCCGTTTTGCAGTGCAGCGCAGGAACCGTACCATCCACAGCAGGATGCGTGAGTATCTGTATGAATTAAAGCATATGGAAGAATTTGAAACAGCGGTGATCCCTATAGGAGATGGAGTGACCATCAGTACCAGGATCAGATAGGAGAAGATAGATAAATGAGAAAGACAGAGTTATTAATACCAGCAGGCAGTCTGGATGTATTAAAAACAGCCGTTATTTACGGTGCGGATGCCGTATATATAGGAGGAGAGGCTTTTGGATTGAGAGCCAAAGCACATAACTTCTCCTTAGAGGACATGAAAGAGGGAATTGCCTTTGCCCATGCGCATGATGTTAAGGTCTATGTAACAGCCAATATTCTGGCTCATAATCAGGACCTGCCAGGGGTGGAGGCTTATTTTGAAGAATTAAAGGAAGTGGGACCAGATGCACTGATCATTTCTGATCCAGGTGTATTTGAGATCGCAAAGAGAGTACTTCCGGATACAGAACTTCATGTAAGCACACAGGCAAATAATACCAACTACGGCACATATCTGTTCTGGAACCGTATGGGTGCAAAGCGTGTGGTTTCCGCAAGAGAGCTTTCTTTAGCTGAGATCAAGGAGATCCGCTCTCATATCCCGGATGATATGGAGATTGAAAGTTTCATCCATGGTGCTATGTGCATTTCCTATTCCGGAAGATGTCTGCTCAGCAACTTCTTTACGGGCCGCGACGCGAACCAGGGTGCCTGTACCCATCCGTGCCGCTGGAAATACTCCGTTGTGGAGGAGACGAGACCGGGCGAGTATATGCCGGTATACGAGAATGAGCGAGGAACCTATATTTTCAACTCCAAGGATCTCTGCATGATCGAGCATGTGCCGGAGATGATCGACGCCGGAATCGACAGTTTTAAGATCGAAGGCCGCATGAAGACGGCGCTCTATGTGGCAACAGTTGCCAGGACCTACCGCAAAGCCATCGATGACTATCTGGAGAATCCGGAGAAATATAAAGCGAACATGGAGTGGTACAAGGAAGAGATCGGAAAGTGCACTTACCGTGAGTTTACCACAGGTTTTTACTTTGGAAAACCGACGTCCGAGACCCAGATCTACGACAGCAACACGTATGTAAAGAACTATATCTATCTCGGAACTGCGGAAGAGCGCGATGCGAGAGGATTCGCGAAGATCGAGCAGAAGAATAAGTTCTCCGTCGGTGAGACCATCGAGATCATGAAACCGGACGGAAGAAATATTTCCGCCCTTGTCCGCGGCATCTACACCGAGGAGGGCGAGAGCCAGGAGAGTGCACCGCATCCGAAACAGGTCCTCTATATCGACCTGGACGGGGAAGTGGAGCAGTACGATATTCTGCGTAAGAAAGAGGCAGAGTAAGAGATTACCGGGTGGCGATTCCCTGAGTAGAAATGTTCACAGCACGCAGAGCTGGCTGGGATCCTGCGGGGCTGGAGGGAAACATTTTCAGAGTTGACAGAATTGCAGATAATAATGTGAAAGACTGGAAAGGAGGCATAATTGTGGCGGTAGTTTTTGGCATCCTTGGAATATTATGCCTCATTTATTACGGCGTGATCGTGATCTACTCCGGCGCGGGAACTTCGTTCTCGGCGATCTGGATCATACTGGCGCTGGGATTTTTTGCCGCGGCCGCGGTGATGAAGTTTTACCCGAGATTCCGCGACAAGATTCCGGTGCAGCTGGAAGTGGCGGTGATCACGTTTTTTTCAGCCATCGCCTTTATTTTTGTCGTGGTGGAACTCATGATGGGTTTCAGCGCTATCTCCTTCCAGAAGGAGAGTGTGAACTACGTGATCGTCCTCGGCGCCCAGGTGCGCGGAAACAAGATCAGCCGCACCCTGGAGCGGCGCCTGGATAAGGCGGTGGAGTACGCGGCCTATCATCCGAACACGGTGTTCGTTCTTTCCGGCGGACAGGGCGATGATGAGGATGTGACAGAGGCATCCGCTATGTACCGATATATGAAGAGCCGTGGGGTGCCGGATTACCAGCTCCTCTTAGAGGAATCGTCCCGCAGCACTTACGAAAATATGGTATACAGTAAGATTCTGATTACGGAAAGAGAACGTCTCCGCCGGGCAACGCTGCGCGCGGCCATGGCGGAATACGGTTACCTTCTTCCGCCGGATGAGGAAATCACGATCCGCGTGGGCATCCTCACCAGCAATTTCCACGAACTCCGGGCAAAAGGAATCGCAAGACACGTCGGAATCCCGAATGTCAGCGGAATTTCCGCGAAGTCGGATCCGGTGCTTTTTGCACATTTTTGTGTCAGAGAGTGTTTTGCGATATTAAAAGATAAATTTGTGGGAAATATGTAAATAAGGGCATCAAGGTCAGGAATCCGACGCAAGCTTGCCTGCAGGAGAGGGCATGACCTTGAGACCCGCCAAAAACATGAGTAAGCAGCCATTTTTTCGCAGAAAAAATGAGCGGATTACGAATGTTTTTGAGGGTGCTATGTGCCGGTGGCACATGATCAGCACCGACCGGAGCGGAGCGCAGACGTGGAAGCACGAAGTGCGGAGCGATCCGGTTACAACTATAGCCTAAAGCACAACAGAAAGGACATTCAGATATGGAGAGCCAGATTGAATCAGTCAAAGCCCTTGACGCGTACCGGCTTCGGCAGGTAAAACATATCCCGGAACTGAATTCCGACGGTATGATCTTAGAGCATAAAAAAACAGGCGCAAATATATTCCTCATGAGCAACGAGGACAATAATAAAGTATTCTGTATCGGTTTCCGGACGCCGCCGTCAGACAGCACCGGCGTTCCGCATATCATCGAGCATACCGTGCTCTGCGGATCTGATAAATTCCCGGTGAAGGATCCATTTGTGGAGCTCGTCAAGGGATCCTTAAACACCTTCTTAAACGCCATGACTTACCCGGATAAGACCGTTTATCCGATCGCAAGCTGTAACGACACTGATTTCCAGAACCTCATGGACGTTTACATGGACGCCGTCTTCCATCCGAATATCGGAAAAGAGAAGAAAATCTTCATGCAGGAAGGCTGGCACTACGAGCTGGAAGATCCGGAAGGCGAGCTCACCTACAACGGCGTTGTATACAACGAGATGAAGGGCGTGTTCTCATCACCGGAGAGCGTCCTGGACAGCTATATCCATACGGCAATGTTCCCGGATACCTGCTACGGCGTGGAGTCCGGCGGAGATCCGGAAGACATTGTAAAGCTGACCTACGAGGATTACCTCGCGTTCTATCATAAATATTATCATCCGTCCAACAGCTATATCTACCTCTACGGCGATATGGACATGACGGAGAAATTAAGATGGCTGGATGAGGAGTACCTCGGAAAGTACGACAGAAAAGAGATCGATTCTGAGATCCAGATCCAGAAGAAATTCAAGGAACCCATCGAGAGGGAGATCTTCTACTCCGTATCCGAGTCCGAGAGCCTTGACCACGCGACCTACCTTTCCATCAATACCCAGGCGGGAAATGAACTCTCCCCGAAGGAGTACGTGGCATTCCAGATCCTGGAGTATGTGCTCTTAGATGCCCCGGGCGCGCCGCTTAAGAAAGCGCTTCTGGATGCCGGGATTGGCGATGACATCATGGGCGGCTACGAGTATGGGATCTTACAGCCGTATTTCTCCGTGATCGCGAAGAACGCGGAGAGAGAGCAGAAGGACGAGTTCGTAAAGATCGTAAAGGCGGAGTTAAAGAAGCTCGCGGACGGCGGCATCGACAAAAAGTGCCTGAAAGCCGGAATCAACAACTATGAATTCCAGTACCGCGAGGCGGATTATGGCTCCACGCCGAAGGGACTCATGTACGGTCTCCAGTGCCTGGACAGCTGGCTCTACGGCGGCGATCCGATGATGCACTTAGAGTATGAGGACACCTTCGCGGCGTTGAAGAAAGGCGCGGACAGCGGATATTTTGAGGGACTGATCAGGACATACCTTCTTGACAACCCGTACGAGGCTGTTGTGATCGCGAGCCCGAAGAAGAACCTCGCCGCACGGATCGAGGAGCAGACGGCGAAAAAGTTAAAAGAATATAAGGACAGTCTCTCTAAAGAGGAGATCGAGACTCTGGTACGCCAGACGAAGGAATTAAAGGAATACCAGGATACCCCGTCACCGAAGGAGGATCTCGAGAAGATCCCGATGCTCACGAGAGAGGAGATCGGAAGGGAACCGGCGAAGCTGATCTTCGAGGAGACGAAGCTGGACGGCATCACAGTGGTCCGCCACAACATGTTCACGTCAGGGATCGGTTATCTGAAGGTCCTCTTCAACACGGACCGGATTCCGATGGAGGACCTGCCGTATCTCGGACTCTTAAAATCTGTCCTTGGATATGTGGATACGAAAAATTACAGCTACAGCGATTTAAGCAGCGAGATCTTTTTAAACAGCGGTGGAATTTCCTTCTCCGTGACATCTTACCCGGATCTCACAAAGGCAGGAAGCTTCACAGGTGTCTTTGTCTGCAGCGCGAGAGTGCTCTACGAGAAGCTTGACTTCGGCTTCGAGATCTTAGAGGAGATCATTAACCGCTCTGTTCTCGATGATGAGAAGCGGTTAAACGAGATCTTAAGCGAGGGAAAATCAAAGTCCCAGATGAAACTCATGGGATCCGGCCACACGGCGGCAGTCGCGAGAGCCACATCCTACTTCTCTGACACCTCCTACTATAACGATATGACAGGCGGGATTGGATACTTTAAGTTCCTGGAGGACTGTGCGAAGAACTTTGACGAGAAGAAGAGCGAGATCATCGCAGGTCTGAAGCGTGTGATGGAAGCTCTTTTTACAAGGGAGAACATGACCGTCAGCTACACGGCGGACGACGAGGGATTCTCTTACCTCGGGAATGCTATGAAGAAGCTCTCTGAGAAGCTTCCGGCGGGCAGCGGAAAAATCTATCCGTTTACGGCACCGAAGGAGAATTTAAACGAGGGATTTACTTCTTCCTCAAAGGTCAACTATGTGGCACACTGTGGAACCTTCGCGGGAAGCGGATATTCCTACACAGGCGCGCTTCGGATCCTGAAGGTGATGCTGAGCTACGATTACCTCTGGATCAACATCCGCGTGAAGGGCGGCGCTTACGGCTGTATGAGCGGCATTGGACGTTCCGGCGAGGGATATTTTGTCTCTTATCGCGATCCGGAAGTGAAGAAGAGCGATGATATCTATCTCGGCATTCCGGCTTATCTGGAGAACTTCGAGGCGGATGAGCGCACCATGACAAAATATGTCATCGGAACCATCAGCGATATCGACACACCGCTGACTCCGTCCTTACAGGGAAGCCGCGGACTCTCCGCATGGTATTCCGGAGTGACGGACGAGATGCTGAAGAAGGAGCGCGAGGAGATCTTAAACGCGACTGTGGAAGACATCCGCGCCCTTGCACCGATCACGAAGGCGATCCTTGAGACTGGCGCGGTATGCGTGATCGGAAATGAGGATAAGATCAAGGCGGACAGCGAGATATTTAAGGAGATCAAGCCGCTGTTTGCATAATACCAAGGGAAAAAAGGCCGGAACTTCGACGCAGGCTTGCCTGCAGGAGAAGTTTTGACCTTTTGGCCCGCCAAAAGCATGAGTAAGTAGCCATTTTTCGAAGAAAAATGAGCGGATTACGAATGCTTTTGAAGGTGCTATGTGCCGGTGGCACATGTCCAGCACCGACCGGAGCGAAGCGTAGATGCGGGAGCAATTCGGTATGGGAGAGATACATATAAAAGAATTAAGGAGATTTCATGAAAAAGGGATATAAATCTGGTTTTGTGACATTGATCGGACGCCCGAACGTTGGTAAGTCCACGCTGATGAACCACCTGATCGGACAGAAGATCGCGATCACATCGGAAAAACCGCAGACCACGAGAAATAGGATCCAGACTGTGTATACAGATGAACACGGGCAGATTATCTTCCTCGATACACCGGGCATCCACAAGGCAAAAAACAAACTCGGCGAGTACATGGTGAATGTTGCGGAGCACACACTCCGCGAGGTGGATGTGATCCTGTGGCTCGTGGAGCCGGGGACCTACATCGGTTCCGGCGAGCAGCATATCTTAAAGGTGCTGCAGACGGTAAAGACGCCGGTGATCCTCGTCATCAACAAAATCGATACGGTGAAGAAAGAGGACATCTTAAAGACTATCGAGACCTATAAGGACGCGTACCACTTTAAAGAGGTGATCCCGGTATCCGCGATGAAGAAGACAAACACGGATACCCTGATTCACACGATCTTCCAGTATCTGCCGGAGGGACCGCAGTATTACGATGAGGACACTGTCACAGACCAGCCGATGCGCCAGATCGCCGCGGAGTTGATCCGCGAGAAGGCACTCCGCATGATGTCTGACGAGATCCCCCACGGAATCGCAGTCACCATCGAGCGCATGACAGAGCGTGACAATGGTATCTTTGACATTGATGCCACGATCATCTGCGAACGTGAGTCCCATAAGGGAATCGTCATCGGAAAAGGCGGCCAGATGTTAAAACGCATCGGTACCTCCGCCAGGATCGAGATCGAAAACCTTATGGACACGAAGGTCAACTTAAAGCTCTGGGTCAAGGTCCGCAAGGAATGGAGAGATTCCGAGCTCTACATGAAGAACTACGGTTATAATTCGAAAGACATTTAAGATATGAGAGAACAGGTGATTCTGACCGGGATGGTCATCAAATCCGCCCCGGCGGGCGAATACGACAGAAGACTTGTGATCCTGACCTGTGAACGGGGAAAGATCACGGCTTTCGCCAGAGGCGCAAGAAGACCGGGAAGCACGCTGATGGCGGCATCCGCGCCTTTTGTATTCGGCACGTTTGCCCTCTATGAGGGCCGGGATGCCTACTCTCTCGTCTCTGTGGATGTACAGAACTACTTCCGGGAGATCACGGAGGATATGGAGGCGGCGTGTTACGGCTCCTATTTTCTGGAGTTTGCGGACTACTACGGGAGAGAAAATCTGGAGGCAGTGGAGACCTTAAAGCTTCTCTATCAGTCCCTCAGGGCGCTCTTGAAAAGCGCGATCCCCAATCGCCTTGTGCGGGCAGTCTTTGAACTGAAACTCATGGAGATCAACGGTGAGTATATGGAAAAGCCTCTGGGAAGACTGGAAGATTCCACGATCTATACCTGGGAGTATGTCCTTGCGTCGCCGGTGGAAAAGCTCTATACCTTTACGGTCACAGAGAAAGTTCTGGAAGAATTTACGAAGTGCGTAGCGGAAAATAAGCGGCGATTCGTAGATAAAACCTTCCATTCACTTGACATTTTGGATGTTCTTGTATATAAATAGGGTAATCCTTAAAAATAGCGGACATCTGTGCGGCTTATTCGTACAGTCGGAGATACCGGAATATCCGTGCGTAACGATGAAGGTACTGGAGCGTTGCGGATTTTTAGGGATAAGGAGGAATTCATGAAAAAAGGACAGACGGCAGCAGCCATTCTCCTTCTTTCGCTTGCCTTAAACGGCTGCGGCGGAGGAAACGGAACGACCGCATTTGCCCCGACGGAGACCAGCCTTTATGTCACAAAGGAAGGAACCGTTACCAGCGCAGATGTGGAGACTTACGAGAATGATTACTACAGTGCTGATGAATTAAAAGCTTACGCAGAAGAAATGCTGGGCGTGTTTGAGAGTGGAAATCAGTCCGGAAGCAGCGAAAAAAAGGCTGAGATCGCGGAATGCACCGTGAAGGACGGAACCGCAAAGCTTCTCATCACATTTCCGGATGCGGAGGAATATCTTCGCTTCGCGGAGGAATATCCGGATACTGAGAGTGGGATCCGGATTGAGAGCCTGGATGTCGTTTCCGTTCCGGATGGGGTGGAAAAGGGCTATATCGTCGGATCCACGTTCTACAAGGCGGGAGACGAGAATACCGAGGTCTCCGCTGTGGATATAACAAAACAGAAAAAGCTCTATGTGGTATGTGTGAAGGGCAGCGCAAAGATCCAGACAGACGGACAGGTCCGGTATGTGTCTGAGGGTGTGACCCTTAACGGAAGTATGGCCGAGACACCGGAAGGTGAAACGTCCTATATTATATTCAAATAGTGAAAAACTGTTCAGCCGGTCTGCGCGTTTTCCTGCGCCGGCCGTAAGAAAACACTGTTTGAAGGGCTGGACAGTTACAATAGAAGAATTACTCTGCCGCGCAGACCAGCACGGACAGAAAGAGATCAAGAGGAGAGTCACAATGGAAAAGACAATGGAAAAAATTGTAGCACTTGCGAAATCCAGAGGCTTTGTATATCCGGGTTCCGAGATTTACGGAGGTCTTGCAAACACATGGGATTACGGCAATCTGGGCGTAGAGCTTAAGAATAACGTAAAGCGCGCATGGTGGAAGAAATTCATTCAGGAGAACCCGTACAACGTAGGTGTTGACTGCGCGATCTTAATGAACTCCCAGACATGGGTGGCATCCGGACATATCGGCGGTTTCTCCGATCCGTTAATGGACTGTAAGGCATGTAAAGAGCGTTTCCGTGCCGATAAGCTCATCGAGGACTACATGGCAGAGAAAGGCGTTGAGCCGGAGACTCCGATCGACGGCTGGAGCCAGGAGCAGATGAAGAAGTACATCGATGATAACCAGATCCCGTGTCCAAGCTGCGGAAAGCATGACTTTACTGATATCCGTCAGTTCAACTTAATGTTCAAGACATTCCAGGGCGTTACCGAGGATGCAAAGAACACGGTTTACTTGAGACCGGAGACAGCACAGGGTATCTTCGTAAACTTCAAGAACGTACAGAGAACATCCAGAAAGAAAGTTCCGTTCGGTATCGGACAGATCGGTAAGTCCTTCCGTAACGAGATTACACCGGGTAACTTCACATTCCGTACCAGAGAGTTCGAGCAGATGGAGTTAGAGTTCTTCTGCAAACCGGGTACAGACCTTGACTGGTTCGCATACTGGAAACAGTACTGTATCAAGTGGCTGCAGGATCTCGGCATCAAGCCGGACGAGATGCGCGCCCGCGACCATTCTCCGGAAGAGCTTTGCTTCTACAGTAAGGCAACCACAGACCTTGAGTTCTTATTCCCGTTCGGCTGGGGAGAGCTTTGGGGAATCGCAGACAGAACCGATTATGACCTGACGCAGCATCAGAATGTATCCGGTCAGGATATGTCTTACTTTGATGATGAAGTAAATGAGAAATACATTCCGTATGTAATCGAGCCGTCTCTTGGTGCAGACCGTGTGACACTTGCATTCCTCTGCTCCGCATACGACGAAGAAGAATTAGAGGGCGGAGATGTGCGTACTGTGCTGCATTTCCATCCGGCACTGGCACCTGTAAAAGTCGGTGTGCTGCCGCTGTCCAAGAAACTGGGTGAGGGTGCAGAGAAAGTATATGCAATGCTTTCCAAGAAATGGAACTGCGAATACGATGACAGAGGAAACATCGGAAAGCGTTACCGCAGACAGGATGAGATTGGTACTCCGTTCTGCGTAACCTATGACTTTGATTCTGAGACAGACGGAGCTGTAACCGTTCGTGACAGAGATACCATGGAGCAGGTTCGTATCCCGATCGCAGAGTTAAAGAGCTATTTTGAGGAAAAATTAAGCTTCTAATTACTGGAAAAATCAGTGATTAGGACAGGATGAGGCGGCTGGATCTTATGTCAGACCGCCTCTTTCTTCTATAAAATAGAAAAATGCGATAGTTTGAGTATGAAACTGTCCGTGCAGGAAAGACATAAAGGAAAGAAAAACAAGATGGAAAAGAAGAGAATCATCCTGGCATCCGGTTCCCCAAGACGGAAAGAACTGCTTCTGCAGATCGGAATCGTCCCGGAGATCATCGTGAGCCACGTGGAGGAGAAGATCACATCGGATGAGCCCTCGGTGGTAGTTATGAGCCTTGCGGAGCAGAAAGCCGTTGATGTTGCGGAAGATATGCCGGAAGGCGCGGTAGTCTTAGGATCTGATACGGTCGTTGCGGCAGATGGAAAGATCCTCGGAAAACCGAAGAGCCATGAAGAGGCATATGAGATGATAAAAAGACTCGCGGGACGCAGCCATCAGGTCTATACGGGCGTGTGCATCGTGAAAAAAGGAACTGCGGGAGAGGAAGATACCGTTGTTTCTTTCTACGATGAGACGGACGTGAACGTGTCCACGATGACAGAGGCGGAGATCCGTGAGTACGCGGATTCCGAGGAGCCCATGGACAAGGCGGGATCTTATGCGGTCCAGGGATTTTTTGCGAGATATATTGAGGGATTAAAGGGATCCTACGCGAATGTGATGGGACTTCCGGTGCATTTAGTGTACCAGAAATTGAAAGAACTTGGCGCTGTGTAGAAGTGGAGACAGAAATATGGGAAAATGGAACCGATGGGGACGGACGCTTGCGGCGGTCGTCCTCGCGGCAGCAGTCGTCTGCGGATGCGGCGTGAAGGAAACGCTGCTTTCTGGCAGAAAAAGTGAAAGAGAGTACGGGAAAGCCGAGACCATGGTGATCGTCACCACGGAGCGGCTCCGTTATGAAGAATTATATACAGACAAGATCTGGGATACGGTGGTGGACGAGTCTGGAACTACCTTCGAGGAGACATTGCTGTCCCAGATCCATGATTTCTTAAAGGAATTAAAGACCATGAGCCGCATGGCGGACGAGGAAAAAGTCACGCTCTCCGGAAAAGAGCGGGAACTGGCAAAACAGGCAGCGGCTCAGTACATGAAAGAACTGAAAAACGCCGGGGAGAGTTCCGAAATCGACAAAGATGTGGTAGAATCTTTATATGAAGACTACTGGAAGACCGAAAAACTGGTGGAG
>OJOV01002505.1_pt1 | contig 11039 bp, 12 predicted proteins | sample 1598281 | NCBI WGS metagenome assembly OJOV01 (sample SAMN03922469, study PRJEB24848) | human gut metagenome | isolation source: stool sample | host: Homo sapiens | place: Germany | collected 2010-11
CAGCGGCAATATTCTTTTCACTGATGGGATGTTGCAGGGAAAATAAGGTGAACCCAAAACTATGGATGCAGGACGTGTTGATTAGGGTACAGGAGAATGAAAGAGAAAAGAAAAACGACTACGCCGATTTACTGCCATTTAATTGGAAAGGATAAACAAGAAAGATAAATAAAGTCAAAAGCTAGACATGCTTCGTCTGGCTTTTGACTTTATTATAGCTTGGAGAGAAATACGGGCGAGGCCGAATGCTTACTGGGAACGGTGGTATTTATATAGCCCACGTATGCAGGCTGTACAGCCCACACCTGCAAACCGTACAGCCTACAGATGTGGGCTGCACGGTTTACAGGTGTGGGCTATAAACTTATCGCCATTAAAGTTGGATTATTAAGCCGTGATCATCGGATTTATACGGATTCATTGCAACAAAAACAAGCTATCTTATGCATATAGGGCCTTTATTCGACTATTCTATTGATGATAGATACCCTGTTTTTGCTGGTAAAAGTATGATAGATACATTTTTTAAAGCTATCTATCATACTTATTCTTTTGATAATGAGAATACTATTAAAATGAATGATACTTATGATAGATGTTTTTCACTATGTAGCATTTAATTCAAATCTGTGCTCTAATGAAACAAACTTTTGAGACGGTTGCCCTGATTTATGTATACCTTTTCTATAAATATATAAATTAAATCATATATTTGTGCTTTCATTCAACTCATCCTCTTATTAAATTATGAAAGAAAACAAATACGACAATAGCGATTTCTTCAGTCAATATTCTCAAATGTCCCGCTCGGTGGAAGGCTTGAAAGGAGCCGGAGAATGGCATGTATTGCAGAAAATGCTCCCCGATTTTGCAGGAAAAAGAGTTTTAGACTTAGGCTGCGGATTCGGTTGGCATTGTGTCTATGCGATAGAACACGGAGCAACACACGTTACCGGAATTGATATTTCGGAGAAAATGCTCGAAGAAGCCCGGAAAAGGAATCCTTCTCCATTCATTGAATACCAATGCATGGCTATCGAAGACTTTGATTTCCAGCCGGATTCTTATGATATTGTCATCAGTTCGCTAACCTTCCATTATCTCGAATCTTTTACGGATATATGCCGGAAAATCAATAACTGCCTGACTCCGGGAGGCGCCTTCGTCTTCTCCGTAGAACATCCGGTATTTACAGCCTATGGCAATCAGGAATGGCATTACGACCAAGACGGGAAGCCTATCCATTGGCCGGTAGATCGCTATTTTACGGAAGGCAGGCGTACAGCAATCTTTCTGGGCGAAGAAGTTGTCAAATACCACAAAACGCTGACTACGTATATAAACGGACTCCTTCAAACCGGATTTGAAATATGCGAACTTATAGAGCCACAACCGGACGAAAGATTGCTGGATACCATCCCGGGAATGAAAGATGAATTACGGCGTCCGATGATGCTTTTGATCTCTGCCAAGAAAAAAAGTAAAGACGCAAAGCTATGAGATTCAAGGCATTGAAAAATAATAGATAAAAAACATTCGTTTAGCTATTGTTAATTAAAAAATACTCCCTATCTTTGCACCGCTTTTGAAAAGAACAACCCTTCAAAAAAGTAGCGGGGTGTAGCGCAGTCCGGTTAGCGCACCTGCTTTGGGAGCAGGGGGTCGTGGGTTCGAATCCCGCTACCCCGACGAAAAAGAAAACGCTGATAATTAAGTTGCAAACTTGGCTATCAGCGTTTTCTTTTTTACTCAAAAACTCCAAAAGCCATCGAAGAAACAACTAAACAAGCTAAAACAAAACAACTTATAAATTATTATTATGAAAAACATTTTATTTACACTTTTTGCTATTCTGATCTTAACTAGCTGTAGTAAAGATGATGATAACTGGATCGAGCTTAACGAAAACAATATCGTGGGTAATTGGTCGACAGGCATTAAAGGCTCGCATAAGTTTTTAAATTTCGGAGACGATGACAAAGGCTCTTTTGGAATTTATAGCAATGCAGATCCCACTTCTTTCCAAACGTTCAAATACAAAGTCGAAGATAGTAAGATTTACATCTATGATGTATTCCCAAAAGGTAAGTCACCATATTATTTGGACTGTAAAATATCAAAGAATAAACTCAAAATTGAAAATGGTGAGGAATCTGGTACTTACGAAAAATTAGAATACTAACTACTTCCAAACTTAAAAATGCTTAGAATTGATTGTATAACACAAAAAATAATATTTATGAAAACAGCTTTTTTATTGGGCAGCATAGGATCAGGACTAATTCTATTATGCCACCTTTATTCGTTTGTCCAAATGATCATCATGAATCGCCCCGATTATTTGTATCCGACATATTACATCCAATCCATTATCATCTTCATAGCATGGACTTTGATTTTCATTTGCTTTATGATCGCTTACCAAAAACAAAATAATAAATCATGGAAGGATTAATACAATTTACAGGTATAGTGATGATTGCATTTGGAATACTGCAAATCATCCTTTTCTTTAAAATTTGGGGAATGACTAATAACGTCAAACGCATTTGGAAGAAAATAGATAATAAAGACTTTCTTTCCGATGCTTGTGTTTCTTATATAAAAGGCAACTTGGAAGAAACTGAAAGGTTGGCAAATGAAGCTTTTCTGCAGGAAGTAGCTTTGCTTTCTAAATCATCTGAATCTTATGAAGATTGGATCGATAATTATATAAAAATAAAAGAAAAATATACCCGTATCTTCAAGAAAATAGATAAGCCAGCTCCTGACTTTAATAAATACAAAGAACCGAAGATGTATCTACTTTAAGCAATAGAGAAAAAAATAAGGCTGACATAACAAGTATAAGCCTTATTTTTTTACATATATCCATATCACATATTCAAATAATACTCCCTCGTCAACGCTATATACTCCTCACTATACTGATGACGCGCCAATTCCGTCAACAGTTCTTCTATCACACACTCCCGATTGGAAAAAGAAAAAGCAATCAGCGTACGTTTTGGAATACCGCCGGGCTTAGTAATTACATTGAGCTGACGAATCGCATACAACTTATTCATAGAAGCTATCGCCTTTACCCGATCAACCACATCCGTCGGAATCACGACCGTAAAAAGTCCGTCTGCTGCCAATAACCTATTTACCCCTTCCAGCAATTCTTCGTAGGTTAGAGAATCATTGTGACGGGCAGCAGCCCTCTGCCGATCCGGACACTCCAACGAATCGACAAAATAAGGGGGATTTGAAACAATCACATCAAATTTATCCGAAGACCGGTATTTCTTAAAGTCAGCCTGCACCACTTCTATCCGCTCCTGCCAAGGAGAACGAGCCACATTTTCCCTGGCCTGTCCGGCCGCCGCCTCGTCTATCTCCAATGCCACAATCTTTGCGTCTGGCAAACTGCGTTGAGCCAACATTAAAGCCACCAAGCCCGTCCCCGTACCAATATCCAATATCCGGCGCGCGCGCTCAACCGAAGCCCAAGCTCCCAAAAGCACCCCATCCGTACCAACTTTCATAGCACATTGGTCGTGCCACACTGTAAATTGCTTAAATTGAAAATAAGGATTCGACATTTTATCCGTTTGTCTTAAAGCTGTTTTATTCTACTATTTTATTGCAAATCGCCAAAAATAAATAATAATTATGGAATACTCCCTCTACAAGCCGATATTTTGGCATTGTTTTTGTGTTTTTATTCTGCGCAGTGCTTTATTATTAGAGAGAATCAATTAACTTTGCAAACGATTTATGCATATCAGTATGACATAAACTAAATTAAAACGAAAAGATGAAAGAAAGATATTTATTGGAAGATGGAAGCGATAACGGCTTCTCGCTAATCACTGACTATGATGGGAACGATGAACAGGCATTTGATGTAAATGTGAAATCTGGTGAAATTCTTCCGGTACTCCCTCTACGTAACATGGTGTTGTTTCCTGGAGTATTCCTGCCGATCACAGTGGGCCGTAAGTCTTCTCTGAAACTCATACGAGACGCTGACAAGAAGCATAAAGATATTGCCGTAGTATGTCAGAGATCGGCACATACAGAGGACCCGAAGTTGGAAGATTTACACAATATCGGTACCGTAGGACGAATTGTGCGGATATTGGAAATGCCCGATCAGACAACGACTGTCATCCTTCAAGGAATGAAACGTCTGAACCTGATAAACATTATCGAAACCCATCCGTATCTGAAAGGTGAAATAGAACTTTTGGAAGAAGACATTCCAAGCAAAGACGATAAAGAGTTTCAAGCCTTGGTGGAAACCTGCAAGGACTTGACAATGAGATATATCAAATCGTCAGATGTGATGCATCAGGATTCGGCATTTGCTATTAAGAATATCAACAGTCCGATGTTCCTAGTCAATTTCATCTGCTCGAACCTGCCGTTCAAGAAAGACGAGAAGATGGACTTGTTAAGCATCCACTCATTACGTGAACGCACATATCACTTACTGGAAATCCTGAACCGCGAAGTGCAACTGGCAGAAATCAAGGCATCCATCCAAATGCGTGCCCGCGAAGATATTGACCAGCAGCAACGCGAATACTTCCTGCAACAGCAAATCAAGACTATCCAAGATGAACTAGGTGGCGGCGGCCAGGAGCAGGAAATAGAAGAAATGCGCCAAAAAGCAGAAAGAATGCGTTGGAACGCAGAAGTCAGGGAAACATTTATGAAAGAACTGGCTAAACTGGAACGCACCCATCCACAATCTCCGGATTACAGCGTACAGCTTAACTATCTGCAAACCATGCTCAATCTTCCGTGGGGTACGTATACAACTGACAATCTGAACCTTAAAAACGCAGAAAAGACGTTGAACAAAGACCATTACGGACTGGAAAAAGTGAAAGAACGCATTTTGGAGCATTTGGCTGTATTAAAGCTGAAAGGTGATATGAAATCACCGATTATCTGCTTATATGGCCCTCCGGGAGTAGGTAAAACATCTCTTGGAAAATCCATTGCATCTGCGCTCAAACGGAAGTATGTACGTATGTCTTTGGGCGGCGTACATGACGAAGCTGAAATCCGCGGACATCGGAAAACTTATATCGGCGCCATGCCCGGACGAATCATCAAGAGCTTGATTAAAGCCGGTGCATCCAATCCTGTCTTTATCCTGGATGAAATAGACAAGGTCAGCGCCGACCGTCAAGGCGACCCCTCTTCCGCATTACTGGAAGTGCTTGATCCGGAACAAAATACTGCTTTCCACGATAACTTCCTGGATGTAGACTACGACCTCTCAAAGGTATTGTTTATAGCAACAGCCAACAACCTGAACACAATCCCCGGCCCATTGCTCGACCGTATGGAATTGATTGAGGTAAGCGGATATATCACGGAAGAGAAAGTAGAGATAGCCCGTAAGCATCTGCTTCCCAAAGAGCTGGAAGCCAACGGACTTAAAAAGACAGCTATCAAGCTTCCCAAAGAAACGTTGGAAGCTATCATCGAGTCATATACCCGTGAGAGCGGCGTTCGTGAGCTGGAAAAGAAGATTGGTAAAATCCTTCGTAAATCAGCCCGTCAATATGCTACGGACGGTTATTTCGCCAAGACAGAAATCAAACCGTCGGATTTGTATGACTTCCTGGGAGCACCGGAATATACACGTGACAAGTATCAGGGAAATGATTACGCAGGCGTAGTCACCGGATTGGCATGGACAGCCGTCGGAGGCGAAATCTTATTTGTAGAAACGAGCTTGAGCCGTGGCAAGGGCGGACGTCTCACACTGACCGGTAACCTGGGAGATGTGATGAAAGAATCTGCCATGCTGGCACTTGAATATATCAAGGCACACGCTTCTATCTTGAATCTGGACGAAGAGATCTTCGACAACTGGAATATCCATATCCACGTTCCCGAAGGCGCAATTCCGAAAGACGGTCCGTCGGCAGGTATTACGATGGCCACCTCCCTGGCTTCTGCCCTGACTCAAAGAAAAGTGAAAGCCAACATTGCCATGACGGGCGAAATTACCCTTCGCGGCAAAGTGCTTCCCGTGGGTGGCATCAAAGAGAAGATATTGGCAGCCAAGCGTGCCGGAATCAAGGAAATCATCATGAGTGCCGAGAACAAAAAGAACATAGATGAGATTCAGGAGATTTATCTGAAAGGACTGACTTTCCACTATGTAAACGATATAAAAGAGGTATTTGCCATTGCGCTGACCAATGAGAAAGTGTCGGATGCTATTGATTTATCCGTTAAGAAACCCAGCCAGGAATGACATTTGAGTTACAATATACAGACACTAAAAGTAATGCCCGTGCGGGTCTGATTACCACAGACCACGGGCAGATACAAACACCGATCTTTATGCCGGTGGGCACACTGGGCACGGTTAAGGGAGTACATCTGACCGAATTGAAAGAGGATATTCAGGCGCAGATTATTCTGGGTAATACCTATCACCTCTATTTGCGTCCGGGACTGGACGTGATCGAGAAAGCAGGCGGACTGCACCGTTTTAACGGTTTCGACCGCCCGATGCTGACTGACAGCGGTGGTTTCCAGGTATTCTCTTTGGCCGGAATCAGAAAGCTGCGTGAAGAAGGAGCTGAATTTCGTTCGCATATCGACGGAAGCAAGCACGTCTTCACTCCGGAAAAGGTGATGGACATAGAACGCACCATCGGCGCAGACATTATGATGGCTTTTGACGAATGTCCTCCCGGTGACTCGGATTATGAGTATGCCAAAAAGTCATTAGGTTTGACGCACAGATGGCTCGACCGTTGTATACAACGTTTTAATGAGACGGAACCTAAATATGGTTACAACCAGGCTCTCTTTCCTATCGTGCAAGGTTGTGTCTATCCCGACCTGCGCAAACAATCAGCAGAGTTTATCGCGTCCAAAGGGGCCGACGGGAACGCTATTGGCGGTTTGGCAGTAGGCGAACCGGTAGACAAGATGTATGAAATGATCGAGATTGTTAATGAAATACTTCCCAAAGACAAACCCCGTTACCTGATGGGCGTCGGAACTCCTGTCAACATTCTTGAAGGAATAGAGCGTGGCGTGGATATGTTCGACTGCGTTATGCCTACACGAAACGGACGAAATGGCATGTTGTTCACCAAAGATGGCATTATCAATATGCGAAACAAGAAATGGGAAACCGACTTCTCTCCCATCGAAGCCGACGGGGCTTCCAGCGTAGATACGTTGTACAGCAAGGCTTATTTGCGCCATCTTTTCCATGCGCAAGAGCTACTGGCCATGCAAATTGCCTCGATACACAACCTGGCATTCTATCTGTGGCTGGCAGGAGAAGCAAGAAAGCATATTATTGCCGGAGATTTTTCGACCTGGAAGCCGATGATGGTCAAAAGAGTATCAACTAGATTATAAGAAATGAAAAGCAATCGATTTATAAAACGGCTGGACTGGTATATCATCAAGAAGTTCTTGGGGACATACGTATTTGCTATTGCATTGATCATTTCTATTGCAGTGGTATTCGACTTCAACGAAAAGATGGACAAATTGATGGAGCATGAAGCTCCTTGGGATAAAATCATCTTTGAATACTACATGAACTTTATCCCCTATTTCTCCAATCTGTTCAGTCCGCTGTTCGTATTCATTGCTGTTATTTTCTTTACTTCCAAGCTGGCAGAGAACTCTGAAATCATCGCTATGTTCTCCACCGGTATGAGTTTTAAGAGGATGATGCGTCCTTATATGATTTCGGCCGCTATCATTGCGCTGACCACCTTCACGCTAAGTTCGTACGTGATTCCTAAAGGAAGCGTGACGCGTCTGAACTTTGAAGACCGGTATATCAAACCCAAGAAACAAAATTCGGTAAGCAATGTACAGTTAGAGGTAGACAGCGGGGTTATAGCCTACATTGACAACTATAACAACGCCATGAAAACCGGTAACCGTTTTTCATTGGATAAATTCGTTGACAAGAAGATGGTTTCGCATTTAACTGCACGCCGTATCACTTATGACACTGCAACTGTTCATAAATGGACAATTCACGACTATATGGTACGCGAATTAGATGGTTTAAAAGAAAAAATCACTAAGGGAGATCGAATCGACTCTATTATCAATATGGAACCTTCTGACTTTCTCATCATGAAAAATCAGCAGGAGATGTTGACCAGCCCCGAACTAAGTGACTATATAGAAAAACAAAAGCGAAGAGGATTTGCCAACATCAAGGAGTTTGAGATTGAATATCACAAACGCATTGCCATGTCGTTCGCTTCTTTCATCCTTACCATCATCGGTGTATCGCTTTCATCCCGGAAAACAAAAGGTGGTATGGGGCTCCACTTGGGTATCGGATTAGGGTTAAGTTTTTCTTATATCCTGTTCCAAACGATTACCTCCACCTTTGCTGTGAACGGAAATGTGCCTCCTGCCATTGCAGTCTGGATTCCCAATATCCTTTATGCAGGTATCGCATTCTTCCTGTATCAGAAAGCACCCAAATAACCAGAAAGCAACAAATAAAAGGATTGCAAGCCTTCCGCAGTCTTCAGGAACTCGATCCGCAGACTGTCCCAAAGTTTCGGATATACCGCAGAAAGAAAGATATAAAAATAAGAAGTTCCGCCTATTCCTGCTAATGCAAGTGTAGGCGGAACTTTTTTGTTGTATCCATTTCCTCTTTTGTCTATTCTCCATTGTTTTCACCTGACGGTGATCCGGAAAATCCCTCTTTCTCCTTACATTCCTAAAATCGTTAACCGATTTCTTTTACATAAGCAGAAAGATCTGCAGCAGAGATGTTTTTGGCTATAATTACACCATTTCCATCCAATAAATAGTTAGTGAATCCCCGATTTAAACGGTATTTCTTAAATAATCCGGAATCCTCGCCTTCTGTTTCCACGAAACAAGTGGGCGTAACTATTTGATCCTTACGAACGGTTTCCTTAAATATTGACTGATATTCGTCAAATGAAACAGAAACCATTTCCACATTATGAGAAGAACGAAGCGCATTGCTTAAACTTACGTTTTGCATCCGGGACTGCGCGTCATAACTTGCCCAAAAACTTAGCAACACATATTTGCCTTTCAAATTTCCCAACTTAAAGGCGGGTTGCTCATTTGACGTAGATTCGATCTTAAAATCAGGGGCTACGTCGCCCTCACTCAAACCTCCGGTAGGTTTGTCTTTCTCAACGAAAGCGGTCAAGGAACAAATCAGTAATACAACAAAAATCCATTTTACATGCTTCATGTAATTCGGTTTTAGTTAATACTATCCGGGACTGTCCTTAAACAGTGGTTTCTTCCCGAAACGTTGTCTTTTCAGGCATCAGGCGAAGAGGAATCCGCTGATTATCAGAGCCTTTATTTTTGAAACCGGGTGCAAAGGTAAGTAAATATTAAATTAACTTCCAAGTAAATAAGCAAAAATCTCACTTTTTGGGTATAACTTTTTATGTTATTTAGCATAAAAACGAACTTTTTTCTCTACTTTTGCAGAGTTAAAGTCTATTTTTTATGCAACCATCAAATACTGAATTGATTCTGATTCGAGTTACCGGCGAAGATCGTCCGGGACTGACTGCTTCTGTGACTGAAATCCTTGCCAAATATGATGCTACGATCCTTGACATCGGCCAGGCAGATATTCATAATACATTATCGTTGGGAATTCTGTTCAAGAGCGAAGAAAGACACTCCGGATTCATTATGAAGGAACTCCTGTTCAAAGCTTCTTCATTGGGAGTGACCATCCGGTTTGAACCTATCACCACCGAACAATATGACAACTGGGTAGGCATGCAAGGAAAAAACCGCTATATCCTGACAGTATTGGGACGCAAACTTTCCGCCCGCCAGATTTCTGCCGCTACAAGCATATTAGCCGAACAGGGCATGAATATAGACGCTATCAAGCGTCTGACAGGTCGCATCCCGTTGGACGAATGTCAGACTGATACACGCACCCGGGCTTGCATCGAATTTTCAGTAAGAGGTACTCCGAAAGACCGCATTGCCATGCAGGAGAAGCTGATGAAACTGGCCAGCGAACTGGAAATGGACTTTTCTTTCCAACAGGATAATATGTACCGCCGTATGCGCCGCCTGATTTGTTTTGATATGGACTCTACCTTAATCGAGACAGAAGTGATTGACGAACTGGCTATCCGTGCCGGTGTAGGCGACGAAGTGAAAGCCATCACGGAAAGCGCCATGCGTGGAGAAATAGACTTTACAGAGAGCTTTACCCGTCGCGTAGCCTTATTGAAGGGGTTGGACGAATCGGTAATGCAGGAAATAGCCGAGAACTTGCCTATCACAGAGGGTGTAGAGCGACTGATGTATGTATTGAAGAAGTACGGTTACAAGATCGCTATCCTTTCGGGAGGATTCACTTATTTCGGCCAGTACCTGCAAAAGAAATACGGTATAGATTATGTCTATGCCAACGAATTGGAAATCATCGACGGCAAACTGACCGGACGTTATCTGGGGGATGTAGTAGACGGAAAACGAAAAGCCGAACTGCTCCGCCTCATTGCACAAGTGGAAAAGGTGGATATTGCACAGACCATCGCCGTAGGAGACGGAGCCAACGATCTTCCTATGCTAGGAGTTGCCGGACTGGGAATCGCCTTCCACGCCAAGCCCAAAGTGGTGGCAAATGCCAAGCAATCAATCAACACCATTGGACTGGATGGAGTACTCTATTTCCTCGGATTCAAAGATTCTTACTTGAATATGTAATTAGACCAAAAAATAGATTATCTTTGCTGACAAATAAAATAAAAGAATGAAGTTTTCCGAACTACAATTAAATGCAAATGTGCTTGAGGCGCTTGATGCCATGCGATTTGACGAATGTACGCCTATACAAGAACAAGCAATTCCAATCATACTTGAGGGTAAAGATTTGATCGCAGTAGCACAGACAGGGACAGGTAAAACAGCCGCGTTTCTGCTTCCTGTATTGAACAAATTATCTGAAGGTAAACATCCGGAGGATGCGATTAATTGTGTCATCATGTCTCCTACCCGGG
>OJOV01002516.1_pt1 | contig 11009 bp, 6 predicted proteins | sample 1598281 | NCBI WGS metagenome assembly OJOV01 (sample SAMN03922469, study PRJEB24848) | human gut metagenome | isolation source: stool sample | host: Homo sapiens | place: Germany | collected 2010-11
AGATGGCACAGGGCGCAAAGCCTGGTGAAGGCGGACAGCTTCCTGGAAAGAAAGTATATCCATGGATCGCAAAGACCAGACATTCAACTACAGGTGTAAGCCTGATCTCCCCGCCACCGCATCACGATATTTATTCCATCGAGGATCTGGCACAGCTGATCTATGACTTAAAGAACTCTAATACAAGAGCAAGGATCTCTGTAAAGCTGGTTTCTGAAGCTGGTGTTGGCACGGTTGCAGCAGGTGTTGCAAAAGCAGGTGCACAGGTTATCCTGATCTCTGCCTATGACGGTGGTACTGGTGCAGCTCCAAGAAACTCTATCTACAATGCAGGTCTTCCATGGGAGCTTGGTGTTGCAGAAACACACCAAACATTGATTATGAATGACCTGCGTGACAAGGTTATTCTTGAAACAGACGGTAAACTGCTTACAGGTAAAGATGTTCTTGTGGCTGCACTTTTGGGTGCCGAGGAATACGGCTTTGCTACAACACCGCTTATTACAATGGGTTGTGTTATGATGCGTGTTTGTAATTTGGATACATGTCCTGTTGGTATAGCTACACAGAACCCTGAGCTTAGAAAGAGATTTAAGGGTAAGCCTGAATATGTAATAAACTTTATGAAGTTTGTTGCACAGGAGCTTCGTGAATATATGGCTAAGCTGGGTATCCGCACAGTAGACGAGCTTATAGGCAGAACAGATTTGCTAAAGCAGAAGGAGGTTCCTTACAACCGTGCCAACAGCCTGGATATGAGCAAGATTTTATCAACAGAATTTGCAAATGTTAAGGTTGCAGGCTATAACGAGAAAAAGGTATTCGACTTTGAGCTTGAAAAGACAATAGACGAAAAGGTTATTCTAAGAAAGCTGGGTTCGGCTTTAAGGGATAAGAGAAGTACAACTCTTGACATTAATGTAACCAACACCGACCGTACACTGGGTACAATATTCGGTGCAGAAATTACAAGACTGTACAAGAACTCACTGGATGAAGATACATTTACAATTAAGTGCCACGGCAGCGGCGGACAGTCATTTGGTGCCTTTATTCCAAAGGGACTTACACTTGAGCTTGTAGGCGACAGCAACGACTACTTCGGTAAGGGTCTCTCAGGCGGTAAGCTGGTAGTTTATCCGCCAAGCGACGCCAAGTTTAAGGCAGAGGACAACATTATTATAGGTAATGTTGCACTGTACGGTGCTACAAGCGGTAAGGCGTTTATTAACGGTGTAGCGGGCGAGCGTTTCTGCGTGCGTAACTCCGGTGCAATAGCTGTTGTAGAGGGCGTGGGCGACCACGGCTGTGAGTACATGACCGGCGGTACCGTGGTGGTGCTGGGTTCCACCGGCAAGAACTTTGCGGCCGGTATGACCGGCGGCATCGCCTATGTGCTGGATGAGAACTGGGACTTCTACCAGCGGGTCAACAAGGAGACGGTCAGCCTGGAACCGGTGGAGCACAAGTACGACGTGGCCACCCTGAAGGAGCTGATCCGGGAGCATGTGGAGCTTACCGGCTCCCCCCGCGGCAAGGAGATCCTGGACAACTTCAGCGAGTTTTTGCCCAAGTTCAAGAAAGTTCTGCCTTACGACTACGACCGCATGCTGCGGGTGATCGCCTCGGTGGAAGAGCGCGGTCTGGACGGCGAGCAGGCGCAGATCGAAGCATTCTACACGGTGCAGAAGAACAAGTAAGGAGGGGAACATCATGGGCAAGACCACAGGATTTATGGATTATTCGCGCAAGACCAGCACGGACGTACCGCCGCTGGAGCGCATGGAAACCTTTGACGAATTTCACATCTGGCTCTCCCGCGAGGAGCAGCAGACCCAGGCGGCACGCTGCATGGACTGCGGCGTCCCCTTCTGCCAGGCGGGCATGATGATCGGCGGCATGGCCTCCGGCTGCCCGCTGAACAACCTGATCCCGGAGTGGAACGATCTGGTGTATCACGGCAAGTGGGAGCTGGCGCTGCATCGGCTGCTGGCCACCAACCGCTTCCCGGAGTTCACCAGCCGGGTGTGCCCCGCCCTGTGCGAGGCCGCCTGCACCTGCGGGGACGTGACCGGCAGCAGCGTGACCGTGCGTGAGAACGAGCACGCCATCATCGAGACGGGCTACGCCAAGGGCTGGCTCCATGCCGCCCCGCCACCGTCCCGCACCGGCAAGAGCGTGGCCGTGGTGGGCAGCGGCCCGTCCGGCCTGTCGGTGGCCGAATACCTGAACAAGCGCGGCCATGCCGTGACCGTATTCGAGCGCGCCGACCGGGTGGGCGGCCTGCTGATGTACGGCATCCCCAACATGAAGCTGGACAAATCGGTCATCGAGCGCCGCATCAAACTCATGCAGGCCGAGGGCGTGGAGTTCCGCACCAACATGGATGTGGGCGGCAGCATTGCCGCCGAAGAGCTGCTGAGCAGCTACGACGCCGTGGTGCTGTGCTGCGGTGCCAAGCAGGCCCGCGACCTGAACGTGCCCGGCCGGGACGCCAACGGCGTCCACTTTGCGGTGGACTACCTCACCAGCGTGACCAGGAGCCTGCTGGACAGCAACTTTGCCGACGGCAAGGCCATCGACGCCAAGGGCAAGAACGTGCTGGTCATCGGCGGCGGCGACACCGGCAACGACTGCCAGGGCACCGCCCTGCGGCAGGGCTGCACCGACCTGGTGGCCCTGGAAATGATGCCCCAGCCCCCCAAGGAGCGCGCGGCCTCCAACCCCTGGCCGGAGTGGCCCCGTGTGCTGAAGGTGGACTACGGCCAGACCGAGTGCCTGGCCAAGTTCAACAAGGACCCGCGCATCTACCAGACCACCGTGAAGGAGTTTTTGAAGGACGAGGCCGGCAATCTGACCGGTGCCGTCATCAGCTGCCTGAAACCGGAACGCGACCCCGAGACTGGCCGCACCAGCATGGTGCCCACCGGCAAGGAATTTACCTACGAGTGCCAGCTGGCATTTATTGCCGCAGGCTTTACCGGCTGCGAGAGCTATGTGGCCGACGCCTTTGGCGTGGACCGCACCCCCCGCGGCAATGTAGCCGACCAGAACTTCAAGACCAACGTGGACAAGGTATTCGTCTGCGGCGACATGCGCCGGGGCCAGAGCCTTGTGGTGTGGGGCCTGCGGGAGGGCCGCGACTGCGCCGCCGCCGTGGACCGCTACCTGATGGGCTACACCAACCTCTGATCAAGCCATTCTCTTTCCTATCCTAAACAAGCAGAAGCGGGAGCCTTTCCGGGCTCCCGCTTCTGCTTTTGTGCGGAGGAAAACAAGAAACCGCCGCACCCGGCGTTGTGCACGCGGGTACGGCGGTTTGGAGGAATTTGCCCTGAGTGATGCGGAACACTCAGAACTCAGGAACGCTTTGCTTTGCACGTCAGGCACTGCCCGGCAGCCAGCAGGCCGGTGCCAAAGGCAGCCAGTGCGGCGGCGGCCCAGCCGGTGGTGCCGGTCTGGGGCAGGGTGGGCACTGCCGGGGCAGCGGGCTGTGCGGCGGCGGGCGCTTCCGTGTGGGGAGCCTGAGCCGGGGCGTCGGATGCGGCGGCAGCTTCGGTGCCGTTGGTGTCGTCAGAGGCAGCCGGGGCTTCCGGGGCGGAGGCGTCTGCGTCGGGGTCCGGTGCCAGAGAGATCTCTTCCACCGGCAGCACCTCGGCCACTTCCAGCTCCAGGCCGTCCTCCTCCCAGGCAAACCCGATCTCTTCCGGGGTGGTGTAGCTGATCTGGATGGGCGGCTTCTCCGGCAGGATGGGCACCTCCACGGTCACAGTCACTTCTTTGGTCACTTCTTCGGTCAGGGCCGGCGCGGCTTCCTCAGCGGGAGCGGCGGGGGTGTCGGTCTGCGATGCGGCAGCCGTGTCCGGGGCGGGGACCTCCGGCTGGTTTTCCAGCGCGGCGGCCGACGGGGCGAGACAAAGCAGGGCACCCAGTGCCAGCGAGAGCGCAAACATTCTGCACTTCATAGCCTTGTCCCCCCTTTCATAAGAATTCATACTATTATAATATGCATGACGGGGATGGAATGCAAGCCCTACCGTCATTTTTTGGTGGAGTGAATAAAAACCGGAAAAATTCCTTGGGCAGAATCGCTAATTTTGAGTTGCGGGTTTGTTGCAAAATAACCAAACGAAATCACCCGCCCAGAATGGCCCGCAGGTCGGCTTCCGGGGTGGCAATGGGTTTGAGGCCGTACCGTTCCTGCAGGGTGCGCACCACCCCCGGCGAGAGGAACGGGGGCAGGGTAGGCCCCAGCCGGATGTTCCGGATGCCCAGCGCCAGCAGCGCGATGAGGATGCACACGGCCTTCTGCTCAAACCAGCACAGCACCAGCGAGAGGGGCAGGTCGTTGACGCCGCAGCCAAAGGCGTCGGCCAGCGCCAATGCGATGCGGATGGCGCTGTAGGCGTCGTTGCACTGGCCCACGTCCAGGATGCGGGGCAGGCCGGTGCCCGGCACGGTGCCAAGGGGCAGGTCGTTCAGGCGGAACTTGCCGCAGGCCAGGGTCAGCAGGATGGTGTCGGGCGGGGTCAGGCGGGCAAACTCGGTGTAGTAGCGGCGGCTGGGGCGGGTGCCGTCGCAGCCGCCCACCAGAAAGAAGTGCCGCAGCTTACCGTCCCGCACCGCCTGCACGATCTCGTCCGCGTGCTGCAGCACGGCGGTGCGGGCAAAACCGGTGGTCACCGTGGAGCCGCCGTTCAGGCCGGGCAGCAGGGTGTCCTGCGCGTAGCCGCCCAGCTCCAGCGCCTTTTCGATCACCGGGGAAAAGTCGCGCCCTTCGTCGATGTGGGGCACGCCGGGGTAAGCCACCACCGAGGTGGTGAACACCCGGTCGGCGTAGCTGGCGCGCAGGGGCATGATGCAGTTGGTGGTGAACAGGATGGGCGCGGGGATGTCCTCGAACTCCCGCTGCTGGTTCTGCCATGCGGTGCCAAAGTTGCCCTTGAGGTGGGGGTAGCGGCGCTTCAGCTCCGGGTAGCCGTGGGCGGGCAGCATCTCCGAGTGGGTGTAGACGTTGACGCCCCGGCCTGCGGTCTGTTCCAGCAGCTGCTGTGCGTCGTAGAGGTCGTGGCCGGAAATCACGATGAACGGCCCCTTTTCAATGGTCAGGGGCACCTGCACCGGTTCCGGATCGCCAAACGCGCCGGTGTTGGCCGCGTCCAGCAGCTCCATGCAGCGGTAGCTGGCTTCTCCTGTGGCCTGCACCAGCTGCCACAGGGCGTCGGTGGTCTGGCCGGGGTCGCCCACGGCCTGCAGGGCGGTACAGAAGAACCGGTCCAGCTCCGGGTCGATGCGGCCCAGCACCCGGGCGTGGTAGTTGTAGGCGGCCATGCCCCGCAGGCTGAACAGCACAAAGCATTTCAGGCTGCGCCGGTCGGCGTCCGGTTCCCGCCAGAGGGCCTGCATGTCGTAGTCCGGGCCGGTGCCGGGGCTGGCGTCGTGCACCCGGCGGGTCAGCGCGTCCACGGCGGCGGGGTCAAAGTTCACGTTGGTAATGGTGGTGAACAGCCCCTGCATCAGCAGCCGGGCCTGTTCCGGAGCCGGGCCGCGCCCCGCCGCGATGAGCTGCCCGGCAAACGCGATGAGCGCCCCGGTGAGCCGGTCCTGTGCGGCGGCTGTCTCGGCCGACTTGCCGCACACCCCCGCTGCGCCGGTGCAGGCGGTGCAGCCCGCCGCCTGCTCACACTGAAAACAAAACATCTGCTCGTCCATACAAAACTCCCTTTCTGCCATGAGATACTGCCAGTGTGGGCAGAGCGGGGCGGGGTTATACCAAAAAAGAGCCGCACCCCTGCGGGCGCGGCTCTGGTCGTGTGGGTCAGTAATCCAGCGGGAGATAGAGACAGATGCATTTATCTTCCCCGTGAGAAGGGCTGAACGTGATGTCGGCGTCCAGGTCCTCGAAGTCGTGGTGGCGGTACAGGCGTTCGCCTGCCTCGGAGGAGGCCAGTGTGACGAACGACACGCCCACCTGCTGGCTGCGGATGGCTTCAATGCGGCTCAGGCATTCCTCCAACAGGACATCGCCCCAGTACAGGTGGATGCCGTTGGGAGTGGTTGCCTGCAGCTGATGCTGGAATTTTTCGTCAATGGCAAAATAACCGATGTGGATGGTGCCGCCGATCTTGTAGCGGACATCACCCTCGATCTCGTCCAGCGAGCCGCAGCTGAGATTGTAGTAACCGACGATGCTCTCGGTATTTTCGGTGAGAAACACAAAGGTCTTGCCGACCCCGGCGTCCAGCGCATCCGGACTGCGCAGAAACTGGTTCAGGTAGGAGTTCCCGCAGTCGAACTTGGCTGCAAGCTTCTGAAGCGCAGGGGTATAGGGTCGGACGTTCAGCATTTCCGGTTGACCTCGTGCACATGGTCGACGATCTCTCCGTCGGCCTTTTCTTCCACGGAGAACGTGTGTGTACGGCAGTAGTCCCGGATCTCCAGCGCTTCGCGGGAGGGCGTGCGCTTCTTCTGGATCTTTTTCCGGCTGCAGAACGTGCCATTGTAGGGAACCGTATAATTCACAAGACACACCTCCTGTCAGCATTAGTATAAACGATGGAACGTGGTTTGTCAAATACCAAAAAAGAGCCGCACCCCTGCGGGCGCGGCTCTTGGACGACGCGGTATGACTTAGTAGGTGATGCCCTGTGCCATCATGGCGGTGGCGACCTTCAGGAAGCCGGCGCAGTTTGCACCGACCATCAGGTTGCCCTCGGAACCGGCAGCGACGGAAGCGTCGTAGGAAGCGTGGAAGATGCCCTCCATGATGCCCTTCAGCTTGGCATCGACTTCCTCAAAGGTCCAGCTCAGGCGCTCGGAGTTCTGGCTCATCTCCAGGCCGGAGGTGGCCACGCCGCCGGCGTTGGAAGCCTTGGCGGGTCCGTACAGGACGCCGTTGGACAGGTAGACCTCGATGGCCTCCGGGGTGCTGGGCATGTTGGCGCCCTCGCACACGACGGTGCAGCCGTTCTTCACCAGAGCCTCAGCGGACTCCTTGTTGATCTCGTTCTGGGTCGCGCAGGGCAGGGCGATGTCGCAGGGGACCGTCCACACCTGGGTGCAATCAGCCACATAGGTAGCACCGGCGTGGGTCTCGGCGTACTCCTTGATGCGGCCGCGGCGCACTTCCTTCAGGTCCTTGACGTAGGCCAGGTCGATGCCGTTGGGGTCGTAGACGTAGCCGTTGGAGTCGGACATGGTCACGACCTTGGCACCCAGCTGGGTTGCCTTCTCGCAGGCGTAGATGGCCACGTTGCCGGAACCGGAGATGACCACGGTCTTGCCCTGGAAGCTGTCGTTGCGCATGCACTTCAGGGCCTCGGCGGTGAAGTAGCACAGGCCGTAGCCAGTGGCCTGGGTGCGGGCCAGAGAGCCGCCGAAGGTCAGGCCCTTGCCGGTGAGCATGCCGCCCTGGAAGCTGTTGGTCAGGCGCTTGTACTGGCCGAACATGTAGCCGACCTCGCGGCCGCCGACACCGATATCACCGGCGGGGCAGTCCACGAACTGGCCGATGTGGCGGTACAGCTCGGTCATAAAGCTCTGGCAGAAGCGCATGACTTCCATGTCGCTCTTGCCGTGGGGGTCGAAGTCAGAGCCGCCCTTGCCGCCGCCCATGGGCAGGGTGGTCAGGCTGTTCTTGAAGGTCTGCTCAAAGCCCAGGAACTTCAGGATGCCCTGGTTGACAGAGGGATGGAAGCGCAGGCCGCCCTTGTAGGGGCCGATGGCGCTGTTGAACTGCACGCGGTAGCCGCGGTTCACCTGGACCTTGCCCTGATCATCGACCCAGGGCACACGGAAGCTGATGATGCGCTCCGGCTCCACCAGACGCTCGATCAGGCCGGCCTTCTCGTACTCGGGGTGCTTTTCCACCACGGGCTGGATGCTCTCCAGCACCTCACGCACAGCCTGCAGGAATTCTGGCTCGTTGGCATTGCGCTTTGCCAGGCCTTCGTACACGCGCTTCAGGTATTCATTCGTCAGCATAGTAGAATACTCCTTTTTCCCAATTACTCTATAAATTTTGAAAAAGACGAGGCCGCTCTGCCCGCCGCAGTGCGTGCAGGGAACCGTCACCGGCTCCGGGCGGCCCCGGATTTCCACGCTTACACCGGCAGCCCGCAGTGCAGACTGCTTACGCTTTATTATTATAAAGCCTTGCCGGGGGATTTACAAGAGCGGAAAAGCAGAAAATGTTTCAAAAAAACAGACGAAAAGTTGAACCCGCTTCACAAAACGAAAAATAAAACCAAAAACCGGTGCAGAACCTTGTTTTTTAAAGCAGCAAAAGAATGTCTTTTGGTGGGGGGGGGGAGCTGCCGCCGCGGGCCAGCTGGTTCGCCCTCTCCGTCCACTCACGTTGTTCGCGTCCACCTCTCCCAAAGGGAGAGGCCTTGGCAGTACGGCAAACGCTGCGGTTTCGCCAGAGGCTCTCCCTTTGGGAGAGCTGCTGAGCGGATGCGAAGCTGAGAGGGCGAGCTGGCTAAGAGGGCGAGCTGGCTAAAACAAGGACAGGACGGATGCATTACAGAAAAGGCTGCCGCACAGCAGGTTGTGCAGCAGCCAAAGGGTCAGATCATTTCAGCAGCTTCTCGCAGGCGTCGGCGGCACCCTCCAGGTACTCGCCGCCGTAGGTCTCGATCATGCCGGCGTCCGACAGCTCGGCCAGCTTCGGGTCGATGGGGCACTTGGCCAGCACGGGCAGATGGTGCTTTGCCGCCACCTCGTCCACATGGCTGTTGCCGAACACGTTGATGTGCTTGCCGCAGTCCGGGCAGACGATGTAGCTCATGTTCTCCACGATGCCCAGCATGGGCACCTTCATCATCTCGGCCATGTTCACGGCCTTGGCCACGATCATGCTCACCAGCTCCTGCGGGCTTGCCACGACGACGATGCCGTCCACGGGCAGGCTCTGGAAGACGGTCAGGGGGACGTCACTGGTTCCCGGAGGCATATCCACGAACAGGAAATCGACGTCTTTCCAGACCACATCGGTCCAGAACTGCTTGACCGCACCGGCGATGACGGGGCCGCGCCAGACGACGGGGTCTTCCTCGTTCTCCACCAGCAGGTTGATGCTCATGACGTCGATGCCCATCCGGCTCTGGATGGGCCAGCAGCCCTTGTCGTCAGCCATGGCGCGGCCATGGATGCCGAACAGCTTGGGGATGGACGGGCCGGTGATGTCGGCGTCCAGGATGCCGCAGTGGTAGCCGCGGCGGGCCATGGCGCAGGCCAGCAGGGCGCTGGTCATGCTCTTGCCCACGCCGCCCTTGCCGGACACCACGCCGATGACCTTCTTGACGCGGCTGTGCGGGTTGGGGGCGTCGTGCTGGGGCGCTGCATCGCGGGAAGAACAGGCTGCACTGCAATTGGAGCAGTCATGGGTGCATTCTTCGCTCATTCTCTTTGTTGCGCACGGCAGGGGCAGGACCCGGGCTGTGCGCTTCCTCCTTGCTCAATATGCGGGCAGGGGCGTGCCCTGCCTGACCACTGTTAACTATACCATAAAAAGTGCGGCAAAACAACCCATGCCGCCGCTCATGTTTTGCGCCGGGGCCGCATAGGCTGGCAGCAGGGCAGAAAACCGGCGGGAGGGGTGCGCATGGGGCAGAAAGACCGGCCAAACTACTGGAAGAACGCGGCCCTGCTCACCGGGTCGGACGTGGTGCTGCGTCTGGCGGGGCTGGGGCTGCGCATCGGGCTGGCCAACGCGCTGGGCGGCGAGGGCATGGGCCTGTACCAGCTGGTGCTGGCGGTGTACGGGCTGTTCGTCACGCTGGCTACGGCGGGCATCTCGGTGGCGGCCACCCGCCTGCTCACCGAGGAGCTGAGCCGGGACGCGGCGTCGGCCCGGGGCATGCTGCGGCGTCTGCTGGCGCTGGGGGCCGGGCTGGGGGTGCTGGCCATGGCGGCACAGACGGGCCTTGCGGGGCTGGCGGCAAAATGGTGGCTGGGGGATGTGCGGGCGGCGGGCGCGCTGCGGCTGTCGGCGCTGGGCCTGCCGTGGATGGCCGTGTCGGCGGTGCTGCGGGGGTTCTTTCTGGCCCGGCGGCGGGTGGGCCCCAACGTGGCCAGCCAGCTGGCCGAGCAGACGGTGCGCATCGGGGCGGTGGCGGCGGCCCTGTACGCCACACCGGGCCGGGATGCCGGGGAGCGCTGCACGCTGGTGCTGGGGGCCACCGCCCTGAGCGAGGCGGTGAGCTGCACCCTCATGGCCCTGTTCTGCCGGGGCGAGGCCCGGCGGTGCTTCGGCGGGAAGCGGGCGCAAACGCCCCCGGAGGCCTCCCGCCGCCTGTGGGACATCCTGTGGCCGGTGGAGGGCGGCCGGGTGCTGGCCAGCGCGCTGCACACGGCAGAGAACATGCTGGTGCCCGCCTGCCTGGCCGTCTACCTGACCGGGGCCGGGGGCCGGGCGGCGGCGCTGGAACAATACGGCGTGCTCAAGGGCATGGCCCTGCCGCTGCTCACCTTTCCCTTCGGGCTGCTGGGCAGTCTGGCCGTGCTGCTCATGCCGGAGATCACCCAGGCCCATGTGCTGGGCCAGACCGCCCGCCTGAACGCCCTGCTGGACCGGATGCTGCGGCTCACCGGGTTCTTCTCGGCGCTGGCGGCGGCGCTGTTCTGGTGCTGGGGGCCGGATGCAGCGGGGCTGCTGTACGGCAGCGCCGAGGCGGGGTTTTATTTGCAGGTGCTGGCCCCGGTGCTGCCGCTGCTCTATCTGGAAAGCATGGTGGACGGTGCCATGAAGGGGGTAGGGGAGCAGAAAGCCGCCTTCCGCTACAGCGTGTGGGACGCCGTGCTGCGGCTGGCGGGGGTGGCGGTGCTGCTGCCCCGGTACGGCATGCGGGGCTTTCTGGCCGTGATGCTGCTGTCCACCCTGTACACCTGCACGGCCAACACCGGGCGGCTGCTGTTTGCCAGCGGGATGCCCCACGCCTTCCGGCGGTGGCTGGGCGCTCCGGCGCTGGCCGGGGCACTGGCCGCTGCGGCGGGCACCGGGCTGCGGC
>OJOV01002524.1_pt1 | contig 10951 bp, 12 predicted proteins | sample 1598281 | NCBI WGS metagenome assembly OJOV01 (sample SAMN03922469, study PRJEB24848) | human gut metagenome | isolation source: stool sample | host: Homo sapiens | place: Germany | collected 2010-11
CTTTCTGAAAAACATCATTGCATCTTTTTCCTTTTGTGTCTTAAAATGCAGTGCATCGCGCAGAAGATTTTCAACCTGTGAAGGTGCAAACGGCTTTTCAATATATCCAAAAGCGTGCAAATCCCGCAAAGCATACATTTCCGGGTCTTCTAATGAAGTAATAAAAATAATAGGTGTAAAACGGTAACGCTCCAGCTTCCGCATAGATTGTGCATACTGCATACCTGATGTATCGCCTTTTTTATCACCATATAGAATAATATCCAGCATAAATACATCAATAGAAATTTCCATCGCTATTTTATAGGCTTCCCCGACATTATCCGTAACATAAACTTTTTCATCTTCTGCTACAGACAACACCAGTTTCTCTAAAACCTTTAATATCTGCCTGTTGTCTTCCAATATTAATACACTCATACTTCCGTATCTCCGGTCTGACTGTTCATAAATTGCAGACCATGTTTCATAAATTCATATAGTTCCTTCTGCAATTGCGGCTGCATCTTTCTCCAGACAGCATTAATTTCTCCCAAATCATTCTCCCCATAAACCGTTTCAAACGGCATGCACTCAAAATTGTTGTATAGCAGCATCAACAGCTCCGCATCCGGCTTCTTTTCATTTTTCTCCATTGCCCTGTATTTCTTGCATTATCTTCGGCTGCGATTCCCGATGTATACATTTTCAGATATTCAAATTTTTCAATATACCGCATCACCTGTTTTACCTGTTTTTCGTAGCTTTTTATTCCCTGCATCACGGTCCATATCATATACTGCAAAAAGTCTGCCCTGCAATCTTCCTTACAACTCTCGTACAAATCATTTAATACGGTGCGGTGGTTCTCCTGTCCCGTAATGATATAGTCAATATCCCAGCCCTGTTGATACAATGCCGTTAAAATATCAAATGAGATTCTTGCCTTTCCCACTTCCATTTTACTGACATAACTTTGTGAAATGCAAAGCATCTGTGCAAGTTCATTCTGTGATATATTACGCTGCTCTCTGTATTTTACAAAACGCTCAAGCACATCCCTATACACTACACTCATAAGTACTAATCTCCGAACTTCATTCATACTGATTCTTATTTTAGTGTATTTATATTTCCCTAATTTATACCTATTATGGAATATTAATAAATGGAACTGCTGTAAAATAACCCTATTCAGAATGTGGACATTAAGGAATCGAAAAAAATAAAGCTGTACTTTAACGATTTTAAATCATTAAAGCTACAGCTTTATCCTTACCCATTTTAAACTTTATTTTATTCTGTTTTACTTTTCAATAGAACGTATTAAATTGACCATTTCAATTGCACCTTCTGCACATTCAAAGCCTTTATTGCCTGCCTTTGTACCGGCACGTTCAATTGCCTGTTCAATCGTATCCGTTGTCAGCACGCCGAACATTACCGGTATATCACTGTTTAAGGATACATTTGCAACTCCTTTGGACACCTCACTGCATACATAGTCATAATGGCTTGTTGCCCCGCGGATCACTGCCCCCAGACAGATGACGGCATCATATTTTCCGCTCTTTGCCATTTTAGAAGCAATCAGTGGAATTTCAAATGCGCCAGGCACCCAGGCCACTTCGATGTCTTCCTCCGCTACCTCGTGGCGCTTCAGACCATCTATGGCACCTGCTAACAGCTTTGACGTAATAAATTCGTTAAAACGTGCTACAACAATTCCTACCTTTACACCTTCTGAAACTAACTTTCCTTCATAAATCTTCATCTTTTTTCTTCCTTTCTTATATATTAATTTTAATAAAATGTTATTTTAATATCTTTTGTCATAGAAGTTCATACTCTGAAAAATCTCCGGTATCAGCCTTCTTATTCCGTGTGCGGTACATTGGATACATTACATTACATCATTACAGCAGATGTCCCATTCTCATTTTCTTTGTCTTTAAATAAAAACTGTCATACTTTGTTGCTTCCATCTGAATCGGCACACGCTCCGTAATTTCCATGCCGTAATCCGAAAGCTGATAAACCTTATCCGGATTATTGGTTAAAAGCCGCAGCGTCTTTGCGCCTAAATCCTTTAAAATCTGCGCACCGATATAATATTCACGCAAATCCCCGGCAAATCCCAGCGCCAGATTGGCTTCCAGTGTATCCATTCCGTTATCCTGCAATTCATAGGCACGCAGCTTATTAATCAATCCGATACCTCTTCCTTCCTGCCGCATATATAACAGAATTCCCCTGCCTTCTTTTTCAATCTGTGTCATTGCAGCAGCAAATTGCTGTCCGCAGTCACAACGCAGGGAACCGAATGCATCGCCTGTCAGGCACTCCGAATGGACACGGCATAAAAGGTCTTTTCCGTCACCGATTTCACCTTTTACCAGTGCAACATGATGTTCTCCGTTTAAAAGATTGATATAACCGTATGCCTTGAATTCACCGTACTTTGTCGGCATTTTTGTCACTGCTACACGCTCTATGAGCTTATCGTGCTTTTTTCTGTAATCCTGCAGAGCGGCAATCGTGATAAATTTTAACTGGTATTTTTGTGCCAGTTCCTTTAATTCATCCATGCGCATCATGGTACCGTCATCCTTCATGATTTCACAGCACAGACCGCACTGCTTTAATCCTGCCAGCTTCATCAAATCCACCGTCGCTTCGGTGTGTCCGTTGCGCTCTAACACGCCGTTTTTCTTTGCCATCAGCGGAAACATATGTCCCGGTCTTCTGAAATCCTGCGGTTTTACACCGTCTTCCACACATTTTCGTGCCGTCAGTCCGCGTTCCTTTGCGGAAATGCCTGTCGTTGTTTCCACATAATCGACAGATACGGTAAATGCTGTTTCATGATTGTCCGTATTGTCTGTCACCATCTGCGGAAACTGTAAGCGGCGGCAGATTTCTTCACTCATCGGCATACAGATTAAGCCCTTAGCGTGTGTCGCCATAAAATTAACATTTTCTGTCGTCGCAAATTCTGCCGCACAAATCATATCGCCTTCATTTTCGCGGTCTTCATCATCCGCTACGAGAATAATTTTTCCGTTTTTTAAATCTTCCAGTGCTTCATCCACCGTACTAAACTGAAATTCACTCATTTTTGTTCACCTTTCCTAAATAAATCCGTTCCTTAACAGCACTTCGCGGCTCACACCGCCGCCGTGTCCCGGTATCAGTTTTTCAATATATTTACCGATACAGTCCGTTTCAATATTAATAATATCACCAATTTTTTTATGTGTGAGTGTCGTGTTCGCCCTTGTGTGTGGAATCACCGATACGCTGAAGCTGTCACTTCGCACCTCTGCCACGGTCAGGCTGATACCGTCTAACGCCACCGAACCCTTTTCCACAATATATTTTAGTATTTTATAATCTGCACCAATCCTGTACCACACTGCATTGTCATCTTCACGGATACCAAGAATTTTCCCGGTTGCATCAATATGCCCCGATACAATATGTCCGCCAAATCTTCCGCCTAACTGCATTGCGCGTTCCAGATTCACCGGACTGCCTGTGCGGACACTGCCAAGCGAAGACCGCCGCAGGGTTTCATGCATGACATCTGCCGTAAAACTGCCGGCTTTTAAATCCGTTACCGTGAGGCACACGCCATTGACCGCAATGCTGTCACCGATTTTAGTCTGCTCAAGCACCGTGTCTGCCGCAATCGTGATAACCGCCGATGCCGGATTTTTCTGAATCTGCTTTATCGTTCCGACTTCTTCGATAATTCCTGTAAACATCTGCTCTACACTCCTTCCTGTATTTTCTTTGGCACACTCCTGATTAAAATGTCTTCACCAATCCGGCGGATTTCTTTGATTTCAAATTCATATGCCTCACATGCCAGCTTGACACCGCTTCCGCCGACCGGTGATTTTGCTTCCTGCCCGCCAAAAATCTTTGGTGCAATATACGTCTGCACGCAGCTTACAATTCCCGCCTGTAAGGCAGACCCGTTTAATGCTGCACCGCCCTCTAAAAGCACGCTGTCGATTTTTTGTTCACCGAGCTGTTTGCATAAATCCTGTAAATCCAGCTGCTTTTTGCCGTTTTTGTCATACGTTTCCGATACTTCAAGAATTTTACAGCCTTTATCGGTAAATACTTTTTGTTTTTCTTTATCCGTACAGCACGTTGCAAGTATTGTCGGTATTTCCTTTGCCGTTGTTACAACAAGCGAATCAGCCGGGGTACGCAGTGACGTGTCACAGATAATTCTTACCGGCGAATGTCCCTCCGGCAGACGGCAGTTTAACATCGGATTATCGGCAATCACCGTTCCGACACCTGCCATAATCGCCGCACAGCGGTTCCTGTCTTCATGCACCTGCCTGCGTGCCGCCTCTCCCGTAATCCACTTGGAATCGCCTGTCACCGTTGCAATTTTGCCGTCCATTGTCATTGCGTATTTCATCAGTACAAATGGGCGTTTCGTGCGGATATAATGGAAAAAGATTTCATTGAGTGCATCGCACTCCTGTTTTAAAATACCGGTTTCCACTTCAATTCCATGCGCCCGCAATACCGCAATCCCGCCGCCGTCTACAAGCGGATTCGGGTCATTTGAACCGACATATACCTTTACAATCTTATTTTCAATAATTGCCTCCGTACAGGGCGGTGTTTTTCCGTAGTGACAGCATGGCTCTAACGTCACGTAAAGTTCTGCTCCCGCCGGATTTTCACCGCGTCTGTAACAGTCCGCTATCGCATTGCGTTCTGCGTGCAGCTGTCCGTATTTTTCATGATACCCTTCTCCGATAATCCGGTTGTCCTTTACCAGCACCGCACCAACCAGCGGATTTGGATTAACCGCGCCTGTTCCCTTTTTTGCCAGCTCCAGCGCCCGGTACATATATTGTTTTGTCTGACTGCTGTTCAATTTTACGCACCTTCTTTTTATTATCATTTTTTTGTTTACAACTGTTTTTCCATAAAATGCACAAAACCCCTGAAAAGTCCGTATAACACGGTTCCTTTTCAGGGGTTCTTTTTATTGAAAACATAAGATGCCTTGCGGCACCCCGCATATTGTGTAATACAAAAAATGAAACTCTGAAATGCTTTCACATTCCAGAGTCTTCAATCAGTGTATACATAACTGCTCAATGACCTTTTCTTTCATCCAGACTGTACTGTCGGCTTCGGAGTTACACCGAATCATGCCTTGCGGCTCGTGGGCTATACCACCGGTTAGGAATTTCACCTGACCCTGAAAAGTATTTTGCTGTTGTGTATTATTATATACAGTGTTACCTGCACATGCAAGAATATTTTTACAATTATTTTTATATTTTAAATCCAAAACATGAGTTTTTCAGTTTACAGCTTCCATAAAACAATCTGTATAAATCTCCTACTTCCCGCGCTCATGGCTCATGCGCTCCATTGCCATATGCGCATACAGTCGCCGCACATTCCACGTTCTGTTGGTTGGTGTAAGCACTGCCTTATAGTCAATCCTTGACTGCTTATTTCTTAATTCAAATAAAAATTTATCCAGATGCTTTTCCGTCACATCACAAAACAACAGCATCCCCGGCTCTGACTTTAATTCTGCCTGTACTGCGCCGACTGCGAAATTTTGCACTTCATTCTGCGTTCCGCCTGTAAAATCCTGTGCTTTACTCTGTGTACCGCCTATAATGCCCACACCTTTTACGGCTAAAAGCTGCTCTATCGTACAGTCATAGAGCGATACCGGTACTTCCTGTACCGCAATGCGCATATTGTCTGCCAGCTTTTTTACAAGCAGGGTATCTGCCGGTTTCGTCCCGAATAATAAAATTTTTTCCATGTGCCTACTTTTCTCCCTGTCCGTAGCTGACGTTGCAGTCTAAAATGCTTTTTAATACCGCATTGCTCATCTTGGCAAGCGGCATATTAAATTCATCTTCATTACAAAGCAGTGCCACGGCAAACAGATTGGCTTCATATTCCACATTCGTATGGACATTTTTTGTCGTAACATCAAAATGGTTAATCGGTTCTGTATGCAACAGGGCGTGTCCCAGTTCGTGTGCACACAGAACTTTTTGTGACAGCGTGCTGTATAAGCCGTTAATAGATATAATCGTCGGATACCCTTCCATTTTCAATGTCTGCGCCTTAAAGTCCCCGATATTCACATTCCGGATTAAAACCTTAATGCCGTACTTTTCCGCAATTTCAAATGGATTGTTTGTCTTCCAGACGGATTTGATATCACAGGCAAGCCTGATAATCTGCTGTGCTCTCATTCTTCTCTCCCCCGTCATCATCTCTTATATTTATAGCTTACCAGCTTGAGCTGCTGCAAAATTTCATTGGCAAATTCCACAATTGTTTCTTCGCTCATCTCATCGGGATTATAACCTCCAAATGCCGCCAGTGTCGGCATCTTGAGCATAAATTCCATTGCATCCTGCGCATTTTCAAATTCTCTTGGCAGTTCACTGTCTGCTGTTTTTTGTACCGTACTGTCATTGCCCATCAGCTCCGAAGCGGATGTTTCAAAAATCTGACACAGCTTATCAAAAACTTTGATGGGTATTTTCTCAATCGTAGAATCTTCATATCTGTATACCGTAGAAACCGAAACACCAAGTGCTTTTGCTACATACTCTACAGAAATATTTTTTTCTTTTCTTTTGGCTTTAATGCGTTCACCAATTGTCATTCTGAAAATCCTCCCATGAATCATCTTTTATAAGCATACAACAGCACTGCCAAAGAATCAAGTTTATTTCTGCTTTGCAGACAGTTTTCGTGCCGCAAAATTAGACAGCATATTGATAAGAATTACTACAATTAACAGTACAACTGCCGTGGCGTATGCCTGATTGGTGTTTAAACCTTCTTTAGACAGGTTATACATATGGACAGCAAGTGTTCTTGTGGAATCAAAAACGCTTTCCGGCACTTTGGCAACCGTTCCTGCCGTATAAATCAGCGCCGCCGTTTCACCGACAATTCGTCCCGTTGCCAGAATAATACCGGATAAAATGCCCGGAACGGCAGACGGAAGCACAACTTTAAATACAGTCCGCAGTTTTCCGGCACCCAGTCCGAAGCTGCCCTCTCGATAGCTGTTCGGTACGGAAATCAGAGCTTCTTCTGTCGTTCTCATAACCGTCGGCAATACCATAATCGCAACCGTCAATGCACCGGCAAGCAGGGAATTTCCGAAGTGGCAGACACCGACAAAGAAAATCATGCCAAATAACCCATATACAATTGAGGGAATACCGGATAAGGTTTCTGCTGTCACGCGGACAATGCTGACAATTTTATTTCCTTTTTTGGCGTATTCCACCATATAAATGGCTGAAAATATACCAATCGGCACAACAATCACAAGTGCCAGTGCCGTCAGTAACAGCGTATTAATAATGGACGGAAGCATGGATACATTTTCCGAATTATACTCCCATGCAAACAGGTCCGGTGTCAGATGCGGAACACCTTTTACAAGAATGTATACAATAATAAATCCTAAAACCAGTACCGTAATCAGTGCTGCCAGCGAAGTCAGAATATACACCGCAAAGGAACCCGGATGTTTTAAATAGCTTTGAAATTTCTGCTTCACACTCTGATAATTAATTGCCTCTGCCTTACCGGCGCTGCCGGCATTTTCCATAGCTGCTTTTACATTTTCCATGATTAGTGTACCTCCTTCCGTTTCAGGATAGAAAAGAGCGTGTTAATAATTAAAATAAAGACGAATAATACAACGCCCGTTGCAATTAACGCTTCTCTGTGTAAATCTGTTGCATAACCCATTTCAATAACAATATTGGCCGTTAATGTACGGATACCCTGAAAAATGCCCTTTGGCATTCTTGCCTGATTACCGGCAACCATGATGACCGCCATTGTTTCACCGATTGCACGGCCAATTCCTAAAACAATTCCTGCCATGATACCGGATTTTGCAGCCGGTACAACGGTTAAAAATACGGCTCTTTCATGCGTTGCCCCAAGTGCCAGCGCCCCCTGGTAATACCGTTCTGGCACGGCGCGGATTGCGGATTCTGCAATGCCGATAATCGTCGGTAAAATCATGATGCCAAGTAAGACGGATGCCGTAAAAATGCTCTGACCGTTCCCGCCAAACGTGTCTTTAAACAGCGTTCTGACCGCCGGTACAATCACACATAAACCAAAAAATCCATATACGACCGAAGGGATTCCTGCCAGCAGGTCAATTCCCGGTTTGATAATTTTATAAAGTCCTGCCGGACAGAATTTTGCAAGATAAACTGCTGTTAAAAGTCCAATCGGAACACCGACAATAATCGCTCCGGCTGTTACATAAATACTGCCGAGAATCATCGGAAAGATTCCGTAAATATCATTTCCCGGTTTCCATCGTTTTCCAAGCAGGAAATCAAACACACCGATTTCTTTCATTGCCGGCAGTCCGTTTGCAAACAGGAATATGCAGATCAATGCAACTGCCAGAATCGACACGCATGCACATAGTAAAAATACATATTCCATTACTTTTTCTTTTACTTTCATTTTACAAATGCTCCCTTCTTACGCACAAACACGCCGCCACACTAAGATTTTTTGTCTTTCTCATTTTCTATCTTAGTGCGGCAGCTTTTAAAAAGGATGGGTTATAGAATTACTTTACATTGTTCCAGTCTGTTGTTTCACCTGTAAAGATTGCCTTTACCTGTTCAGATGTGATGTTTGAAGCGCTGTTTTTGTTGTTTACGATAACTGCAATACCATCCAGTGCGATTACCTGATTGGTAAGACCGGCACTCTTTTCGCTGTCCTTTAATTCTCTTGATGCCATACCAATATCGCATGTACCGTCAATTGCTGCTGTCATACCGGTTGTTGAATCGTTTTCCTGAAGTTCAATCTTAGCACCTGTGTTAACCTTCTGATATGCTTCTAACAGTTTTTGCATAACTGGTGTTACAGAAGAAGAACCTGCAACAACAATCTTTCCTGATGCGCCGTTGCTTGTAAATACACCGCTGTTACCCTGTGAAATGTAACCGTTTGATTCTACAATCTTCTGTCCGTCTTCACTTAAAATGTAGTTGATGAAATCCTGTGTTACTTCTGATACTGTTCCCTTTGTTGCGATGTTAAACGGTCTTGAAATCTTGTATGTACCGCTCTTTACATTGGCTGCTGTTGCTTCTGCACCGTCAACCTTTAATGCCTTAATGCTTGAATTTAATGCACCAAGTGATGTATAACCGATTGCTGCTTCATCACCTGCAACAGTTGTCATCATGACTTCTGTGCTGTTTGTGATTGTTGCATCATCTGTTGTGTTATCTACTTTCTTACCGCTTGCATCTTTTTCTTCGATACCAAACAGTTCGATAAATGCACCTCTTGTACCGGAACCGTCTTCTCTTGATACAACTGTGATTGTCTGGCTCTTTGATGAAGAACCGGCACTGCCTGTTTTCGAATCATTTGATGCTGAACCTGAACTTCCGCATGCAACCATTGTACCCATGCACATTACGCTCATTGCTACTGCCGCAAATCTTTTCCAATTTTTCATTCTCATGTTTTTTTCCTCTTTCTTTATTAAAAAAATAATGTTTTGGAAGGATTTCTCTTTCCTTTCGACATTGTTATCATACCTTAACCGATGTAAAATTCACTATCACGTTTTCCTTAAATCTATGTAAAGTCTTCGTAAATTTTAAGCGTATATGTAAAGGAAAAGCACTTTGCGTAAACTATGTAAAATCTACGTAAAGTGCTTTGTTAAATTCCTGTTTTACTGTGTAATTTTTACTTTCCGACGCTCTGCTAAAAGCACGGCTGTCACCAGTGCCACAAACGGAACTGTAAGGATAACACCTAAGCTTCCTGCAATTCCCTGCATAATTTCGATGCCGATATTATAAGAATTTATCAGCTGGATCAGCGGCAGGTTGTAGGCATAATCTATAACCAGTGTGCTTAACGAACCGCCGACAAATGCCAGTATCAACGTATTGGACATTGTTCCCATCATATCACGCCCCACGTGTAGTCCGCTTTTAAACAACTCTGTCCATGTCAGGTTTCCTGTTTTGGCATCAATTTCACAGATTGCCGATGAAACCGACATTGCCACGTCCATAACTGCACCAAGTGAAGCGATTAAAATACCTGCAAATAACAGACCGCCAATCTGGATTTTTGTATTCTGACCGACATAAACAAGCGTTTCAATATTGCTCACATTATAGCCGTCAATATCTGCTGATAATCCAAAAAGGCTTGCTGCAATGCCTGCCGTTACTACGCCTGCCGTTGTACCAATAACCGAAGCTGCACTTTTTACCGATACATCTCCTATCAGATACATTGTTACAATCGTTGTAATCACACACACAAACACCGCTGACCAGAACGGAGAACAGCCACGGTAAATCATCGGCATGAACAGATAGACAATGGATAAAAAAGTAAACACCAGCCCGATAACTGATTTCACACCGTTTTTTCCACCAATCACACAGATGGCAAGTAAAAATATTCCGATAAAAACCGCCGTCTGCAGGATTCTGTCTTTAGAATAAACGGATACGCTTGTTGTATCACCGGACACACTGATATTGACAATCACCTGATCCCCCGCTGCACAGACTGCACCGAAAAGATTGCCCTCAGAACTGGTTGCATCATAGATGTTTCCTTTTTGCTGTCCGGTCAGAAGTTTTACTTTTAAATACTGATACCCTGCACGCTGTCCGTCCTCTGTCAAGTTATCCCTGACAACCTCCGTCACCACTGCTTTCTGATAGGAATACCCTTTCATGGAAACCATTTCTGTCTTTTCCACGCTGTTTAAAACCCTTACCAGCATAATATACCCTGCCAGACACACTACTATGATTACCGCACGCAAGAGAATGCGTTTCTGTTTACTTTGATTCATCTTATTTTCCATCCTGTTCCTTTATAACGTCAGTTTTTCGCACTAATTCTC
>OJOV01002532.1_pt1 | contig 10914 bp, 9 predicted proteins | sample 1598281 | NCBI WGS metagenome assembly OJOV01 (sample SAMN03922469, study PRJEB24848) | human gut metagenome | isolation source: stool sample | host: Homo sapiens | place: Germany | collected 2010-11
ATGTAGAGCATATCGGCCAGACCACCGTTGTTCAGGATCTCCACCCACATGGGGTGTTCCAGACCGTCACCGACGAAATATTGCATGTGGATAACGCCGCTGCCGGGCAGGTTTGCCAGGATCATGCCGAATGCCATGGGCAGCAGGATCAGCGGCTCAAACTCTTTGACGATGGCCAGGTACAGCAAAAAGCAGCCCACGCAGATCATGATCGCGTACAGGTAGCCGCCGGGCTCACCGAACCGTGCAAAGCCGGAACTTTGGAAAATACCGACCAGAGTATCAATAAACTGTGTCATGTTCTTCCTCCTGTGTTAAAACGGGGCCGTGGTGTCGTTCACACCGGCCTTGCCCCAGCCGTTGGTGCCGCGGCGCACCGCCTTGAGGGTGTACTTGCCATTGCCCATTGCGTGGATGGCGGCCATGATGGCAGCCACCACATCACCGGGAATGCCTTCCTCCACCTGGGGAGCCGGAGCAGCGGCCTGCTGCACCGGGGCAGCGGGCTTTGCAGGGGCGGCGGGCTTGGAGGCAGCAGCCTTTGCGGCAACCTTCTTCTTGCCCAGACCGTCGAAGATCTTGCCCTCCAGCGTGATGATCGCCATCAGCAGCACGAGGATCAAGAACACCAGCACGATACCGGTAACGGTAACGACGACGTCAAAACCTAAATCCATGGTTTTTCCTCCTGTTTCTCAACGATTCGCAGCCGGTGCAGGCACCGGCCGCAAAAACACGATTTGGAAATATTATACCTTATTTTCCCATTTAATTCAACAAAAATGGACAAATTTTCTTTTTTTCCGCAACATTCTTACCGGCGGCCGATGCGCGGGGTGGCGTCGGTGAAGCCGGTCTCCAGCTTGTCGCCGATGCCAAGGCTCATGGCCGTGCCCAGGGCCACGCAGTTGACGGGGTCGGGGGAAACGGTCACTTCCACCTTCAGTTCCTGGGCCAGATACTCGGTCAGGCCGTGCAGCTGGGCACCGCCGCCGGTGAGCATGACGCCGTTGCGGTAGATGTCACCGGCCAGCTCCGGAGGGGTCTTTTCCAGCACCTGGTGAGCCGCCGTGCCGATCTGCTCGCTGAGCATCATCACCGGCTCGTACAGGTCATCGGTGGACACGTTCACGCGCACCGGCAGGCCGGTGAGCAGGCTGCGGCCCTTGATCTCCATGGTCTCGTGGAAATCGGTTTTTTGCGGGCAGCAGGCCACATGCTTTTTCAGTTCCTCGGCGGTGCGCTGGCCGATGGCGATGCTGTACTTGTTGCGCACATGCTTGAGGATCTCCTCATCGTAGTGGTTGCCGGCCACCCGCACGCTGGTGGCCTTGACCTTGCCGCCCAGGCTCAGCACGGCGATGTCGGTGGTGCCGCCGCCGATGTCGATGATCATGCGGCCGTCCGGCTGGGTGATGTCGATGCCGGAGCCGAGGGCGGCGGCGATGGGCTCGTCGATGAGGTACACCTGACGGGCACCGGCTGCCACCACAGCCTCTACCACGGCATCGCTCTCAATGCCGGTAATAGCGGCGGGCACGCACACTGCCACCCGGGGCTTGACCATGTGGGAGCTGTACACCTGCTTGACAAAGCGGCAGATCAGCTCCCGGGTCATGGTGTGGTCGCTGATGACGCCGTCCTTCAGCGGGAAGATGGCGGAAATGTAGTTGGGGGTGCGGCCTACCATGGCCAGGGCCTTGTCGCCCGCCTCCAGCACGGAGTTCTTGCGGGTGTCCATAGCCACCACGCTGGGCTGGTTGAGCACCACGCCCTTGCCCTCCTGCGCGATGATGATGGTAGTCGTACCCAGGTCGATGCCGATATCGTTCTGTGCCATAAGTCGTTCGTTCCTTTCTCTTGTGCCTCTATCGTAAAAAGCCCGCCGGGCGGGCAAAAATCAGATCAGAGTTCAGTATAACATAGTTGCGGCAAAAAGTATACAAGTTTTGCGCGTTCCGCGTTTTCTGTCGTCCGATGCCGCTTGCCGTAACGACCATCTCTGTGAAAGAGCAGCTCCGGCAGGGCCGCAGCCCTGCCGGAGCTGCAAATTAAAATAATATTTCCGCTGAATATAGCCAGAGCAGCGCGGAGGCTATTCTAAATCGTTCACTCTGCGGAAGCAGCATCCACACGCACCTGCTCCGGCGGCAGCTCCGCCTGCAGCAGGGCGCACAGGCCGCTGTAACGCAGGTTCTGGCGCACATTGCTCATCATGCGGTTGGCCACGTCCCGCCGACCCGCCACGATGCACAGCTTGCGTGCGCGGGTGACGCCGGTGTAGAACAGGTTGCGGTAACACAGGCGGGGCGGCACCTGCGCCACCGGCAGGATCACCGCCGGGAACTCGCTGCCCTGGCTCTTGTGTACCGTGATGGCGTAGGCGATCTCCAGTTCGTTGAGGTTCTCGGCCGGGTACACCAGCCGCCGGTCGTCCATGCGCACCACCATGGAGCGCTCCCTGGTGTTGATGCTCTCCACGATGCCGATGTCGCCGTTGTAGGCTCCCACGCCCTGTTCCCCGCCGATGCGCTGCCAGACGATCTCGTAGTTGTTGCGCACCTGCATCACCTTGTCGCCCACCCGGAACACCCGGGCCGCGCTCTGCAGCTGGGGTTTGCCCTTCTGCTCCGGGTTGAGCAGGTTCTGCAGCTCCACGTTCAGCGCCTGGGTGCCGGTGGGGCCCAGCTTTGTGGGGCAAAGCACCTGAATGTCCCGCACGGGGTCGAACCCATAGCTGCGGGGCAGCCGGGTGGTGACCAGGTCGCACACCAGCTTCTGGGCGGCGTCGCCGTCCGCTTCGAGGAAGAAGAAATCGTCCGTTTTGCCGCCCTTCTGCAGCGGCTCGCCGCAGATGATGTGGTGGGCATTTTCCACGATGAGGCTGCGTTTGGCCTGCCGGAAGATCTCGTTGAGGCAGACGGTGGGCACGCACCCGGAGCGGATGATCTCGCCCAGCAGGTTGCCGGGGCCCACGCTGGGCAGCTGGTCGGCGTCGCCCACCATAATGATGCGGCAGCTGTAACGCAGGGCCGTGACCAGCGCCTGAAACAGCTTGACGTCCACCATGCTCATCTCGTCCAGAATGACCACATCGCACTTGAGCAGGTTCTTGTCGTTGTGGATGAAGCTGACCACGCCGCCGGTATAGTCCACCTCCAGCAGGCGGTGGATGGTGCTGGCCTTGCGGCCGGTGAGCTCGCTCAGCCGTTTGGCGGCCCGGCCCGTGGGGGCGCACAGGGCCACCCGCTCGGCCTGATTTTCCAGCAATTGCAGGATGGCGTTCACGGTGGTGGTCTTGCCGGTGCCGGGGCCGCCGGTGAGCACCAGACAGTTCTCGGTCATGGCCTTGCGGATGGCTTCCCGCTGCAGCGGCGCATAGGCAAAGCCCTGGGTCAGTTCCAGCACCTGCAGGTTCCGGTCCAGGTCACGGGCGGTGTTCTTGCCCCGCCGGGCCAGAATGGCCAGCCGGTGGGCAATGTCCTGCTCGGCGGCCAGAAGGTCCGGCAGGTAGATGTAGGGCACGCCGTCGAACATCTTCACGCAGAGTTCTTCGGTCTCGATGCACTTGTCCAGCGCACGGGCCAGCTTTTCCGGCGGCTGGTGGATGAAGTTGGACGCGGTTTCCAGCAGTTGGGCCCGGGGCAGGCAGGTGTGGCCGTTGCCCGCGTTGTGGCGCAAAGTGCGCAGCAGAGCGGCTTCCAGCCGCTGGGCGCAGTCGCCCTCCATGTGGTAATACTGGGCGATGCTGTCGGCGTGGCGGAAGTCCAGCTGCAGCGGCTCCCCGCACAGCAGGTAGGGGTTGGCCGAAATCGCCTGCATGGCCCCCGGCCCGAACGCCCGGAACACCTCCATGGCCTTGCGGGGGCCGATCTCGAACTGTGCCAGATAGGCGATGAGCTCCCGCATGCCGAACATCCGCTTGAACTCCTGCTGGATGCGGTCGGCCTTGTCCGGGGAGATGCCGGGCACCTGCGTGAGCCGGGCGGGGTCGTTGGCAATGACCTCCAGCGCCTCGGCCCCGAACAGGTCGATGATCTTGTCCGCCGTCTTGGCCCCGATGTAGGGCAGCGACCGGCTGGCAAGGAAGGCGTACACGGCTTCCAGATCCTTGGGCATGTCCGTCTCGCACTCCTGGGCGTGGAACTGCCGGCCATAGGTGGCGTGGTTCTCGTACCGGCCGCGGCAGATGACGCTCTCCCCGGCGTGCAGCTCCCCCACGACGCCGCACACCACGGTGAGCACCCCGCCGCCGGACACCTCGAACACGGTGTAGCCGTTGTCGGCGTTCTCGTAGATGATATCTTCCACCGTGCCTTCCAGCTGTTCCAGCTCCTGTTCTGCCATCTGCTCACCTCCCTGTTTGCATAATTATTTATAGTATAGCCTTTTGGGGGGGATTTGTAAATAAAAAGCGGGACAGCCCCAGCTATCCCGCTCATAAGATGGATCCGTTATGCTTGTGCCCGGATCCCAGCATCCTCCAGGTCTTTTTCTCGCTGCAGCTTCCGGCGCACCGCCAGATAGGCCGGGATCAGGAAGAAGCAGGCAAAGAACCAGGCCACCGGGCTTGCGATGCAGGCCGCAAAGTAGCCCCACAGCGGCACGAACCAGAAGCCCACCATGGCGCGGGCGATCATCTCGGCCACACCGGCAAACATGGCAAGGCCCGAATAGCCCAGCCCCTGGATGGTGTAGCGGTAGATGATGAGCACCGCCAGCGGGATGTAGAACACGCTGTTCCAGAAGATGAAGCTCTGGGCGTTGGCCATGATGGCAGTCTCCTTGGCTTCCAGGAACAGGCCGATGAGCAGCTTATCCGTGAACCGCAGGATGAGGAAGGAGGCCACACTGTACACGCAGCCGATGCCCAGCGCCGTGTACACGCCGCGGTCCACCCGCTTGAGGTCGTGGGCACCCATGTTCTGGCTGGCGTAGGTGGTCATGGCAGTGCCGATGCTTTCCAAGGGCACGCAGAGGAACTGGGCGGCCTTGCTACCGGCGGTCTGTGCGGCCACGATGTCGCTGCCCAGACCGTTCACGGCACCCTGCAGCACCACGCTGCCAATGGCCGTGATGCTGCACTGCAGGCCCATGGGGATGCCCATGCTGCACAGCTTTGCACAGTGGGGCAGGCTGAACGCGCCTTCGTCCTTGCTCCAGCGCAGCTCATGGTAGTGGCGCAGGATGTACAGCAGGCTGCCCACACCGGCCACGCCCTGACTGAACACTGTGGCAAAGGCCGCGCCGAACACACCCATGTCAAACACGATGATGCAGGCAAGGTCCAGCCCGATGTTCAGAAAGCTGGCCACCAGCAGGAAGAACAGCGGGCGCTTGCTGTCGCCCAGCGCGCGCATCAGGGCACTGGTGACATTGTATAATAAGGTGAGGGGGATGCCCGCAAAAATGGTGCGGATGTAGACATCAGCCAGGTCGATGATGTTGTCAGGGGTGTTGGTCCACACCAGCACGGCGCGGGTGAGCGCCACGGTGACCACCGTCAGCACCACTGCAAAGGCTACCGACAGCCACACGGTGTTGGCCGTGTACCGGCGCATCTCTTTATAGTCCTTGGCACCGAAGGTCCAGGAGATGGGGATGGAAAAGCCGCAGGCAATGCCGTTGACAAAGCCCAGCACCAGATAGTTCAGGCCGCCCACGCTGCCCACGGCCGCCAGCGCTTCCACGCCCACAAAGCGGCCCACGATGATGGTGTCGGCCAGGTTGTAGAACTGCTGGAACAGGCTGCCCAGCATCAGCGGCACTGCAAAGGCAAGGATCAGCTTCAGCGGGCTGCCCTGCGTCATATCCTTGGTCATAGGTTTCCTCCCATCCATGCAAAAAAGAGCCGTTGCTCTGCATTTTTGCCGTGAAAAACGCCCTGCCGGAAAGAGGCAGGACGTTGTGTACATTCATGAAAGGTATTATAGCCGAGGCAAGCGCATTTTACAAGATTTGCATTGCATCAACATTTCCAGTTTTTTGCCGGAAGAATTGGTCATTCTGCGCACAGCACCACCGCGTTGCCCACGCTCTGCTTTGCGCGGTGCCCTTCGTCCTGCCCAAGGCTGATGCTGCCGAAGGCACAGCAGCCGTCACCGATCATGACCGCGATGGCCAGCGCCACCACATCGTGTCAATGGGTTTTGTGCGCAGACCGCCGCCTGTACCGTGCATTATAAAAAGGAAGGAAAGTGTGTCAGAACTGTAAAAGATAAATTATTTTAGTTATTTTTGTTGACTTATCCAACGATTCGGCTATAATGGTCGTGTTCCGAATTACTCAAACATTTTAGCTAATTCATTCATACAACCAGAACAAAGGAGAACACTACCATGACGTTTGAAGAAATGAAGAAGATCGTTGTCGATACCCTGAACTGCGACGAGGACAAGGTGACTATGGAGGCCAGCCTGACCGAGGATCTGGAGGCCGACAGCCTGGATGCCGTGGAGCTGAACATGGCCCTGGAAGATGCCTGCGGCGTGTCCGTGCCCGACGAGGAGCTGGCAAAGCTCAAGACCGTGGGCGACATCTACAACTACATCACCGCACACATCTGAGGCAGCAGACCATGAACGAGATCCGAGACCTGTTCCCCGGCCGGATGCGGGAACGCACCTTTCAGCTGAAAGCCCGGCGGGATGCCGGGGCCGTCTGGCATGAACCCCAGTTCGTGGAGTGCAAACAGTGCGGCCGCCGCGCCACCCGCACCATCTGGACCCGCAGCCTTTACGTCTGCCCCAACTGCGGCTATCACATGCCCATCGGCGGCTACTACCGGCTCAGTCTGGTGCTGGACCACGGCAGCTTCCGGGAGCTGGACGCCGACCTGCCCCCGCAGGATGTGCTCCGGTTCCCCGGCTACCCGGAAAAGCTGACCGCCGCCCAGAACAAGACCGGCCTGCGCGAAGCCGCCGTCACGGCGACCGGCCGCATCGGCGGGGTGGCCTGTGTGGCTGCCGTGCTGGACAGCCGGTTTTTCATGGGCAGCATGAGCACCGCCGTGGGCGAAAAGATCACCCGCGCGGTGGAGTACGCCGCAGCCAAACGCCTGCCGCTGGTCATCTTCTCGGCCAGCGGCGGTGCCCGCATGCAGGAGGGCATTTTCAGCCTGATGCAGATGGCCAAGACCAGCGCCGCCATCCAGCGCTTTTCCGCCAGAGGCGGGCTGTACGTCAGCGTGCTCACCCACCCCACCACCGGCGGCGTGACCGCCAGCTTTGCAAGCCTGGGCGACATCATGCTGGCCGAGCCGGGGGCGCTGATCGGCTTTGCCGGGCCCCGCGTCATTGAGCAGACCATCGGCGAAAAGCTGCCCGCCGGGTTCCAGCGCAGCGAGTTCCAGTTGGAGCACGGCTTTGTGGATCAGGTGGTGCCCCGCGACCAGCTGCGCGACACCCTGATCCGGGTGCTGCAGCTTCATGTGGGAGGAAAACACGAATGATCAAGGAAATTCTGGAGCAGCTGGCTCCGCTGGATGCACAGATCAACGCCCTGAAGGGCAGCGGCGACGACATGGACGCCATCACGGCCCACGCCGCCGAGCTGGCAGAGCTTGCCGTAGAGGAGGACGAGATCCTGCGTGCCTGCGGCCCGCTGACCGCCGAGGACCGGGTCTTTCTGGCCCGGCACCCGGACCGCCCCCACATTGACGAGACCATCTCCGCCCTGTTCACCGACTTCTTCGAGCAGCGGGGTGACCGCCAGTGCAAGGAGGACCCCGCCATCCTGGGCGGTGTGGCCCGCTTCCACGGCATGCCGGTGACCGTCATCGGTCACCGCAAGGGCTCCTCGCTGGAGGAGAATCTGGCCTGCAACTTCGGCATGCCGGGGCCGGAGGGCTACCGCAAGGCCCTGCGCCTGATGAAGCAGGCCGAGAAGTTCGGTCGGCCCATCATCACGTTCATCGACACGCCGGGCGCTTACCCCGGCAAGGACGCCGAGGAGCGCGGCCAGGGCGAGGCCATCGCCCGCAACCTGATGGAGATGAGCGGCCTGACCGTGCCGGTCGTTGCCGTGGTCACCGGCGAGGGTTCCTCCGGCGGTGCGCTGGCGCTGGGTGTGGCAAACCACATCCTCATGCTGGAAAACGCCGTCTATTCGGTGCTGAGCCCCGAGGGCTTTGCCAGCATCCTGTGGAAAGATCCTTCCCGCAGCGGCGAAGCCTGCGAGATGATGAAGCTGACCGCGCAGGACCTGTACCGGGACGGCATCGTGGAAGAAGTGATCCCGGAGCCGGTGGGCGGTGCCCAGCGCGGCCACACGGTGCTGTTTGAGCAGCTGGACGCTGCCCTGTGGGCACACCTGAAAACGCTGTGCCGCATGAACGGCAGGGCCCTGGCCGACCAGCGCTACAAGAAATACCGCCAGATCGGAGAAATGAGGAACGCATGAAGGGCTTCCAGCTGATAGCCACCGGCGGGGCGCTGCCCGGCCGGACGGTCACGAACGAAGAGCTCAGCCGCACCGTGGACACCAGTGACGCGTGGATCACCTCCCGCACCGGCATCCGCACCCGGCACTGGTGCACCGCGGACGAATCCGCCGCCACGCTGGCCATTGCCGCCGCAAAACAGGCGCTGCAGCGCAGCGGCCTTGCCCCGGCAGACATCGCCTGCTGCGTGTGCGCCACCCTGTCGGCTCCGGACGCCACTCCCAGTGTGGCCTGTCAGGTACAGGCGGCGCTGGGCCTGCCGGAGAACCGGCCCGCGCTGGACGTCAACGCGGCCTGCTCCGGCTTTTTGTACGGCACTGCTGTGGCGCGGGGCCTGCTGGCCACGCTGGGCGGGCAGTACGCCCTGGTCATCGGGTGCGAAGCCCTTTCCCGCCTGATGGACCCCGCCGACCGCTCCACCTGCGTCCTGTTTGGCGACGGCGCGGGCGCGGCCATCTTCCGGCTGGCCGACACCCCCTTTGCCCTCACGCTGGGGGCCCGGGGCAGCGACGTCCTGCACGCCGGTGGGCCGGACCGGAACGGTTCTGCCCCCATCACCATGGACGGCAAAGCAGTGTTCCGCTTTGCGGTGGATGCCCTGCCCCGCTGCCTGCACACGGTGCTGGACGAGACCGGCAAGACGCTGGACGAGGTAGACTGGGTGGTCTGTCATCAGGCCAACAGCCGCATCATCGACCACTGTGTGCGGGCTCTGCACGCCGACCCGGCCAAATTCTACAAGAACATGGACCGCCACGGCAACACCAGCGCCGCCAGCATCCCGGTAGCCCTGAACGAGCTGGCCGAGACCGGGCAGCTGCAGCCGGGGCAGACGATCGCCTGCATCGGCTTTGGCGGCGGCCTGACCTGGGGCGGCATGATCGTGGAGTATAAGAAATAAAGGCTTCCCCCGAGGGGGAAGCCTTTCGCAGGAAAACTTTATGAAACTTTTAAATGAAATTTTAGGGACCAGATATCCCATCATCCAGGGCGGCATGGCCAACATCGCCACCGGCGAATTTGCCGCCGCCTGCTCTAACGCGGGGGCCTTGGGCGTCATCGCCACCGGCGGAATGCTGGAAGCAGGGCTGCTTCGAGAACAAATTCATATCTGCAAGCGCCTGACGGACAAGCCCTTCGGCGTGAACCTGATGCTGATGAACCCCTGCGCGGATAAAATGGCACAGATCATTGTGGAGGAGGGCGTCCGGGTGGTGACCACCGGTGCGGGCAGTCCCGGCAAGTATATCCCCATGTGGAAGGAAGCCGGTATCAAGGTGCTCCCGGTGGTGGCGGCCGCGGTTCTGGCCCAGCGTCTGGTCAGTCAGGGGGCGGACGCCATCATTGCTGAGGGGACGGAGTCCGGCGGTCATGTGGGCGAGATGACCACTATGGCGCTGGTGCCCCAGGTCATTGACGCGGTGGACGTCCCGGTGATCGCCGCCGGCGGCATTGCCGACGGACGTCAGGCTGCGGCGGCGCTGGCGCTGGGGGCCTGCGGCATTCAGGTGGGAACGTGTCTTCTGGCAAGCCGGGAATGCCCGATTCATGAAAATTATAAGCAGGCCATCCTGAAAGCGAAGGACAGCGATACCACCGTGACCGGCCGCTCCATCGGCGGACCTGTCCGGGTGCTGAAAAACAAAATGGCCCGGGAGTATCTGGCGCTGGAAAAGCGTGGGGCCACGCTGGAGGAGCTGGAGCGCGTAACGCTGGGCGGTCTGCGCCGCGCGGTGTTCGATGGAGATACGGAGTACGGCAGCGTTATGGCGGGACAGGTAGCCGGTATGCTCCATGAGATCAAGCCCGTGCGACAGATTTTTGAGGAGCTGTACAATGGGAGCCGCGCCGTGCTGCATTCTACTGCCGATTCTTCAGGGCGGTATGGGCGTTGGCGTCAGTCTGGACGGACTGGCCGGAACGGTTGCCGCCTGCGGCGGCATGGGGACGATCTCCACCGCCATGTGCGGCTTTGCCGAGCCGGATTTTGAAACAAATCCCTTTGAAGCCAATCTCCGGGCGCTGGCGCGTCAGGTGCGCCGCGCAAAGGAAATGGCCAACGGCGCGGGATTAGTAGCAGTCAACGCCATGGTGGCCACCACGCAGTATGCCGACAGCGTTCGTACCGCCCTTCGGGCGGGGGCGGATGCCATCGTCTGCGGCGCGGGGCTGCCTCGGGACCTGCCCGCATTGGCGGTGGAGGTGTCGGAGAGCCGCGCCGCGCTGGCACCCATCGTCAGCAGCGGCCGGGCGGCGGGTCTCATCTGTAAGCTGTGGGACCGGCATTATGGCCGTATTCCGGATTTCCTGATTTTAGAGGGTCCCGGCGCCGGAGGGCATTTGGGCTTTTCGCGGCAGGAGTTGGAAAAGCCGCCCACGCTTTCCGTGCTTTTGCCGGAGGTGCTGGAGGCCCTTTTGGGAACCTTTGCCCCCGGGGTGGAAGTGACGCGGATCCGCAATATCATTGTGGATG
>OJOV01002536.1_pt1 | contig 10901 bp, 10 predicted proteins | sample 1598281 | NCBI WGS metagenome assembly OJOV01 (sample SAMN03922469, study PRJEB24848) | human gut metagenome | isolation source: stool sample | host: Homo sapiens | place: Germany | collected 2010-11
ACCCTCTGTCCGGCTTGCTTTTCTGTAAAGACTGCGGCGCAAAAATGCACATTCGCATAGATTACCGAAACGGCGGCAAGCGCCATGTTGCCTATTGCAGCGAGTACCACAAGGGAAAAGCCAAAAATCCCAAGTGCAGCTCTCCGCACATCATGGACGCGGATCTGCTTATGCAGACCGTCGCAGATGTGCTGAAAAAAATCGCGGAATACTCTATCAGCAACCGGGCAGAGTTTGAAGCCTTAGTGAAAAAGAGCCTTGCCATGCAGCAGACCGACAAGACAAAGAAACAGCAAAAGCGTATCCCGCAAATCACGACGCGCCTTGAACAGATTGACAAGGTGCTGAATAAACTTTATGAGGACAACGCGCTGGGGACTATCCCGCAAGACCGCTATGAGCAGATGTCGCAGAAGTATTCCGAAGAATACTACTCACTGAAAGCCGAGCTTGAACAGCTTAGGGAACAGCTATCCGCTTTTGAGAACGCGGGAGGACGGGCGCAGAAGTTTGTAAAGCTGATAGACCGTTACGCTGACTTTACCGACCTTACCCCGACTATCCTCAACGAGTTTATCAGCCGGATTGAAGTGCATGAGCGTGACAAGAAAAGGGCGAAACAGGCTATTCAGCATATCGGGATATATTTTAACCATATCGGCAGATTTGAAAATGAACTGACACAGCTTGCAGAGCCGACAGAGCAGGAAATCCGGCAAATGCGTGAGGAAATCGAAGAAGCAAGAAAGGAAAAGAGCCGCGCCTACCACCGCAACTATTCAAGAGAATACCGGGCGAGAAATCTTGAAAAGAGGCGGGAGTACGACCGTATCAAAGCGCGGGAATATCGGGCGAAGAAAAAGGCGCAGGCTGCCGCCGCACTGTCCGCACCATAAAACAGAATAGCAACATCATAGAGGGATTTTCCGAACTACGGGAAGTCCCTTTTTTACGCCCGGAGAAAGGAGTAACCTATTGACAGAAAAGAAAGGAACACCCACCCCACCGACCAAACCGGACGGAGTTATCACGACACAGAGAAACGGGCAGACCATTGTTGCGGAGCTGTTTTTTAACCACAACGCCACAGAAACATTCTCCGACAAGCTGCTGAAAACGATACTTGCCGACAGTCTGCGTTTTTCTGCGTCTGACGGTCAAGAGCCGGAAAAAACAGAAATCTTGCGATAACAGCCGCCCCGACGATACATTCCCCGTTTGGGCGGTTTTTATCGTCAAAAACGCAGTTTTCCCCAAGTCAAGAGCCGAGGAAAACACCCGAAAAACACCCCTATTGCGTAACAGGGACGCAGAAAGGAGCTTGCATGAGAACAGGGCTTACCAAACAGGAAAAGACCACCGATATATGGTTTGACGAGAAAGACCCCCTTATCCATATCCGCACCCACAACACCAACCTCAAAAAGCGGCTTGCCGCTTATGCCGAGCAGTACCCCGACGAGTGCTACCAGACCGACACAGACCACGAAACGGGCTGCATGGAGTTTGATATTGCAAAGGGGCGTTTCTCTTTCCGTCTGACCGCCCCATACAGCGAGGAACGCCGCAGGGCGGCAAGCGAAGCGGCAAAGAAACATTCCGGCAACTTGACACACCCTATTCAAAAAAATGTGCTATAATTTTTTTGAAAAAGTTTCGGATTAGATGTAGTATTTGCAGCTGAAACCGTAGTACATAGGTGAAGCCCGAAAGGAGGCGGTGAGATGATAGACGACGAAAAAATCATAGAAATGTTTTTTGGACGTTCAGAACAAGGCATACGAGAGCTGGATATAAAATACGGAAAGGTCTGCCACAATCTTTCCTACCATATCGTAGGCAGCAGACAAGACGCGGAGGAATGTGTAAACGACGCTTATTTAGGCGCATGGAACGCCATTCCCCCGGCACGACCTAACCCGCTGCTATCTTATCTTGTTAAAATCGTTCGGAACATTTCACTCAAAATCTATTGGAGAAAGGAAGCAGCCAAACGGAGCAGCCATTACACGATTGCTTTGGAAGAAATTGAAGCCTGTGTAGCAGCCCCGAATACAGTAGAAGCAGAAATCGAAGCCAAAGAGTTAGCCCGTATCATTGAAGCATTTTTAGACACGCTGACTACCGAAAACCGCGTTATTTTCATGCGCCGCTATTGGTTTTCCGACAGCTATAAGGACATAGCCGAGTTTATGGGGCTTTCAGAAAAAAACATTTCTGTCCGGCTGACCCGTATCCGCGAGAAGATGAAGCAATATTTGATTGAAAGAGAGGTATTCGTATGAATGCAAAGAAGTTTTCCGACGCTATGAGCGAGCTTGACACAAAATATGTCGATGAAGCCCTTAACTACAAAAAGAAAGCAAAGAAACCCGGTTGGGTTAAGTGGGGAGCTATGGCGGCTTGCTTTGCAGTAATTGCTGTTTTAGGCGTAGGCGTATTTCAAAGTGGATTGTTCGGGAACAAAACTGACATTGCCACTTTGGACAACGGAAATGAAATCATCTTTGTAAAATCGGAAACTGCTGGCTCAAGCATTGACATTGACGGGACTATAACAACAAGGCAACTTACGGAAACGGAAGCTGCATCTCTTTTTCCAAACTTGACCGTTACAGCTCATGCAGTTTTTCGTGTTGATGATACTGTTTCCGACAGCAACAAAGAATTGATTGGTTTTGAGGGAAAAATCGAAAATGCCAAAGTGGTAATATCTACAACGGATATAGCACTACTTGATACGAAGATTGTAGGAAGTGAAGAAAGTAGCGAAGTAAATGGCACAAGCGTGACGGCAGGATATTTTGTAACAGACCGGAACAGCGTGGGAGAACAGAATGTAATTTACTATGCGACTTTTAAGTTGGGAGATAGCACCGTATATGTTGAAAATGCGGGTGCAAAAACTGAAAGCGAAAGTGTGAAAAACGATTTGGCTACCATTATCCAAGAGCTGATAAATAATGGTGCGCTTGACCTAAGTTCTTTCAACGGATAACCCCATGAAAATTTAATACTACCATCAGGACAGCCGAGCAAATCGACTGTCCTTTTTCTATGTCTACGGACAGAAAGGAGCGCCCAACCATGACAAAGCCAAGAGAGAAAACCCGCGAGGAGCTGCAAGCCGAGATTGAGGACGGAAAGAAGAAAATCCGGCAGTTTGAGAACCGGGAAAAGATGTTGCGTCAAAAGCTATCCAAAGAGGAACGCAGAACGCGCAGCCACCGCCTTATCGTCCGGGGCGCAGTCTTTGAAAGCATTGTACCGGAAGCAAAGGACATGACCGACGAGGAAACTGCCACCTTTCTCCGGCTTGCATTAACGGGCCAACCATCGCAGGAATATCTGAAAAAAGAGCCGAGGGATTAGATGTCAGAGTTGCTCTTGTCAACAGCTCATACAGCAAAGCTTCGTTCTGAAATGATTCCAGTTTTTCCGTCCATTAAACAGCGAATTGCCTGTCTGTGTCTATCATTCTTATAAGGGCTTGGGACTTTCCCAAAAATGAAAACAGGACGTTTCGGTGGTCAGCCGGAGCGCTCTGTTTTTCCGGTGTGGGGCCACACAGGATTTGCTTGCTACTCTGCAAGTAAATCCCGGTCAACCCACGCCGTTTTTCGCAAGTGTATCTACACTTGCTGTGCTTGCTCTTCCTCCAACAATCGCATTGACTCGAACGTTTGTTCTTGTTATAATTGGAATGAGAGATTGAAAAAAGCCTTGGAATGCAGCTAATTTTCATTGGCAAATGGCGGCATCGCCGCCTTGATTACCTATCTGCACAGCAGAGCATTGCTGTCAAGGACGCGCAGCGAGGCGAAGCCAATTTCTTGACAGATTTGCTCGGCTGTGCTACCAGCCATCCCGAAATTACGGAGGACATACGAAGATGAAAACAGACAATTTCTGCAAAGAGAACCGTCCCGAAGCAAAGAAGAAATTGCGTTTGCCCGATCAGTTGGAGCTGGTGATGGAGGATGGGACTGTGTATCGTGTACGCAGCTTCTTTGTCGCAGAGCAGCAGATGGGGGACGTGCTGGATGCCCTCTCCCTCGAAAAAGTCAATCGGGAGAACTGAATCCCGGCACATTGCCCAGTGGAATCCATAGCCGTGCTGTGGTATAATCATTGCAGATTTCTGATTGTATCACGCACTGCATTTCGGGAGGTTAAATAAGAAAATGCAGGAAAATTATATCGTTGGTATTTACGCACGGCTGAGCCGGGACGATGAGCGTGCCGGGGAATCCGTGTCCATAGAAAATCAAAAGGAAATGCTCTCCCGCTATGTGCGGGAACAGGGTTGGACGCTGTACGATTATTACTGTGATGACGGCGTTTCGGGTACGACCTTCGACCGTCCGGGACTAAACCGACTGGTGCAGGACGCCACGGATCACAAGATCAATCTTGTTCTCTGCAAAGACCTATCGCGCCTCGGTAGAGATTACATCGAAGCGGGCAAGTACACAGACTTTGTGTTTCCGTCCCTCGGCTGTCGATTCATCGCTTTGAACGACGGCGTTGACACGCTCCGCAAGAACAATGAGATGCTGGTCATTCTGAAAAATGTGATGAATGACCTCTATGCGCGGGACACCAGCAGCAAGATCAAGGCGGTGAAGCTGTCCACGTTCAAAAGCGGCAAGTATGTCGGCTGCTATGCGCCCCTCGGTTATAGGAAAAGCGAAGCGGACAAGCACGTTCTTGAGATCGATCCGGTGACGGCTCCCGTGGTACGGCACATCTTCGATTTGCGCTTGCAGGGGTACGGCTTCCGCAAGATCGCCTTGCAGCTCAACGCGGAAAAAGTCCCTGCGCCAAGGAGCTTCTATTACATGGCGGAGGGGCGGGAAAATCTGCGTGGCGAGACACCGTTCTGGAACGATGTGACGGTCAAAACCATTCTCCGCAATGAGGTTTATATCGGTCACATGGTACAGAACAAGACCGGCACGGTGTCCTACAAAAACCACAAACAGGTCAGCAAACCGGAATCCGAATGGATCAAGGTGGAAAACACCCATGAGCCGCTGATCCCACAAGAGACGTGGGACGCTGTTCAGAGAATGGACAACCACCCGGCAAGAGGGCGCAGCGGCAAGAGCGGCACGGTTGCCCTGTTCGGCGGTCTGCTGCGGTGTATGGACTGTGGATCGTCCATGCGGTATATGCGGGACTATCGCAAAAAGATTTCCGAGAAGGAACCGGAATACAAGGCATATGTCTGCAACCGCTACGCATCGGGCGGCAAAAATGCCTGTTCGTCCCATTACATCAACCAGAAGGTGCTGACACAGATTGTCATGACCGACATACGGTGCAAGGCAATGTGGGCGCAGAACAGCCGTGAGACGCTGAGAACGCAGCTTTTGGCGAGGGAACAGAACGCCAGCGTGGAGCGTACGCGAACGCTGCAAGCGGAGCTGAACGCCATCGGAAAACGGCTCCCAGAGCTGGATAAGCTGATCCAGTCCGCTTATGAGGATAAGGTTCTGGGGCGCATTCCGGAGAGCGTGTGCGTCAAACTGCTCAATCAATATGAAGCCGAACGTCGGGAAAAGCAGGAGCGTCATAAGGAGTTGACCGGGCAACTTGCCGCCAGCCGAGAAACGGAATCCTCCGTGGACGCCTGGCTGAATATGATGCAGGACTACGCCCAGCTTGAGGAATTAGACCGTCCCACGCTGGTGCGCCTGATTCAGAAAATTGAGATCAGCGAACGCTATACCGTGGACGATCACGAGGAACGCGATATTCACATCTACTACAATTTTGTCGGATATATCGAAGCATAAGCCGTCATTCTTTATTCGAGGTTGACTAACGAGTGGTACGCCAAGGACATCTCGAAAAAGCGGAAGATCGTCAACAAGATGAAAGGCAATGCGGGTATCCCGCTGTCACAGCCGCCCTATGGGTACATCAAAAACCCGGACGATCCTCGGTTTTGGGTGATCGACCCGGAGGCCGCCGATGTGGTGCGGCGTATCTATGATATGGCTTTGGAGGGGTATGGCTTGGCAGAGATTGCCACCGCCTTGGGTGCAGATGGCATCGTAAATCCCACCTACTACTGGCGAAGCAAGGGTGTCAACCGCAGTGGCTCCAAAAGCACGCTGGAGCCTACCAAATGGGGACATACCACCATCAAAAAAATTCTCACCTTGCAGGAATACTGCGGCGATGTCATCAACTTCAAAAGCTACTCCAAATCCTATAAAATGAAGCGGCGCATTGAAAATCCGGAAGAGAATAGAGCGATTTTCCTCAATGTCCATGAGCCGATTATTGACCGGGTCACATGGGAAAAGGTACAGGCTTTGCAGAAAGGAACACGGCGCAAAAAGCCGACTGTTACCCAAGAGCCGAGTGTGTTCTCCGGGCGGCTGAAATGCCCCGAATGCGGCGGCAACCTCAACTTCCATTTCAATCAGAAAAACCACGACATTAAGTTTTTCAGTTGTCAAAACCACAACTCCGGCTTGCGGAAGTGTTCTGCGACGCACTACATCCGTCTGGATTTTCTGGAACAGGTGGTACTGTATGAGGTCAACCGCTTGGCGACCTTTGCCAATGAGTACGAGCGTGACTTTGTAAAAGCCATGATGGGCCGTTCCGCAAAGGTGGCTGAAAATGACCGGGCGCGGAAACAGCGAGAACTGAACGCTCTGCTGACCCGTGACAAGGAACTGGATATGCTCTTTGAACGGCTGTACGAGGACAATGTGGCGGGAAAGATCGACGATACCCGGTTTGCCAGGATGTCAAAGCGATATGAGCAGGAACAGGGCGAGATCGGCGCAAAGGTCAAAACCCTGCGGCTGGAATTGAAAAAGGCCGAGGGACAGCAGATGGATATGGAGGACTTTCTTGCAACGGTGCGGCGGTACACTCATGTGACGAAAATCACCCGGCGCATGGTATCTGAACTGATCGATCACATTGATGTGTACCATGCGGAAAAGCAGGACGGTGTCACCAATCAACGGATTGTCATCCACTATAACTGCATCGGGGCCTTTGAAGTTCCAGACCGCAAGAAGATCCCGGAGGCTGACATCATCATGGAAACGAGAAAAGGCGTAGCTGTCAGCTACGCCCCGGTACAAATCGCGGTATGAACTTTGCAGAAAATAAAAATGCGGAGTGTCCGTTACAGGATACTCAAATCCTTTAAGGACACTCCGTATGGTCCCCCGACCGATTGCAAATCCGAACTTTCAATATCGGTAAAATCAATCCTTGTCTCGCCCTCTTTGTAGTTAAATGTAATAAGGATATAATCGTCAAAAATGGTAACGGCGTTTACAAAGCTGTCAATCAGCCTCCTGCGGGCGTCCAGCTTGCTTGTGTCCAGAGAACGGAAACGGCAGACAAAATAAACGACATCCTCACGGCTCACGGCAGGGTGTTTCATTTCCTCTTGGATGATTTGAAGCTCAATGTCCTTTTTCCGTTCTTCCAGTTCATCAAGCCGCTGCTTGGTAGAGGCATTGATAATCCCCATCTGAATAGCGTTGAGCATATTGGTGATGCCGCTCTCGGCTTCTTCCAACTGCTTGCGGAGGGCGGGGAGTACGCTGCTTTCCCTACTCTGAATGTCCATCACGGCATCCGCCACATACTCTACAAAATTATCGTCCATGATTTTCGCCATGACCGCATTGACAACGGCGTTTTCCAACGGCAGCTTTCGGACGGTCTTGTGCTTGGCGTCACAGGAACGGTGTTTCTTAGTATTCACACAGCGGTAATAATGGTACTTCCGGCCCTTGCTGGAACTTGTTCCGCTTTCACCTACCATCATAGCCCCGCAAGTGCCGCAAAACAGCTTTGTTGTCAAAAGATAATCGTCCTCGGCCTTGTGCCGTGCCGGGGCTTTCCGGTTTACTGCAAGCCGCTGCTGTACCCGGTCAAATAAGTCTTGCGGGACAATGGCGGGAATCCCGTTGGGCGTGACGATATGGCGGTAGCTGTACTCTCCGATATACTTCCGGTTTTTCAGCAGACGGGCCATGAAATTAAGGTCGATTTTCTTTCCCCGTACCGTGGTAACGCCTCGTTCGCTCATATATGCAACGATTTCTTTCATCGTTGAGCCCTTGTCATACATGGTGAACATTTCCAACACAGCAGGGGCGGTGCGTGGGTTGATCTGATACTGCATATCCTTGTCGATGATATAGCCGAAAGTCGGCGTACCGCCGTTGTACTTGCACTTTAGGGCATTTTCCGTATGGCCCCGTATGACCTTTTCGGACAGCTCGGCGGAGTAGTATTCCGCCATGCCCTCTAACATACTTTCGAGGATAATTCCCTCCGGCCCGTCTGAAATATTCTCGGTGGCAGACAGTACATCGATCAGCTTGAAATGCTGATGCACCATACCGATTCCCAACCGCAATGCATCCTTGGGAGATCTGATGACCTCTTCCTTACCGTTAATAAAGATCTGCCCCTCATCCGGAAAATAAATACCGGAGAGCATATTCATCAGTGTCGTCTTACCGCTGCCGTTTTCTCCAAGCAGTGATAAGATCTCACCTTTGTAGATATCCAGATTCACCTTGTCATTGGCGATCACGGATCCAAAAGTCTTGGTAATGTTTTTCATTGAAACCGCAGCTACTTTTGTCTCTTTTTCCATCCTCTGTCACCTTTCCAAATTATCCATAACCTGTATACTTTGAGTCGCCCCTTTTCTACCCTGTCGATTCTTACAAATTAACAGGGTAGAAAAAGGGCGGCGCGGCGATAAACGCTGCGCCGTCCGGGCTATTTCAATAAATCAATTAATACTGCTCGTCCAGCAGGTTGATGCCGTCGATTCTTACATTGAAGTAAGGAGCGGAACGGAATGCAACATCGGACTCATGGAAGTATCCGTCACTTACTACCTCATGATCGGGAGTATAATCAGGATCGGTATCGATATCAGCCTCATAGCTGTCCAGGGTCTTGCCGTCTACAGTGAAGGTAGTGATATCATATACGTGAGTCTTGCCTGCGATCAGATCAGCCTTTGCAGCTTCTACTGCTTCTGCAGTACCCTCTGCTACAGCAGCACCAAGATCACTCAGCTCTACAGAGCCGGTCTCCAGAGTACCACACCAGTCGGTATCGATAGGAGTTCCATCTGCTACACATTTAATAGCATACTCAAAATAAGGCTCCCAGTTAACTCTGGAAGATACCAGGAAGGTATTGGGGCAGGCTGCCTCAGTGCTTCCATTATAAGATACGTTAGGAACACCTGCGGTCTCGCATGCGGTAGGAGCACCCATGGAGTCTGCATGCTGGCTGATCAGTACGCATCCGCCCTCGATCAGCTTGTTAGCTGCTTCCTTCTCAGCGGTCTCATCATACCAGGAACCGGTAAAGGTTACATCCATGGTAACGCTGGGGCATACGGAACGGGCGCCCAGGAAGAAGGATGTATAACCGGACATAACTTCTGCATAGGTATAAGCGCCTACATAACCCATCTTAGCCTGATCCTCGGTGATATCACCGTTAGCGATCATCTCATTCAGCTTCATGCCTGCAACGATACCTGCAAGGTAACGGCCATCATAGATGGAAGCAAATGCATTGTGGAAGTTATCAAGGCCTTCTGTATGAGCCTTGGTTCCGGTTGCATGGCTGAACTGAACATCGGGATATTCCTTAGCAGCCTCAATGATGTAGTCCTCATGTCCGAAGCTGTCTGCGAAAATGAAATTACAACCTGCATCAGCAAGCTCACAAGCTGCTTCATAAGCTTCCTGTCCTTCAGGAATGTTGGTCTTGGTCATGTACTCAATACCAAGCTTCTCACAAGCTGCTTTTGCTGCATTCAGGAAGTTCAGATCATAAGTAGAGTTCTCATCATGCAGGAAAATGAAACCTGCCTTTACACCGGTAACAGCTTCACTGTCGGTTGCTGCTTCGGTAGTACCTGCCGCCTCGGTGGTAGCTGCAACGGTTGCTGCATCTGTGCCGGTGGTAGCTGCGTTATTGGATCCGCATCCTGCCAGAGCAGTAACTGCGAGAGCCATAGCTGCGAGTAAACTTACGACTTTCTTTTTCATAATTCTCCTCTTTCTGCGCTGCTGCTTCGTTACAGATCCATGTAGCAGCGCGGGCACAGATCTGCAGATAAACCGGTGAGTCAACGCAAAAAGGGTGTATGACACCTTCATACAACCCCTTTATTGTACTCTCTCAACATTAGTCAGTATAAGCATTTGTCTGACTTCTTGTCAAGAGAAGTATTAAATTTTTATTAACTCGTTTGCGAATGTGGTTCTGAATAGTTATCTAACTTATCTAACTCTTAAGATCGAAATGTGATCTCTCCGGTCTTGTCATCCATGCTTTCCACAATAGCGAGCGACTCTACACGGATACCCTTGGAACGGATCAGGTCGCCGCCCTTCTGGAATCCCTTCTCAACGGCAATGCCGACACCCTCTACAGAAGCTCCCGCTTTATTGACAATGTCGATCAGACCCTCCAGTGCGCATCCGTTGGCCAGAAAATCATCAATGATCAGAATATGATCTTCCGGATGCAGGAATTTTTTGGAAACGATCACGTCATATACTCTCTTGTGTGTAAAGGATTCGATCTTGGTGGAATATACTTCACCGTCAATATTTACGGACTGGGACTTTTTTGCAAATACCACAGGCACATGAAAATGCTGGGCTGCCACACAGGCGATACCGATACCGGAAGCCTCCACAGTCAGAATCTTCGTAATCTTACGGTCTGCAAACAGATGCGCCCACTCTTTTCCCATTTCATTGAACAGATCAATGTCCATCTGATGATTCAGAAAAGAATCTACTTTTAATACATTCCCTGCTTTTACCGTACCGTCTTTGCGAATGCGTTCTTCGAGTAATTTCATT
>OJOV01002540.1_pt1 | contig 10870 bp, 10 predicted proteins | sample 1598281 | NCBI WGS metagenome assembly OJOV01 (sample SAMN03922469, study PRJEB24848) | human gut metagenome | isolation source: stool sample | host: Homo sapiens | place: Germany | collected 2010-11
CTAGATCGCTCGTCGGCAGCGTCAGATGTGTATAAGAGACAGGATTGGTGCTGGCGCTGACCCGGCTGCGGCCGCCGGCCCTGGTGGGCGAGATGCTGGACTTTGTGGGAGACATCACCGTGCCGCTGTCCCTGCTGGTGGTGGGCTCCCTGCTGGCGGGCATGTCAGCCGGACAGGTGCTGCGCTCTCCCAAGCTGTGGCTGCTGACGGCCATCCGCCTGCTGTTGCTGCCGGTGGCCCTGTGCCTGGTCCTCCGGGCGCTGGGGATCGACTCCCTGGTGCTGGGGATCGCTGTCACCCAGATGGCCATGCCCGTAGCAGTGAACGGGACGCTGCTGAGCATGGAGTACGGCGGAGACACCGAGTGCATGGCACAGATCACCTTCCTGACCACGGCGGCGTCCATCGTGACCATTCCCATCGTCGCCGTGCTGCTGCTCTGAGCTTAGAAAGGAAACCAATATGCCTCACATTCAACAACTGGAGTCCCACGTAGCGGACCTGATCGCCGCCGGTGAGGTCGTGGAGCGGCCCGCCAGCGTGGTGAAGGAGCTGGTGGAAAACGCCGTCGACGCCGGCAGCTCTGCCGTGGTGGTGGAGATCCGCCGGGGCGGCATGGGCATGATCCGGGTGACGGACAACGGCTGCGGCATCGCGCCGGAGGAACTCCCCACCGCCTTCCTGCGCCACGCCACCTCCAAGCTGCGGACGGAGGAGGACCTGGGGAAGATCGGTACTCTGGGGTTCCGGGGCGAGGCGCTGGCCGCCATCTCCGCCGTCAGCCGGGTGGACATCCTCACCCGCCAAACCGGCACGACGGAGGGAGCCGCCCTCCATCTGGAGGGCGGTGTGCCCGGCGCAGTGGAGCCCGCCGGTGCGCCGGAGGGCACCACCATCACGGTCCGGGACCTGTTTTACAACACCCCCGCCCGGCTGAAGTTTATGCGCAAGGACAGTGCGGAGACTGCGGCGGTGAACGGCCTCATGCAGCATCTGGCCCTGTCCCATCCGGACATCTCCTTCAAGTTCATCAAGGACGGGGTGGAGGCCCTGCTGACCCCCGGTGACGGAAAGCTGGACTCCGCCGTCTACGCTGCCCTGGGCCGGGACTTCGCCCGGGGGCTGGTGCCGGTGTCCGGCAGCGGAGGGGACATCACGGTCTCCGGTTTTGTCACCGCGCCGCTGATGGGCCGGGGCTCCCGGTCCATGCAGGTGTTCTTCGTCAACGGCCGGTTCATCAAGTCCCAGCTGCTGACGGCGGCGCTGGAGGAGGGCTACCGCAACCAGATCATGAAGGGTAAGTTCCCCGGCTGCGTCCTGTCCGTCACCCTGCCGGTGACGGCGGTGGACGTGAACGTCCACCCCGCGAAGACTCAAGTGAAGTTCGCCCGGGAGCACGATGTGTTCGACGCGGTCTACCACACGGTGCTAGATGCCCTGGGCAAGACCGGCGCTCCCGCCGCCGCTCCCGCGCAGGAGGCGCGGCTCCCGGCGGCCTCCCGGCAGGACTTCTTCCAGACCATGGACGCCAAGACGTTCCGGCAGGGCGGTGCAAAGCCCGCTCCCCAGCCCGCGGCTCCGGCCCGGCCCGCCTGGAACACCGAGCTGCGGGCGCCCGCCCGGGTGGCGGACAGCGGGCAGACCTCTTTTTACCAGACCAAGCGCTCAGAGTCCGCGGCCCAGGGCGCTCTGGGAAGGGCGCCCGCCTCTGTGACGTCGCCGCCAGACACGCAGCAAAGCAGCCCGCCTGCACCCTCCTGCAACAAAGGTGCGCTGGGCAGACCGCCTGTCTCCGTGACCGCCCCACGGGCGGAGCGGACGGCTCCCTCCGCCCCCTGGACCTCTGCCCCAGTGTCCGTCCCTGCAGAAAAGACGACCTCGCCGGAATCTGCTCCCCGCCCCTTTGTGCCCGCCATCCCGCCGGAGCGGCTGAAGCTGACGGAGGATCTACCGGGCCAGACGACTGTTCTGGAGACGAAAGAGGCACCCTGGCGGATTGCCGGAGAGGTGCTGCGGACCTATATCATCTGCGAGAGCGAGGACGGCAGCGTCTGGCTCATCGACAAGCACGCCGCCCACGAGCGGATGAATTTTGACAAGCTGAAAAATGCTCAGGAGCCCCCCATGCGACAGACGCTGCTGGCCCCCATCGCGGCGGAGTTAAGCCGGGAGGACGGGGCGCTGCTGCTGGAGAACCTGCCCCTGCTGGAGCAGTTCGGTTTTGCCTGCGAGGACTTCGGGGCCGGCGCCCTGCTGGTGCGGGAGGTGCCGGCGGACATCGACGCCGCCGACACGGTGCCCACTCTGGAGGAGTTTGCCGAGCGCCTGCGGACCGGAAGATCCCCGGATGAAAAGCGGGAGGCGCTGCTGCATACCATGGCCTGCAAGGCGGCCATCAAGGGCGGCTGGGTCAGCGATCCGGCGGAGCTGCGGGTGCTGGTGGACCGGGTACAGAGCGGAGAGATCAAATACTGCCCCCACGGCCGCCCGGTGGCGGTGAAGCTGACGAAGTACGAGCTGGAGAAGATGTTCAAGCGGGCGTGAGACTTCGAAGGGGGACTGCGTCCCCCCTCACCAGTGACGTCGGTCACTGGTGTGTGCGCCCGAGGCGCACAGGTCAACGGATTTTCGGCAGGTACACGCCCTGCCGAAAATGATTGAGATTTCTTTGTTCGCCCGCGGCGAACGAACTGGGAAAAACCGCAGGGTTTTCCCCAGCCCTTTTTCCTGGCGGAGATGGGAGTGACGAATTTTTCAGGAGGTTTCCTATATGGCAAAAAAGGAAAAACGGTTTGTGCGGACCAGTGTGGAGAGCACCGGCTTTGAGGAAAACTCTGTCTGGGTGGACCGGGAGACCGGGGTCAACTACCTGTGGCATTCCACCGGCCATGCCGGCGGGATGACGCCCCTGCTGGACCGGGAGGGGAAGCCCATCATTACCACCCTTTTGGAGGAGAAGGAGTGATTTGCATGAAACTGCTGTTTGTCAACGGCTGCATCAGCCAGCGAGGGGAGGAATCCCGCACCCTGGTGCTGGCGAGAACGTTTTTGGACGCATGGCAGGCCAGGCATCCGGAGGCCGAGGTGGAGACTGTGGAACCAGAGGCCCTGCTGGCGCTGAAGCCCTTTGCGCCGGAGATGCTGAACGACCGGGACGCCCTGGCGGGGATCCGGTGCTTCGATGCGCCGGTGTATGATCTGGCCCGCCAGTTCCGGGCCGCGGACCGGGTGGTGGTGGCGGCACCCTTCTGGGACCTGACCTTCCCGGCGGCCCTGCGGACGTATATTGAGTACATCTCCGCCAATGGCCTGACCTATCACTACGAGGCCGACGGCTGCCACGGGGATTGCCGGGCAGAGAAGCTGGCTTATCTCACCTCCGGCGGGGATCTGGAGCAGCCCGAGAGTCTGGGTGTTCTGTACTGGAAGCAGCTGTGCGCCATGTTCGGCATCCCGGCGTTCAGCTATGTGTTTGCCGGCGGACTGGACCTGGATCCCGCCAAGACGGAGGAGATTTTGACGGAGGCCTGTGAGAAGGCACGCAGGCTGGCGGAGGACTTCTGAAAAGGAGGCGGCTGCCGTAAGGGGGAGATTGCCGGCTGCGCTGGCACTGGTGCTTCTGCTGTCCGCTTGCGGAGGGCCCCCTTTACATCCGGGAGCGGATCGTATACAGTGAGTATATCGATGCATCAGAAGCGGAACAGCCTTGACAGGCGAGAGGAGAGACGGCGATGGCTGAGAAGATCATCTGTGTGGTGGGGCCGACGGCCTGCGGCAAAACGAAGCTGGGTGTCCTGCTGGCAAAGCGGTATGACGGGGAAGTGGTTTCCGCCGACTCCATGCAGATTTACAAGGGCATGACCATCGGCACCGCCGCCCCCACCGCCGAGGAGATGGAGGGCGTGCCCCATCACATGATTGCCGTGGCAGACCCGGCGGAACAGTGGTCCGCCGCCCGGTACGCCCGGGCGGCCGTCCCCATCGTGGACGACATTCTGCGGCGGGGAAAGCGGCCCATCCTGGTGGGCGGCACCGGGCTGTGGCTGGATGCGGTGGTGCAGGGCCGGACCTTCGCCGGCGGCCACGCCGGCGGCGCTGTCCGCAGGGAGCTCCAGGCCCAGCTGGCCCGGGAGGGCATCGGCCCGCTTCTGGAGGAGCTGCGGCAGGTGGACCCGGAGGCGGCGGAACGCCTCCATCCGGCGGATGAGAAGCGCATCCTCCGGGCGCTGGAGGTCTACCGGGAGACGGGAAAGACCATCTCCGCCCACAACGCGGAGACAAGGGACCTGCCGCCCCGGTACGACGCCGTGTGGATCGGCCTCCAGTTCCGGGACCGGGCGGACATGAAGACCCTGATCGACCGCCGGGTGGACGCCATGGTGGCGGCGGGCCTGCTGGAGGAGGTGGGGCAGCTGCTGGAAAGCGGCCTGCCCCGGGAGGCCACGGCTCTCCAGGCCATCGGATACAAGGAGTTCCTGGGGGTTCTGGACGGCACCGCCACGGTGGAGGAGGCCGTGGCGGAGGTGAAGCTCCGCTCCCGGCAATACGCCAAGCGCCAGCTGACTTGGCTGCGGCGAAATCCGGACATTCACTGGATCTGGTGGGAAAAAGACCGGGATTTTGCCCGGGCCCTCCAGGTTTCGACGGAAATCCTGGCCGCCGCTGGCGTATTCTAGCGGTGAGCGGACGGGAGACAGGGAAATCGTCCGACTCATACAGAAAAAAGGAGCGGACATATATGCAGACAAAAGCGAATTTACAGGACCTGTTTCTCCTCCGGGCCAGACGGGACAAGCTGCCCGTCACCATGTTTCTGATGAACGGCTTCCAGATGCGGGGCACCATCGCGGGGTTTGACGCCTTTGTGGTGGTGCTGGACAGCGACGGCCGGCAGCAGATCATTTACAAACACGCGATCTCCACCATCGCGCCGGTGCGGCCGGCGGAGCTGGAGGTTGAGGAGGCCTGCGCCTCCGCAGAGGGTCCCGCATGGGGCCGGGAAGGCTTCGCGGACAGAGACAAAGAGGTAACCATGAAAGAGAAAACCCTTGGCACAAAACTTTTGCTGGCAGCGGTCACGCTGGGCGTGCTGGCCTATTTCTCGATTCAGGCGGTGCGCTATTTCGGCGACCCGCTGACCACCACCATCGCCTACCAGTATCAGGTGGAGATGTCCACGGTGCTGTCCGGCTATGTGGTGCGGGACGAGGCGATCCTGACGGACGACACCAGCGGCCTGCTGCAGCTGCAGCGGGCGGAGGGCGAACGGATCAGCGACGGCGGCGTGGTGGCGCTGGTCTACGCGGACCAGGCGACGCTGGACCGCCAGAAGGAGATCCAATCCCTCCATACCCAGATCGAACAGTTGCAGTACGCGGAGGAGGCGGCGCTGGGGGCGGAGGTCTCTCTGCGACTGGACGCCCAGATCCTCCAGACGATCCGCGACTACCGGGGCGCTCTGGCGGCGGACCGGCTGGACACGGCGGAGGACTGCGGAGCCGAGCTGCGGAGCCTGGTGATGAAGCGGGACTACACGTATTCCGACACGGAGGACCTGTCCGCCCAGATGGCGGAGCTCCAGAGCCAGTTGAGCAGCCTGCGGGCCCAGGCGGGAAGCTCTGTCCGGCAGATCACTGCGCCGCAGGCGGGGCTCTATTCCGCCGTGGTGGACGGATATGAGAACATTCTAACGCCGGAGAGCCTGGAGACGCTGACGCCCAGGACCCTGGCGGCCCTGGAGCCGGATGAGTCCCTGCGCTCCAACCGGGTGGGCAAACTGGTGCTGGGGGACACCTGGTACTATGTGACGGCCCTGGAGGAGAGCGAGGCCCAGACCCTGCAGGAGAGCGGGAGACTGAAGCTGCGCTTTGCCAAGGGCGTGGGCCGGGACTTGAGCGTGAAGCTGACCCATATCAGCGAGGCGGAAGGCGGCCGGGTGGTGGCGGTGTTCCAGGGGGACACCTATTTATCGGAGCTGACGCTGCTGCGCCAGCAGAGCGCCGAGGTTATTCGGCAGACCACCACGGGCATCCGAGTGCCCAAGGAGGCCCTGCGGGTGCGGGAGCGAACGGTTACGGACGAGGACGGGAACGAGTCCGTGGTGAGCGAGACCGGCGTCTACTGCATGGTGGGCATGAAGGCCCGCTTCAAGCCGGTGGACGTGCTGTACAGCGGAGATGACTTCGCCCTGGTGCGCTCCACGCTGGACACGGCAGAGGAGGTCAGCAAGACCCAGGAGCAGATTCGCCTCCGGGCGGGGGACGAGGTGATCATCACCGCCTATGACCTGTATGATGGAAAGGTGATTGGCAGCTGACAGAGAGATGGCCGCAGGGCGGCCGCTGGAAAGGAGTATTGGAACGCTGATGACAATTGCGGAGAACATTGCCCGGATCCGGGCGAACATGGCCGCGGCGGCCCGGGAGGCCGGCCGGGACCCGAAGGAGATCCTGCTGGTGGGCGCCAGCAAGATGAACGATGCCGCCGCCTGCCGGGAGGCCGTGGCAGCCGGCATCGACGCCCTGGGGGAGAACCGGGTGCAGGAGATGGTACAGAAGCTGGAGCAGCACGCCTACGACGGCGCCCCCCTGCACTTCATCGGCCACCTGCAGCGCAACAAAGTCAAGCAGGTGGTGGGCCATGTGGCCCTGATCCAGTCCGTGGGCTCTCTGGAGCTGCTGGACGAGATCGAGAAAGTGGCCGCGGCCCGGGGGCTGGTGCAGGACATCCTGCTGGAGGTGAACATCGGCCGGGAGGCTGCCAAGAGCGGCTTTGCACCGGAGAAAGTCCTCCCCGCAGCGGAGGCCGCCCTGGAGCGGACCCATGTCCGGGTGCGGGGACTGATGACGATTCCCCCGGCAGACGCGCAGAGGGATGCCAATTTCCGGTATTTTCAGGAAGTTCAGGCACTTTATGTTGACATGAACCAAAAATTGTTTCATAATGAATTAGAATATCTGTCCATGGGCATGAGCGGCGACTATGAGGATGCGATCCGTGCCGGCGCCACCATGGTGCGGGTGGGCAGCGCCATCTTCGGCGCCCGCCATTACAACTGAAAAAGACCGGAGCGCGGCTCCGATGGGAGGCTATTATGAGCTTATTGGACGAACTGAAAAAGTGGACCCACCCCTACGAGGATGAGGACGAGGAGTATGATGACTTTGAGGAGCCGGTGCGGCAAAACGCCTTTGAGGACCGGAAGCTCAAGGTGGAGGACCGCCGCAACAAGGTGGTGAATATCCACGCCACCACCCAGCTGAAAGTGGTGCTGGTGAAGCCGGAGCGGTTCGAGAACGCCTCCGAGATCGCGGACCACCTGAAGGACAAGCGGACCGTGGTGCTGAACCTGGAGTCCACCAACAAGGATATCGCCCGGCGGCTGATCGACTTTCTGTCCGGCGTGGCCTATGCCGGCGAGGGCAAGATCAAGAAGGTGGCTGCCAATACATACATCATCACGCCCTATCATGTGGATATCGAGGGCGATCTGATCGACGAGCTGGAGAACAACGGCCTCTATTTCTGAGCGGACACGAGGGGGTAACATCGCACTATGCTGACACCACAGGAAGTTTCCACCCACGCCTTTTCCAAGGCAGTGATGGGCGGATATAACATGGCCATGGTCGATGAGTTTCTGGACGAGCTCACCGATGATTACACCGCGCTCTACAAGGAGAACGCGGCGCTGAAGGCCAAGCTGAAGGTGCTGGTGGAAAAGGTGGAGGACTACCGTGCCACCGAGGACTCCATGCGCGCCACCCTGCTGACCGCCCAGAAGATGGCGGACTCCATCGTCCACGAGGCAGAGGCCAAGCGGGACGAGATCCTGGCCCAAGCGGAGACCAGCGCCCGGGAGAAGATCGGCCAGCTGCGCCAGGAGGTGGAGGCCGCCGAGGAGCGGCTGCACCAGGGCCAGCGGGATCTGGCCCAGTTCATTGCCGCCAGCAGGGAGATCTGTGAGAAGGAGCTGAAATTCCTGGAGCAGCTGCCCGAGCTGCCGGTGGAGGCGGCGGAGCCGATTTCCCAGCAGGAGCCGGAGGAGGCCGTCCAGCAGATCGAGGAAAAGGTGCTGGCCGCTTTCAGCGAGCAGAGCGTGGAGGAGGAAGCGGCCCCGGCGGAAGCGGAAGAGGCGTCTCCGGCGGCGGAGGATGACTATCCGGAGGGGGACCCCTTTGCGGCTGATCCTGTGGATGAGCCTACCCGCCGCATCAATCTCAACGATCTGAAGTTCGGCCGCAATTACTCCGGCGGCGATGACTGAACGATCAAAGCGGCTCGCAGGAGCCGCTTTTTTCTTTCCCGGTCCCGGCGCTCAACGTCTTTTGATTGGAGGAGTCAGCCATGAAGCAACAGCCCATCGTGGCCTTTCTGTACGACTTTGACAAGACCCTCTGCACCACCGATATGCAGGACTACGCCTTCATCCCCTCCCTGGGGATGACCCCCGCAGAGTTCTGGGCGGAGGCCAACGGCTTCGGCCGCAGGAACCGGATGGACGGCATCCTGGCCTATATGTACACCATGCTGCGGGAGGCGGCGCGGCGGAACCGTCCTTTCACCCGGACGGACTTGGTGGAGAAGGGGCGGAGCATCGTGCTGTTCCCCGGTGTGGAGGACTGGTTCCGGCGGATCAACGACTTCGGCGCCGGCCAGGGTGTCCAGGTGGAGCACTACATCATCTCTTCCGGCCTGCGGGAGATCATTGAAGGCTCGTCCATCAGCGGGGAATTCAAGGAGATCTATGCCAGCGAGTTTTACTACGATGAGAGCGGTGTGCCCGTGTGGCCCAAGCTGGCGGTGAACTTCACCGCCAAGACCCAGTTCGTCTACCGGATCAACAAGGGCGTGCTGGACGTGTCCAACGACCGGGATCTAAACGCCTCCATGCCTGACGACAGCAAGCGGGTGCCCTTCACCAGTATGATCTACATGGGGGACGGCCTTTCCGACGTGCCCTGCATGAAGATGATGCGGGCCTACGGCGGCCAGGCCATCGCTGTGTACCAGGCCAGCAACCGCGCCGGTGTGGAGGACCTGCTGGCAAAGGGCCGGGTGGATTATATCTTCCAGGCGGACTACCGGGCCGGGTCTGCGCTGGAGGCCACGGTGCAGGACATCATCCGCAAAATGGCGGTGACGGACCGCTTGTGGGAGGAGAATGCCCGCCAGGTGCGCAGCATCGGGGGAGACGTGCTGCTGGGGCAGGTGGGCCTGTTCTGAGCTGGACGGCAAGGAAACAGCGGGGGAAGGCGCCGCAGCGCCTTCCCCCGAAAAATGTCTGAATCCGTGGGATTTTTCTTTACAATCCGTATCGTATTTGTTAAGCTATACGTTATGTATTTAACTCTGAAGGAGAGAGAACGATGGCTTCCACAACTGAATTTTCACGGACCCTGTCCCTGCTGCGGCAGGAGCGGGGCGTCTCCCAGCGAACTGCCGCAGGGGATCTGGGAATCTCCCAGGCCCTGTTGAGCCACTATGAAAACGGCATTCGGGAACCGGGCCTGGCCTTTGTGGTGAAGGCCTGTGATTACTACCACGTCTCCGCGGACTTCATCCTGGGCAGGACCCTGTCCCGGGAGGGGAACATGCTGACGGAGCAGGAGATCCTGAACGCTGCGGAACCGGGCAACATCCTCCAGGGCAGCGTGCTGGCCACGCTCCAGAGCAAGCTGCTCTCCGGCGCTGTGGGGGTGCTGTTCGGCCTGCTGGGCAAGCTGAACGACAAGGCGTCCATCAACGCCGCTGCCGGATATCTGGGCAGCGCGGTGTACCAGCTGTACCGCCATCTGTACCGCACCGCCGGCGCCAACGAGGCGTACTTCTCTCTGGACCCGGCCGCCTGCACCATGGGCACAGCGGAGGCGGACATGAAGCTCTCGGAGATCCAGTACACCCGGAGCCTGCGGTCCCTGGCGGCCAAAAAGGCGGCGTTCCCGGACCTGTCCAACGAGGCCCTGACCGCCGCATACCCCGGACGGTGTCAGAGCCTGACCCAGGTGCTGAGCACCGCGGATGCCCGTCTCAGCGGCCTGACGGAGAAGACCAGATGAGCTTTCAGTCTCTGGCCTTTTTCGGCTTTCTGGCCGCAGCGCTGGCGGTGTGCCTGACAGCGGGGCGGCGCAGCCCCCGAGCGGGTGCGGCGATGCTGGCGGCGGCCTCCGCGGTATTCTGCCTTCTGGGCCCCGGAGGATGGACGGTGGTGCTGGGGGGCATTGCCTGCCTGCTGGCAGGCATCTGCGTGACAGCATGGGCTATCCGCCGGATGGCCCGGTCCGGCGGCCGCCGCCGGACAATGGTTCTTGCCTGCGTCTATCACATCGCCATACTGGTGGGATTCAAGTATACGGAGTTCCTCACCGGCGGCGCGGTGGAGGTGGGCTGGGCTCCGCTGGGGCTGAGCTTTTTCACCTTCCAGCAGCTGTGGTTGCTGAAGGAGGTCTATACCGGGGAATATGTCCCCGCGCCGGGGGATTCCCTTCTGCTCTACGGGCTGTTTTTCCCCACCGTTACCTCCGGCCCCATCCTGCGGCCCGGAATCTTTTTCCCCCAGCTGCGGGAAAAGGGATTCCTCCATCCGGACTGGTCCGACGCCGCGGCGGGTATCTACGCCATCTGTTGTGGCACCATCAAAAAGGTGCTGCTGGCGGACGCCTTCGGCACTGTGGTGAACAACGGCTGGGTACATCTGGAAGAGCTCAGCGCTCCGGCGGCCTGGCTGGTGATTTTGGGGTATACGCTCCAGCTGTACTTTGACTTCTCCGGCTACTGCGACATCGCATCCGGCTGCGCCCGGCTCCTGGGCATCCGGCTGCCGGTGAACTTTGATTCGCCCTATCGGGCTCTCAGCGTGGGAGAGTTCTGG
>OJOV01002547.1_pt1 | contig 10851 bp, 7 predicted proteins | sample 1598281 | NCBI WGS metagenome assembly OJOV01 (sample SAMN03922469, study PRJEB24848) | human gut metagenome | isolation source: stool sample | host: Homo sapiens | place: Germany | collected 2010-11
CTCGCTTTGGTACGACAAGCGGTGACTGCACACATTCCCGTGCGTATCATGAGCTTTTACCCATAAAAAGAAACTTCTCCGCACCATCGAATGCTAGGAGTTCTTCTGACAGCCTTCCGGTCTGCCCGCACGTTGTTTCTACTTTGTAGATGTTACTCGTATACAGTGACTTGTCGCCAGTTTCCTAACTTGACATTCGCTCCACGGAAAACCTGCCATATCGGCAGCAACCTCACGCTTCTACGCTATCAATGTCACAGCACTGCTTAGTATACACGATAATTTTGTGAAATGCAAGTATTTTTCCATTTTTCTTTCATATTTTTTTGCGGGTTTCTTTGTCAATGTAACCCCCGTCTTTCCCTGCCACTCTTTCCTTTTTTATTCTGCTAATGTTTTATACTTTTTGTGGCTTTTCTGTGCGCATATGATATAATGAACGCAAGTGAGTCAACATGCCTGCATGATTGACGAACGGTGAATTGGAACATGTGCTGGTTTTGCACATGCTATAATGTGCGTAAGTAATGAGCAGTGCCAAATGAGTGAAAAACAAAAAATGACTGCTTGCAGGCACTTTTTTGTTTTTTGCTCATTTGATAGGGCGGTGCTAGGTGCCGGTGGCACCTGTTTAGCACGGACCGAAGTGGAACGTAGATGCCCGTCAGACCAGGAAATCTCTGATTTTCTGGTCTGGCACTGCGTACTCAAGTACATTCAAATCAGACTATTATTAGAGGAGTTACCATATCATGAAGATCATTATCGTAGGCTGTGGCAAGGTGGGCTATACTCTCGTAGAGCAGCTTGGCAGCGAAGACCACGATATCGTAGTCATTGACGAGAAACCGGAAAAGGTTTCCACCATCACAAATAATCTCGATGCGATGGGCATCGTAGGAAACGGAATCAACCACCAGACTTTAATCGACGCCGGCATCACAACCGCCGACCTTCTGATTGCCGTGACCGGTGACGATGAGAAGAATCTGCTCTGCTGTGTCATCGCGAGAAAGACAGGCCACTGCCAGACCATCGCCCGTGTGCGCAATCCTATATATAATAAGGAAATAGAATTTTTAAAGAAAGAATTCGGGCTGGCAATGATCATCAACCCGGAACTTGCCGCTGCAAACGAGATCGCACGCATTTTCCAGTTTCCATCTGCGATCCGTGTGGATACCTTTGCCAAAGGTCATGTAGAGCTTCTTCATTTTAAAGTAACCAAAGGCTCTCCGCTGATCGCCTTAAAACTGTTTAACCTGCATCAGACATTGCACAGCAACGTTCTGGTCTGCACCGTCATCCGTGGGGATAAAGTCATCATTCCAAACGGTGATTTTGAATTTCAGGAAAACGACGTGGTTGCGATCGCATCCGAGCGCCGCAATGCGATCGACTTTTTCCGCAAGATCGGCATCGTGAAAAACCGTGTCGGAAACGCCATTCTCGCCGGTGGCGGCAAAGTGTCATATTATCTGGCAAAAAGTCTGCTCGCTTCCGGCATCCGTGTGACGATCATTGAAGTAGACCGCGAACGCTGTGACATATTAAGTGAACTGCTGCCGCATGCCACCGTGATCTGCGGGGATGCAACTGATCAGAATCTTCTTTTACAGGAAGGTCTTGAACATGCGCAGGGTTTTGCAGCGCTGACCGGATTAGATGAGGAGAATATCCTTCTCTCCCTCTATGCAAATGATATCTCCAACGCAAAGACCGTGACAAAAATCAACCGGATCAATTTCCATTCGGTCATCAACGAGCTGAATCTTGGAAGTATTATTTATCCGCGTATCATTACGTCGGATTACATTTTAAAATATGTACGTTCCACTTATAATTCCAAAGACAGCAATGTAGAAACGCTCTATAAACTTGCAAACGGTAAAGCCGAGGCTTTGGAATTTATTATCAAAGCAGACTCCGCCGTTGCAGGAATTCCACTCGCAGATCTGCATTTCCGAAAAAATACTCTGATCTGCTGTATTTACCGCAATGGCAAAGTTATTATCCCGAGTGGTCAGGATATCATGATGGCCGGTGACTCTGTTTTAGTCGTACTATCCGGTTACCGCATTTCCGATATCAAAGAGATTCTGGAGGACTAGTCGGCAATGAATTATTCGATCGTTTTATATATTTTAGGCTGTGTTTTAAAATTTGAAAGTGCCTTTCTGGTACTTCCAGCACTGGTCGGACTGATCTACCGTGAACATGCTTCTGTCTCCTATCTGGCAGTTGCAGTTTTATGTCTGATACTCGGTGTTCTTCTGACTCATAAAAAGCCACGTTCTACAAATCTCTACACCAGGGAAGGTTTTGTAGCTGTCGCACTCAGCTGGATCATCATGAGTATTTTCGGTGCCATTCCTTTTGTGCTGACCGGAGATATTCCGTTTTATGTGGATGCACTGTTTGAGACGATCTCCGGTTTTACTACAACGGGGTCAAGTATTCTGACCGATGTGGAGAGCATCTCAAAAGCCAGCCTGTTCTGGCGCAGTTTCTCCCACTGGATCGGCGGTATGGGAGTGTTCGTTTTCATTATGGCGATCCTCCCTATGATGGGCGGCTCCACGATGAACCTGATGAAAGCAGAGAGCCCCGGGCCTTCCGTGAGCAAGCTGGTTCCGCATGTGAAAGATACCGCAAAAATCCTTTACGGCATCTATATTGCCATCACGATCTGTGAAGCGACGATTTTGCGTGCACTCGGCATGCCGTTATTTGATTCGCTGACGACTACCTTTGGTACTGTCGGCACCGGTGGATTCGGCATCAGAAATGACAGTATTGCCGGTTATTCCCCTGCGATCCAGATTACGATCACAGTTTTCATGATCTTAAGCGGTATCAATTATACTGCCTATTTTTATATACTGACAGGCAAAATAAAAGAACTCTTTAAAATTGAAGAAGTCCGCTGGTATCTCGCGATCATCTTCGGATCGGTGGCTGTCATCACATGGAATGTCCGGTCCTTGTATCCGACGTTCAGCGAGACTCTGCGCCATGCATTTTTTCAGGTTGGCTCCATTATCACAACGACCGGATATGCGACCACAGACTTTGATCTCTGGCCTGCTTTATCTAAAACTCTGTTGGTAACACTAATGTTTATCGGTGCCTGTGCTGGAAGCACAAGCGGCGGTATAAAAGTTTCCCGTATCCTGATCTTACTGAAAACGATCCGTAAGGAACTTTCACTGATCATCCATCCGCGTCAGGTAAAAAAGATCCGTATGGACGGACATCCGGTCGATCACGAAACCTTACGTTCCGCGAACGTATTTCTGGTCGTTTATTTTGTACTGCTGCTGACTTCTATGCTCCTGATCAGTGTGGATGAGTTTGATTTTTCAACGAATTTTACTTCCGTTGTCACGGTGTTAAATAATATCGGCCCCGGGTTAAATCTCGTCGGTCCGACACAGAATTTTTCAATTTTTTCTCCGTTTTCCAAATTTGTTCTGATGTTTGACATGCTTGCCGGAAGACTGGAACTGTTTCCGATGATGATTCTTTTAATGCCATCAACCTGGAAACGCAAATAATCGGATATGTGATGCAGACATTCGATCGTCATGAATAACAGAATCACAAAATGACTATGAAAGGATTTATTTATGTGGATTGCAAATAACTGGAAAGATTATGAAGTAATAGACTGCTCCTGTGGCGAAAAGTTAGAGCGCTGGGGTAATTATACGCTTGTGCGCCCGGACCCGCAGGTCATCTGGGATACGCCAAAAAAAGAAAAAGGCTGGAAACACATGAACGCTCACTATCATCGCAGCAAAAAAGGCGGCGGTGAGTGGGAATTTTTCGATCTGCCGGAGCAGTGGAGTATCCATTACGGTTCCCTGACATTCCAGCTGAAACCGTTCAGTTTTAAACACACCGGACTTTTCCCGGAGCAGGCGGTAAACTGGGACTGGTTTGGAGAGAAGATAAAAAATGCAAAAAGACCGGTAAAGGTTTTAAATCTTTTTGCATATACAGGCGGTGCAACACTTGCGGCAGCATCGGCAGGAGCGAGTGTTACACATGTTGATGCATCAAAAGGCATGGTGACATGGGCGAAAGAAAATGCGGCGGCATCGGGACTTTCAGATGCACCTGTACGCTGGCTTGTGGATGACTGTGTTAAGTTTGTGGAAAGAGAGATAAGACGAGGCAACAAGTATGATGGGATTATCATGGATCCGCCATCTTACGGCAGAGGACCTAAAGGTGAGATTTGGAAAATAGAGGAAAAGATACATCCATTCATACAGCTTTGTACGCAGATTTTGTCGGATGATCCACTTTTCTTTTTGATAAATTCTTATACAACAGGACTTCAGCCGGCAGTTCTTTCATATATGTTAAATACGGAACTTGTAAAAAAAATAGGCGGTAAAGTTGAGGCGGAGGAGATAGGACTTCCGGTGTCATCAAATGGTCTTGTACTTCCGTGTGGTGCTTCGGGCAGATGGGAAAAATAGCAGCTTAAAGCTATTGTGGCCGTACTTTGGGTGTGAAGCAGTTACAGTGCAAAAACAGCTTAAATCCACATTGATTGACGGTAAATAACTGTTAATGTTATACTATGACTAACAGTAGTATGTGCATTATCATATAATTGATTATGCACAGGAATGGAGATTGATGTATAGAATGAAACATAGAATGAGGCTTAGGGGAAATCTTAAGACTTATCTTAGATGGCCCCTGTTTTTTGGTATATTACTTATTCTGATGACGATACAGCTTTTTTCGGTATCAGTGAGAAGTGGTGTGATAGGTATCGGATATACGATTTTATATCTTATGATAGCGGGGCTTATCAATTTTTCAGGCAGGAGAAAACTTAAAAAAGACCTCATCGAGTTTGCTACGAATTACGGTGAAATGCAGATGCGTATGATGAAAACACTTACTGTTCCGTTTGCCATATTGAGTGAAGACGGTCATATGCTCTGGGGAAATGATGAGTTTGTATCAGTCATTGTAAATAAAAAAGCTGCAAGGAGAAATATAGCAAATATATTTGAGGAGATTACTTTAGACAGTCTTCCGGATACCGATGAGGTCAAGGTGGTTCATGTAAGAACCGAAGATAAATATTATCGTGTTGTCATGAGGCTTGTTGAGTCGGATAATGCAGGAGATGGCGATACCGTAAAGACGGATATAAATCAGCTTATGGACAACAGCAGGCTCATATCTGTATTTTTGTATGATGAAACTGATATTATGGAGCTTGAACAGAAGCGTGAAGCTGAAAATCTTGTTGTCGGTCTTTTATATATTGATAATTATGATGAACTTATCGACAGTATTGACGAGATAAGACAGTCGCTTATAATGGCTCTTATTGACAGAAAAATAAACAAATATATGCAGGGCATAGATGCAATTTCCAAAAAACTCGAAAAGGATAAATTTTTATTTATGTTTAAACAGAGTTACCTTTCGGAAATCTGTTCAAACCGTTTTGCTATCTTAGAGGAAATAAGAGATATAAATCTTGGAAATGAGTCAAGTGCAACGATAAGTATCGGTATAGGTGTGGGCAGAGATACCTTTGTCGAAAGATACGATCTTGCCCGTGCGGCTATTGACCTTGCACTCGGCAGAGGCGGCGACCAGGCAGTTGTTAAATCAATCGACCAGGAAAAATTCTATGGTGGAAAGAGTGTTCAGATAGAGAGAAACACGAGGGTTAAGGCGAGAGTGAAAGCTCATGCTCTGAAAGAACTGATAGAGGGCAAGGAAAGAGTTGTCGTAATGGGACATTCTATAGGTGATGTTGATTCGTTCGGAGCATCAATAGGAATATACCGTATAGCAAAGACTCTTAACAGAAAGGCAAATGTTGTATTAAATGAAGTCAGCCAGTCTGTCAAGCCTATAAGAGACAGATTTTATACAAAAGAATATGAAGAAGATATGATAATTACAGGCGATGAAGCGAAAGAACTCGTCGATGAAAATACTGTACTTGTCATCGTGGATGTAAACAGGGCAAGTTATACGGAGTGTCCGGAACTTATCGAGCAGGCACAGTCTGTTGTGGTTATAGATCATCACAGACAGGCGGGGGATGCAATAGACAAAGCAGTTCTGTTTTATATTGAGCCGTATGCATCATCGGCGAGTGAGATGGTTGCAGAAATATCTCAATATATTGGCAGTGGTCTTAAATTAAAATCTGCCGAAGCTGAAGCAATGTACGCAGGCATTATGATAGATACAAATTATTTTTCCAACAAGACAGGTGTCAGGACCTTTGAAGCGATGGCATATCTCAGAAGAAACGGTGCCGATGCCGTCCGTATCAGAAAAGCGTTCAGGGAGGATATTGACGAGTATAAGATAAGAGCTGCAGCTATACAGGATACCGAGCTTTATGAGGGTGTATTTGCGATTGCTGAGAGCAAGAGTGAGGGAATCGAGTCGCCAACGGTATTTGCGTCAAAGATAGCAAATTCGCTTCTTGACATAAGTAATGTAAAGGCATCATTTGTGCTCACAAAATACAGAGGAAAGGTCTACATAAGTGCACGCTCAATAGATGAAGTGAATGTGCAGGTTATGATGGAAAGACTCGGCGGCGGTGGTCATATAAATATGGCTGGTGCGCAGCTTGAAAATGTCGAGGTTGAAGAAGCCAAAAACATGATAAAACAGGAAATAGATAGCATGATAGAGGAAGGAGAAATATAAAATGTGAAAAATACATTTTTCACATACAAGATTTGTGTCTGCGCACACTTGACACAAACTTGGGATGCACAAAATAAGTGTGCAGAAAAGAGGATAAAATGCAGGTTATATTATTAGAAGATGTAAAATCTCTTGGAAAAAAAGGCGAGATTGTTAAGGTAAATGACGGTTACGCAAGAAATTTTATATTAAAGAAAAAGCTCGGTGTTGAAGCAACATCAAACAACTTAAATGAGCTTAAACTTCAGAAGAAAAATGAGGAAAGAATAGCAAAAGAAAAGCTTGATGCAGCGAAAGAATTTGCAAAAGAACTTGAAGAAAAACAGGTGACAGTTTCGATAAAGACAGGTTCGGGCGGAAGAAGCTTCGGTTCTGTTTCGACAAAGGAAATTGCGGCAGCAGCAAAGAGCCAGCTTGGTTACGAACTCGACAAAAAGAAGATGGAACTTGATGTACCTATCAAGAGTCCGGGAACTTTCAATGTAAAGATAAAGCTTCACCAGAAAGTAACGGCAGAACTTAAAGTTGTCGTAAAACAGGCTTAAGGGGTAAAAAATTGGAAGAAGAAGTTATAAAGAGACTGCCACCTCATAATGTGGAAGCGGAGAGAGCCGTTATCGGTGCCATGATGTTAAATGCGGATGCTATAATGGTATGTTCCGAGTTGCTGACATCGGATGAGTTTTACCAGCAGCAGTATGGCATTATTTTTGATGCACTTGTGGAAATGTATAAAGACGGGGTCGGTGCAGACCTTGTCACATTGCAAAACAAACTTCGTGAAAAGGAAGTTACACCGGAACTTTACAGTGTTGAGTACCTTGGAGAACTTTTGGCGAGTGTGCCGACATCGGCAAATGTAAAGTTTTATGCGGAGATAGTTCATGAGAAAGCAGTTTTAAGACGGCTTATAAGAGTCAGCGAGCAGGTCACAAAAGATTGTTACATGGACAGCCAGCCGTTAGAGGACATTTTGGAAGATACGGAAAAAAGCGTATTTGATGTTATACAGCAGCGTGGTGGAAGTGAGTTTGAGCCGATAAGGGATGTTGTTTTAAGAACTCTTGACAGTATTGAAAAAGCAGCAAAACAGAAAGGAAACATAACAGGACTGGAGACAGGTTTCAGGGATCTTGATGCGAAAACAGCAGGTTTACAGAAGTCTGACCTTATACTTATAGCGGCAAGACCGGCTATGGGAAAGACGGCATTTGTCTTAAATATTGCAGAGTATGTTGCACTTCATAGTAACAGCACGATAGCACTTTTCAGCCTTGAGATGAGCAAGGAACAGCTTGTAAAGCGTATGCTTGCCATGAATTCAATGGTCGATTCGCAGAAAATCCGTACAGGTGACCTTGAAGATGATGACTGGGACAAGCTTGTCGGAAGTGTGCGTAAGATAGGTAATTCAAATCTTGTTATAGATGATACATCAGGTATCACAGCGTCAGAGCTTCGTTCAAAGTGCCGTAAGTTAAAGATAGAGCAGGGACTTGACCTTGTGATAATAGATTATCTCCAGCTCATGACAGGAGCGGGCAAGAGAAAAAGTGACAGCAGGCAGCAGGAAATATCAGATATTTCCCGTTCACTTAAGGTTATGGCAAGGGAACTTAATGTTCCGGTCATAGCATTGTCGCAGCTTTCACGAGCTGTTGAGTCAAGACCTGATAAACGCCCTATGCTGTCAGACTTGCGTGAATCAGGTGCGATAGAGCAGGATGCGGATATTGTAATGTTTATATACAGGGATGAATATTACAATCCCGATTCGGAAAAGAAAGGTGTGGCAGAGGTTATTGTGGCGAAGCAGCGAAGCGGACCGACAGGACCGGTAGAGCTTGCATGGTTGTCGCAGTACACGAAATTTGGAAATCTGGAATACCAGAGGTAGACAATGGCTAACGGGACGCTCTGAATGAGGGAGATTATTCCACCTCATGGACGCTCTCGCTCGGAGAAATTCGTAGCGGCACATAAGCGTGCAAAATACGCCCGCTAAGTGCCGACGCATTTCAACGCCATTCGGTCAGAATAATTCTCCCTCATTCAGAGCTGTGCTATGGGAGAGTGTTCATTATGGTATGGAATTTACAGGGAATGGCTTTTTGTATTAAGGCTGCCATTGTATATGGGTATGTGTATATTAAGTAATGGAATTGTTATGAGCAAATTGTAAGTGTGAGTAACAGAAAATAGAGTCTATGAATTTTAAGAGTATGTTACTTTATACTTGAAATGTGTGTTGATTATTTATATTATATAAGGGTGGGCTTTGTTTTTTCCACGCTTATAATAAATGAGATTTTTTTTAGATTAAAGGTGTTTTAACACAGAAATGGAGGACAGTGAGTAATGGGAACACAGGTAAAATTTGATTATTCATTAACAAATGGTATTGTGTCAGAGGACGAGATTAAGTCTATGGCAAAGATTGCAAAGGATGCAAAGGATGTACTTGTAAGCAAGTCAGGTGCAGGTAATGATTTTCTGGGATGGATTGATCTTCCGGTGGATTACGACAAGGAGGAGTTTGCACGCATTCAGAAAGCAGCAGAGAAGATTAAATCTGATTCAGAGGTTCTTCTCGTAATCGGTATCGGAGGTTCATATCTTGGAGCGAGAGCTGCAATCGAGTTTTTAAGACATGGTTTCTACAACAGCGTTTCTAAGGAAATACGCAAAACACCTGAGATTTATTATTGTGGAAACAGTCTTAGCGGAACATATCTTTCACAGCTTATTGAAGTTATCGGAGACAGAGATTTCTCTGTAAACATCATCAGCAAATCAGGAACAACAACAGAGCCTGCTGTTGCATTTAGAATTTTCAAGGAAATGCTCGAAAAGAAATACGGAAAAGAAGAAGCTGCCAAGAGAATTTATGCTACAACAGATAAGGCAAAGGGAGCACTTAAGAATCTTTCAACAGAAGAAGGATACGAGACATTCGTTGTACCTGATGATGTAGGAGGTCGTTTCTCCGTGCTTACAGCAGTAGGACTTCTTCCAATCGCAGTAAGCGGTGCAGATATTACAAAACTTATGGAGGGTGCTGCTTCTATGAGAGAAATCTGCTTAAATAAAGACTTTGACGAGAACGAGTCATTAAAATATGCGGCAGTCAGAAATATTCTTCTACGCAAAGGAAAGAGTGTTGAAATTCTCGGAAACTATGAGCCGGCATTCCATTATGTAGCAGAGTGGTGGAAACAGCTCTTTGGTGAGAGCGAAGGAAAAGACCAGAAAGGTATCTTCCCGGCATCAGTTGACCTTACAACAGACCTTCATTCAATGGGACAGTTCATTCAGGACGGAAGCCGTATCATGTTTGAGACTATCATGGAGCTTGAAAAACCTTCATACGATATTACTATCCAGGAAGAAGCAGTTGACCTTGACGGACTCAACTATCTTGCAGGCAAGACACTTGATTTCATCAACAAGAGTGCGATGAAAGGAACACAGCTTGCACATACAGACGGTAATGTACCAAACCTTGTAGTAAAAGTGCCGGAGCAGAATGAGTTCTATCTCGGACAGCTTTTCTACTTCTATGAGTTTGCCTGCGGTGTCAGCGGATATATTCTCGGAGTAAATCCATTCAACCAGCCGGGTGTAGAAAGCTACAAGAAAAATATGTTTGCATTACTCGGAAAGCCTGGATTTGAGGCTCAGAGAGAAGAACTTATGAAACGTCTTTAATCTTTGAAGATAGAATTATATTTTAGAGGATTTATAAAAAGTAAAACGGAGCTGTTTTTGGCAACAGCCCCGTTTTTTTAGTTCATATTGTATAGCTATTGGTTTTATAATGATTTTAACTTGTAGAAAGTAACATCTCAGCCATAAAAAGTAAGTTTAGCTTATGGAAAATATCGGCATATTTTGGTATAATTTAGGATAACTGGATTTTTAAAATGTCAACAAGCACTTGAGAGGGGAAAAGGAAATATGAAAAAAATTAGTATAAGGCAGTATATTGCCACACTTATCGTGTGTTTTCTGGCGATAGCAATATTATCTTTCTGCACGATACAGGCATTTTACAAAAAGTCGGTAAATGATACACTTTCACTTGGAGAGAGTGCATTGAAACAGCAGAAAGAACAGATGGATGCATATCTTTCAAGA
>OJOV01002549.1_pt1 | contig 10842 bp, 10 predicted proteins | sample 1598281 | NCBI WGS metagenome assembly OJOV01 (sample SAMN03922469, study PRJEB24848) | human gut metagenome | isolation source: stool sample | host: Homo sapiens | place: Germany | collected 2010-11
TTGGAAGAATGCACGGAAAATAAAGTTGAAAAATAGCTCTTTGTTCAAGATTGATATATTGGTGTATCCGGAATTCTCTTTCAAGAACGTGATTATTACGCAGATTTATCAAGTTCTATTTGATTTGAGTCCTGCAATAGAAATTTCGTTATGGAAGGGTATGAAAGCCACAGCACAAGTGAAGATACCAATTTATAATGATGGATATGGAGCTCGGGAAGGAAAGGTTCATCCGGGGTTTCTGACTCTTTCACAACGTTTTCGATTGCCTTATAACGTTTTTGGTAAATTCTCAGTAGGTTATTTTAGTGGCAACCGATATGGTGCTGATGTAGATTTCTTTCGACCCTTTAATGATGAGCGCTTTTCTTTGTTGGCAAGAATAGGATATACGGGAGCTGGACGTTGGGACGGATTTAAGTTCCAATATGATCCTTCATTATGGCGTGTGACGTGGTCTTTGGGGGGAAATTTCTATTGGCCGCGATTTAATACACAGTTCACACTGAAGGCTGAACAGTATTTGTTGAAGGAAAAGGGGATTAAATTCGATATGATTCGTCATTTCCGTTATTGCTCAATCGGCTTTTATGCCATGAAGGCAGAGCATGCTAAAGCGAATGGAGGATTCCGGTTTCAGGTGGCATTGCCTCCTTATAAGTATAAAAGGAAAGGATATGTACCGCGTGTGAATACTTCTACCAATATGGGTATTTCTTATAATGCAGGTAATGAAAGGTATTATTATAAGGAATACAAGGCAGAGGCAAGTGATAATATGATGGAAGAAAATAGTTTTAACCCATATTTTATTAAGTCAGAATTGTTAAATTTTTAATTAATTAATTGAGATGAAAAAGAAAAGTTTTTTAAGTGGCGTAAATGCTAAATTAGCATTGGCTGCAGTAGCTTTGACGAGTGTGATGTTCACAAGCTGCGAAAAGGAAGAATTCAATGTTGCACCTGTGGAATTGGATCCTGCAAGTGCTACCATTGCTGTTACTGTATATGATTTGGGGGATCGTTCTATCATAACAGAAGGCCTTAATATTACAGGTGACACTGAAGTGAAGGCTGGTGCTGATGGTAAAATTGCACCTGAAACAAGAAAGTTTACTGCTACAAAAAAAGATTATTTACCAGGCGAAGGACAAGCTGTGATTCCTGCTTTGAATAAAGGACAATTCGCTTTTGTTCCAGTAAACATTTTCTTGCAGAAAATAACAGATGCCGCTAAGGATGTATATCCTACTCCTGATCCTGAGACTATAAAGCCTGAAATAGGTCAGGTTGTAGATGGTGGAAGTTATACCAATGATGGCCCCAATCCTCAAGACAAAGAATTGTCATATACAGCATATGTCGGTCAAACAGTTACTAACATTGATGAGGTAAAAACTTGGATTGATGCAAATATACCTGCTACTAAGGCTTTGTCTAATGAAGAACTGAAAGCTGTGTTGAAAGCTGCTGTAGAAGGTCTTAATACCGGTTTTACTGCAGTAGTTAGAACAGAAAAAGTAACAATTGCACCTTATACAACTGTTACTTTGAAAGCTACTACAAACTATCAGACTTCTGTAAATAATGTTTCAGCAACAGTAGATGGTGTGGTATATAATATTCCTGGTGTAAATATTAAGGTTGCACTTAATACAACTGCAACACAAGATATTGTTTCAATTACTCATGATCATGGTCACGGTCATGGCAATGGAAACAATGCTGGTGGTGGTAATGGTGACGGTACAGCTTACTAAAATCGTTTTAGTTATTATTTTAATTTTAAACTAAAGGAATAATGAAAAGTAAATTAGTAATAGCCTCCTTATTATTAGCAGGCGCTTGTGCAGCAAATCTGAATGCACAAGAAAAAACGAACTACTACACTCCGAAATGGAGCGATAATATTTTCGTGAGTGTAGGTGGTGGTGTCCACGCTATCAACAATGATGGTTTCAATAAATTGGCTCCGCATTTTAGCGTATCAGTTGGTAAGTTGATTACTCCGACATGGGGTGTACGCGCTCAGTTCAATGGTGTTACTCAGCACTTGTGTCTGGATAACTCGTATTGGGAACATAATAAGACGTACTTTGGTGGTAACATTGATGCAATGATCAATCTTTCTACATTGTTCGCAGGCGTTAATCCTAACCGTTTCTTCGAAGTTTATGGATTTTTGGGTCCTCAAGTAACTGTTGCAAAGTCAGCTAATGTGCTGATTCAAAACGATGGAACAATGATTCCTGATGGGGATGAAAAGGCTAGAGCACGTGTAGGCGCTTCTGCTGGTTTGGGCTTGAAGTTCAATATCAACACTAAGTGGGCTATTGACGTAGAAGCTCGCGGTGCTATCGCTCCGTCTGTATTCGGCAATATCAGCAGCCATCGCAAGGCTGAAGGTACTGGAACTTTGACTGCAGGTGTTAGCTACATCTTCGGTGGTAAGAAGTTTATTCCGGTTTCTAAGATTGACGAAGACGCAGTCAATGCAGAAATCAACAGATATAGAAGTGAACTGGCTCAGGCTCAGGCTGACCTGGCTAACTGCAAGAATGCACTGGCCAACGCTAAACCTGAAGTTAAGGAAGTGACTAAGGAAGTTGAAGTTGCCGGGCCGCGTGCTATCTTCTTCAAGATTGGTAGCGCCCGTCTGGACGACTATGGTAAGGTTAACATCGAATTGGCTGCTAAGATTCTGAAGGCTAATCCGGACAAGAAGTACAAGGTTGCAGGTTATGCTGACAAGGCTACCGGTAGCACTTCTTGGAACCAGAAGCTGTCTGAAAAGCGTGCTCAGGTTGTTTACGATGCTTTGATTGCAGAAGGTGTAAGTAAAGACCAACTTGAGCTCGTAGGATTTGGAGGTACTGAAAACATGTTCGGCAAGAACTTCCTGAACCGTGTAGTTATCCTGGAATAATAACTCCAAGTGACAAATAGACTCTAAAAATGAAGGCGTCTGGGACTCAGACGCCTTTTTTTGGTACTATGTCCGATGCATGTCATAAAGCAATCCATTTTTTATCAGCGACTGAATTTATATGTGATGATGAAGTTTAAGCTATTCTTTATCGTTCTGTTTTGCAGCCTTTCCCTTTCGGCCTTTTCCCAGTTGTCGTATGGTACGACCGGGCTGTTGCATGCACCCTCTGCGGAGATGCAGCGTGACAAGACCTTCATGGTCGGCGGTAATTTCCTGAACAAGGAGCTCACACCACCCACCTGGTACTATCATACCTACAACTATTTCTTGAGTGTAACTATCTTTCCCTTTCTGGAGATAGCCTACACGTGTACACTTTTCAAGGCAGAGGCGTTAGGATTGAAGCCATACGGGTACAGCGGATTCACGAACCAGGACCGTTACTTTTCCGCCCGTCTGCGTGTGTTGAAGGAGGGGCAGTTCTGGAAATACATGCCGGCCGTGGTGCTGGGGACATCTGACCCGTTCACTTCCTCTGGCGGCGGTCAAGTTAGCACTACGGAAGGTAACGGCTATTACAGCCGTTTCTATATTGCCGCTTCCAAGCAGATACCCGTTGCGGGTAAAGAGGAGGTTGGCGTGCATCTTTCCTATCTGTATAATGACCGCAAGGAGTACAAGCTGAATGGCTTTGCACTGGGTGTCACCTACAATCCGTCCTTTCATCCGCAGTTAAGGATGATAGCGGAATATGACTCCAAGGACTTTGCCTTGGGAGCCACTTATCTGTTGTTCAAGCATCTGCATGTGCAGGTGGAAATGCAGAGGATGAAATATTTCAGTGGAGGGTTGACATACAAAATTCATTTGAAATAATTAGTGAAAAAATCAGAGGAGGGGATGTTTGATACTATCAGACATCCCTTTTCTGTATTATATATGTAAGATTAACGGCGGAATTCAAATTTTAATCGTAATTTTGTAGCCCATTATGAGTAGAATAATAGCCATAGACTACGGTCGGAAACGCACGGGAATAGCCGTGAGTGATACATTGCAGATGATTGCGAATGGACTGACAACTGTGCCTACACACCAATTGTTGCAGTTTCTTCTTGATTATGTGGCTAAGGAGCCGGTAGAGCGTATCTTGGTAGGCCTTCCTAAGCAGATGAATAATGAGGCTTCGGAAAACATGAAGAATATCGAACCTTTTGTCCGTTCGCTGAAGAAGAAACTGCCTGACATGCCGGTTGAATATGTAGACGAGCGTTTTACTTCTGTTCTGGCTCATCGGACGATGCTTGAGGCCGGATTGAAAAAGAAAGACCGCCAAAATAAAGCACTGGTGGATGAAATCAGTGCAACTATTATTCTGCAAACTTATTTAGAGAACAAACGTTTCTCTTTTTTATAATGTATAGAAAGTAATTTGTAATTAGTAATTTGTAGTAAAGGAAATGATTTTACCCATTTATGTGTACGGCCAGCCCGTATTGAGAAAGGTAGCAGAGGATATTGCCCCGGACTATCCGAATTTGAAAGAACTTATTGAGAATATGTTTGAAACGATGGACAATGCTGAAGGTGTGGGACTTGCTGCACCGCAAATAGGTTTGCCTATCCGCGTAGTAACCATTAATCTGGATGTCTTGTCTGATGATTTGCCAGAATATAAAGATTTCCGCAAGGCGTATATCAATGCCCATATTCTGGAAGTGTCCGGTGAGGAAGTTTCTATGGACGAGGGCTGCTTGAGCCTTCCAGGAATTCATGAATCAGTGAAGCGTGGCAACAAAATACGCGTGCAATACCTGGACGAGAACTTGGAACCGCACGATGAGATTATCGAAGGTTACCTGGCACGCGTGATGCAGCACGAGTTCGACCATCTGGAAGGAAAGATGTTCATCGACCATTTGTCTCCGTTACGCAAGCAGATGATTAAAGGAAAACTGAATGCCATGTTGAAAGGCAAGGCACACTGCACTTATAAGGTGAAAACCGTAAAGAAATAAGTTTAACCATATAATATGGTATAAAAGGCTCAAAAAATATAAAAAGTGTTCCGCTAATCCCGACAAGTAAACGAAAAACGTTACTTTTGTTTCGTTTACAAGCATTTATAAAACAAGATGATAAAAAAAATACTGACGGCTATTTTGCTGTTACCCACATTGTTGTATGCACAAATCAATACGGAACGGGTGATGACCATTGCTCGGAATGCATTGTATTTTGAGGATTACGTGCTTTCTATCCAATATTTTAATCAGGTAATCAACGCGAAACCTTATTTATATGAGCCTTATTTCTTCCGTGGACTGGCAAAAATCAATTTGGATGACTATCAGGGAGCGGAGAGTGATTGTGATGCTGCGATTCAGCGGAACCCTTTTGTGGTAGGTGCTTACCAAATCAGAGGATTGGCACGTATCCGTCAGAACAATTTTGACGAGGCGATTGAAGATTATAAAACTGCCATCAAATACGACCCGGAGAATGTGGTGCTTTGGCATAATCTTTCCCTTTGCCATATTCAGAAAGAAGATTATGAGGCGGCTAAGGAAGATTTGGGTACGCTTCTGACAATTGCCCCCAGATATACACGTGCCTATCTGATGCGCGGGGAAGTCTCCCTGAAACAGAATGATACGATACAAGCTTTGCGTGATTTTGACAAAGCCATCGATATGGACCGTTATGACCCGGATGGATGGGGGGCAAGAGCCATTGTACGCCTCCAGCAGGGGAAATATAAAGAGGCTGAAGCTGATTTGGACCAGTCTATCCATCTGAGTGCAAAGAATGCCGGTAACTATATCAACCGTGCCTTGGCGCGTTTCCATCAGAATAATTTGAGAGGCGCCATGAGTGACTATGATTTGGCTTTGGATATTGATCCGAATAATTTTCTCGGGCACTACAACCGCGGTTTGCTGCGTGCCCAGGTGGGCGATGACAACCGGGCAATAGAGGATTTTGATTTTGTGTTGAAGATGGAACCGGATAACATGATGGCCACCTTCAATCGTGGTTTGTTACGTGCGCAGACGGGGGATTACCGGGGAGCTATCAGTGACTATTCCAAAGTGATTGCAGAATATCCTAACTTTATGGCCGGCTATTATCAGCGTGCCGAAGCCCGTAAAAAGATTGGCGACCATAAGGGAGCCGAGCAGGATGAGTTCAAAATCATGAAGATGCAGATAGACAAGCGTAACGGTGTTTCTTCTGGTGACAAAAAGGAAGGTGACGACAGTAAGGATGTTGCGGATAATTCCTCGGAAAACTCCAATGGAGATGGTGGGAAGACCCGTAAGAAATCCGACAAGAACATGGAAAATTATCGGAAAATTGTAATAGCGGACGATTCGGAAGCTGACCAGCGTTATAAGAGCGATTATCGCGGACGTGTACAAGACCGGAATGTGACCATCAAGCTCGAGCCGATGTATGCTTTGACTTATTATGAGAAACTGAGCGATGTGAAGCGTATCGTACATTATCATAAGTATATTGAGGAACTGAACCATTCGAAACTGTTCCCGAAGCCACTGCGCATCACCAATATGGAAGCTCCGTTGACGGAGGAACAAGTACGCTTCCACTTTGCTTTGATAGACGCTCATACGTCTGATGTGGTGGCTGACGAGAAGAACGCCAAGAAACGTTTCATGAGAGGTCTGGATTTCTATCTGGTTCAGGATTTTGCCAGTTCCATAGATGACTTTACAAAGAGTATCTTGTTGGACGACACTTTCTTCCCGGCATACTTTATGCGTGCTTTGGTGCGTTATAAGCAACTGGAATATAAAAAGGCCGAAGCCACAATGAGTGAAGGTGCCACTTCGGGTACAACGGAAATGAAGAAGCCTGAAGTGACAGCCATTGATTATGAAGTTGTGAAGAATGACCTGGATCACGTTATTCTATTGGCTCCTGATTTTGTCTATGGCTATTATAACCGTGGCAATGTGTCTTCGTTACTGAAGGATTACCGTGCCGCCTTGGCGGATTATGACAAGGCGATTGAGCTGAGTCCCGATTTTGCTGAAGCATACTTTAACCGTGGGTTGACGCACATCTTCCTGGGGAATAACAAACAAGGTATTGCCGATTTGAGTAAAGCCGGAGAGTTGGGCATTGTCTCGGCCTATAATATCATAAAGAGGTTTACAGATACACGGGAATAACATTTTTTTGCTAAAAAATAGAATATCAAAAAGAATTAGCTATTTTTGCGTTCTGAAAAATGAAATATACATATAAACTATGATAAAGATAACATTTCCAGACGGCTCTGTTCGTGAATATAACGAAGGAGTAACGGGACTGCAGATTGCAGAAAGCATCAGTTCGCGATTGGCACAAGACGTGCTGGCTTGTGGCGTGAACGGAGAAATTTATGATTTGGGGCGTCCTATCATGCAAGACGCTGAAGTGGTTCTTTATAAATGGGAGGATGAGCAGGGTAAGCATGCCTTTTGGCATACCAGTGCCCACTTGCTGGCCGAAGCTTTGCAGGAACTCTATCCGGGCATCCTGTTCGGTATAGGTCCTGCTATCGAAAACGGTTTCTACTATGATGTGGACCCGGGTGAAACGACTATCAAGGAAGCTGACCTGCCAGCCATTGAGAAAAAGATGGCTGAACTGGTGGCTAAGAAAGAAGCGGTTGTCAGACAAGACATTGCCAAGGCGGATGCTTTGAAGATGTTCGGTGACCGTGGAGAAACTTATAAATGCGAGCTGATTTCCGAATTGGAAGACGGCCACATCACAACTTATACGCAGGGTGCATTTACCGACTTGTGCCGTGGCCCTCACTTGATGACCACAGCTCCTATCAAGGCTATTAAGCTGACTTCCGTTGCCGGTGCTTATTGGCGTGGACAAGAAGACCGTAAGATGATGACCCGTATCTATGGTATCACCTTCCCGAAGAAGAAGATGCTGGATGAGTATCTTGTTCTGCTGGAAGAGGCAAAGAAGCGCGATCACCGTAAAATCGGTAAGGAGATGGACTTGTTCATGTTCTCCGACACTGTAGGTAAGGGACTCCCGATGTGGCTGCCCAAAGGTACTGCACTGCGTATCCGCTTGCAGGACTTCTTACGTCGCATCCAGGCCCGTTACGATTATCAGGAAGTAATGTGTCCACCCATCGGCAACAAATTGCTTTACATCACTTCCGGCCATTATGCAAAATATGGTAAGGACTCCTTCCAGCCCATACATACGCCGGAAGAAGGGGAAGAGTACTTCTTGAAACCGATGAACTGCCCTCACCACTGTATGATTTACAAGAACTCACCCCGTTCTTACAAAGACCTGCCTTTGCGTTTGGCAGAGTTCGGTACGGTTTGCCGTTACGAGCAGAGTGGCGAGTTGCACGGTCTGACACGTGTACGTAGCTTTACGCAGGATGATGCGCATATCTTCTGCCGTCCGGACCAGGTGAAGGATGAGTTCCTCCGTGTCATGGACATTATCTCCATCGTGTTCGAATCTATGGACTTCGAGAACTTCGAGGCACAGATTTCCTTGCGTGACAAGGTGAACCGCGAAAAATACATCGGTAGCGACGAGAACTGGGAAAAAGCAGAACGAGCCATCATCGAAGCTTGTGAAGAAAAGGGGCTGAAGGCAAAAATAGAATATGGAGAAGCCGCTTTCTATGGTCCTAAACTGGACTTCATGGTGAAGGATGCCATCGGTCGCCGTTGGCAGCTGGGTACCATCCAGGTGGACTACAACCTGCCGGAACGTTTCCAGCTGGAATATACCGGTGCTGACAATCAGAAGCACCGTCCCGTAATGGTTCACCGTGCTCCGTTCGGCTCCATGGAACGCTTCGTGGCTGTGCTTATTGAGCATACGGCCGGTAAGTTCCCGTTGTGGCTGACTCCTGACCAGGTTGCCATCCTGCCTATCAGCGAGAAGTTCAACGACTATGCGCATGAAGTGAAACAATACTTGAAGCGATATGACATCCGTGCCATTGTGGATGAGCGCAATGAAAAGATTGGTCGTAAGATTCGTGACAATGAGATGAAGCGTATTCCGTACATGCTGGTTGTAGGTGAAAAGGAGGCTGAAAACAAGGAAGTTGCTGTCCGCAAGCAGGGAGAAGGTGATAAAGGAACCATGAAATTTGAAGAATTTGCCAAAAAAATGAACGAAGAAGTTCAGAATATGATAAATAAATGGTAACTTTGCGCCCAATTGTAGAAGCATAGCATATATTAGATGTTCTAAAGTTCGCTTTTACTTAACAAAAACATTAATTTGGGAATAGTAAATAAGAAACAAACTGGAAGTAAACGTTATTTAATGAAGAATGACAGCTTAAAAGGGCAACATCGGATTAACGAACAAATCCGGGCCAAAGAAGTCCGCATAGTGGGCGATGAAGTAGAACCAAAAGTGTATCCGATAGCGCAGGCTTTAAGACTTGCTGAAGAACATGAAGCGGATCTCGTGGAGATTTCTCCAAATGCACAACCCCCTGTTTGTCGTATTATTGATTATTCTAAATTTCTTTATCAGTTAAAGAAGCGTCAGAAAGAGCAAAAGGCAAAGCAGGTAAAAGTGAACGTGAAGGAAATACGTTTTGGACCTCAGACAGATGATCATGACTATAACTTCAAGTTGAAGCATGCTAAAGGCTTTTTGGAAGATGGTGACAAGGTGAAGGCCTACGTATTCTTTAAAGGACGTTCCATCTTGTTCAAAGAGCAAGGTGAAGTGTTGCTGCTCCGTTTTGCCAATGATTTGGAAGACTATGCGAAGGTAGACCAAATGCCGGTTTTGGAAGGAAAGAGAATGACAATCCAGCTCTCTCCGAAGAAAGTGGCGGCACCTAAGAAGAGCGCGGCTCCCAAGCCTGCAGAAGATGCGCCAAAGGCTGCGTCGGCTGAAACCGAAGAAGAATAAAGAAGTGAGTAACGCCATAGGTATAGTGCGTTGCCATATAATTTAATAATTAAAAAGTTTAAAAAAGATGCCAAAGATGAAGACTAACTCCGGTTCTAAAAAGAGATTTACTCTTACCGGAACAGGTAAAATCAAAAGAAAGCACGCTTTTCATAGTCACATCCTGACTAAGAAAACTAAGAAGCAGAAAAGAAACTTGTGCTACTCTACACTTGTTAGTACAACAGATGTAAGCCAGGTGAAAGAGCTCTTAGCAATGAAGTAATTGAAAAGCGTACAAAAGTATTAAAGTTATTAACCGAATGCATTAGCTTTAAGTCCGCTGCGTGAAGTAACGGCGCTAACATTCAAAAACAAGTAAAACTATGCCAAGATCAGTAAATCATGTTGCTTCTAAAGCAAGAAGAAAGAAAATTTTGAAATTGACCAGAGGTTACTTTGGTGCAAGAAAGAACGTTTGGACCGTTGCCAAGAATACTTGGGAAAAAGGTTTGACCTATGCGTTCCGTGACCGTAAGAACAAGAAGAGAAACTTCCGTGCTTTGTGGATTCAGCGTATCAACGCTGCCGCTCGTCTGGAAGGTATGTCTTACTCTAAGCTGATGGGCGCTTTGCACAAAGCTGGTATCGAAATCAACCGCAAAGTGTTGGCTGATTTAGCGATGAACCATCCGGAAGCTTTCAAGGCTATCGTTGCTAAAGCAAAGGCTGCATAAAAACAGTTAGCAGATAAATTACGAGGTGCTGATTACTCTTTTGGTAGTCAGCACTTTTTGTTTTCTGATACTCCGGGGAGGGGTTAAAACTTGAAAAGGACTTGAAACAATTTACTGCTTTTACTTGTTTCTTTCATAGAAACTCATTACCTTTGTTATAGAAAAAATAGCCGCATTGATTGGATCGGGAAACTCATCAATTTTTATGAAATACCGAGACAAGCTTCGCTTCTCAATGGCGGGCCACGCCCTTCGGGG
>OJOV01002579.1_pt1 | contig 10722 bp, 7 predicted proteins | sample 1598281 | NCBI WGS metagenome assembly OJOV01 (sample SAMN03922469, study PRJEB24848) | human gut metagenome | isolation source: stool sample | host: Homo sapiens | place: Germany | collected 2010-11
GCTACTTCCCGGATCCGGATCTGGTGATGCTGCACATCACCAAGGAGCACATCGAAGAGATGAAGGCTCAGATGCCGGAAATGCCGCGCGAGCGCCGCAACCGCCTGAAGGGCGAGTGGGGCTTCAACGATTTGGAGATGCGTGACGTGCTCAACGCCGACGCTCTGGATCTGCTTGAGGAGACCGTCAAGGCTGGTGCCACCGCCGCAGGTGCCAAGAAGTGGTGGCTGGGCGAGCTGAGCCGTGAAGCCAACAACAAGGGCGTGAGCCTCGAAGAGCTACCGATCGCTCCGGCCGATGTGGCTGAGGTTGAGAAGCTGATCGCCGATGGCAAGCTCAACGACAAGCTGGCCAAGCAGACCGTCGCCGGTGTGCTTGCTGGCGAAGGCACTCCGGATGAGGTCGTCAAGAAGCATGGCTTCCAGGTCGTGTCTGATGACGGCGCTCTCGAAAAGGCCGTGAATGAGGCTCTCGCAGCCAATCCTGACATCGTTGAAAAGCTCAAGAGCGGCAATATGAAGCCGATGGGCGCCATCATTGGTGCCGTCATGCGTGCCACTCGCGGTCAGGCTGACGCAAAGGCCGTCACCAAGATCGTGATGAGCAAGATCAAGTAACGTTTACAACGATTGCTGACGATTACAGCCGATTGTTGAATCGCAGGAAAACGCACGTTCCAAAAAGCTTGGGACGTGCGTTTTCTTTTCGTTATTCCGGAAAAGGGATTTCAAAGAAAGAGAATGCATAATCGCGAAGCGCATTTTCTTACGATTGCCGACATGTCCTTCAACATCAGGTTATGCTGGTAGAGGAATATGTACAGCGATTGCCGCCGCGCGGATTCACAGCTGACATACAGTCGGGTACAATACCCTCGGTATGGGTGCGGCGACGGTCGTGCCTGCAATGATGTAGGGGACAGGAATAATGCCAGAACAAGTTGAGGCTGCGACACAGGAGCAGTTGGACCAGCAGTCGCGTGAATTGCCGGATCTCATCGTCATTCCGTCTATCAAGGGCGAGATGGTGCATCTGCGTCCGTCCGTGATCGAAGATCTTGAACGTATGGACGCCATTGGGGCGTACATCGGCGCTTCCGGAATCACCGGCAAGGATCGGGTTGCCGAGCGTGGCGCGGTGCATGCGTGGGTGCGTCGTTCCGTGGCATGGTCCCAAGGCGAAACGCCGACCGAATCCGGTGTGGGGGATCCGGAGTCGCGTCGCACGATCGCATGGTCCATCATCACCGAAGCCGACCATGATGGCGATGGCGAGATCGATGCCGCGAATTCCGACAATGTGATTGGCATGATTTTCCTGATCGATATTGACGGTTGGGCTCGTTCCGCGCGCATTCAGGTGGTGCTTGGCAAGGATTACCGCGGCCGTGGCTATTCGCGTGACATCATGCCGCGCGTGATGACGTACGGACTTGCGCCGGAACCGGCAGGCCTTGGCATGCATCGCATTTGGGTTGCCGTGCCCGAGCAGAACACGCGTTCCGTGTCCGTGTACCAGTCGTTGGGATTCGTGCCGTCCGGTCGTTCGCGCGACGCCTTGTGGAACGCTTCGCAGAACCGTTACCAGGATCTGATCGTTATGGACACGCTGGTTGACGAGTTCGACCCGATCCGTTCGCTTGACGCGTTCGGCATGCATGTGATCGAAGATAATCCGGGCGTCAAGGAAGCGTTGAGCGCGCGCGAGCATTCCATTGCCATCCGACTGAATGAGAAGAATGCTTCGAAGCATGATGCGGAAGGTACGGATGTCAACGATGCCGCGGCAGCTGCGCAATCCGTGCAGAAAGCTTCTTCCGATGGTGCTGGTGACGTGGCCGAGGCTGTGCGGAAGGACGCGGAAGGCGCGGAACCTGCGCGACAAAGCGAGCATGATGATCGCAAGTCCGTTACTGGCGATGCCGATGCCGAAAACAGCTGGCCGTACACGGCGGGCGAGCGTAAGACGTCGAAGGAAGCTTGGTGGCGCACGCTTGGTCGTGGTCGCAAGCGCGATACGGAAGGTAAGTGATGAGCGCCGAGGATCTCGATAATTACGAAACCGACGCGGAACTGGCTCTGTATAAGGAGTATCGCGACGTAATCAAGCTGTTTACGTATGTTGTTGAAACGGAACGTCGCTTTTATTTGGCGAATAAAGTCGATTTCAATGTGCGTTCCGCAGGCCAGGACGTGTATTTCGACGTGCGCCTGACTGATGCTTGGGTGTGGGACGTCTATCGTTCCAGTCGTTTCGTCAAGAACGTGCGTATCGTCACGTTCAAGGATGTCAATGTTGAGGAAGTGCAGAAAACCGATATTGACATTCCTGATTCCATCTAGTTGCGCAGTTGCCGGTCACGCGGTTGCCAGTTGTGCGGTTGCTGGTCGCGTAGTTGGATCGCGTAATGTGGTTGCGCGCTTTGGCCGCGCAGTCGGGTCGTGCATCGGCCGGTTTGATGATTGCGTTTTGCATGATGCGATAGCCGTATATCCGGCTGACTTGGCTTGATTTTGTAAGCATTCGCACAAGTTGCGGTGTTCGTTTCCCTACCCTCGGGTAGACTATCAGGGATTTTTGTTTTCATAAGGAGACCTCAAAGTGACGCAAAAGCAATCCGTGGTGATTATCGGCGGTGGCCCTGCAGGCCTGACTGCCGCTTGGGAGCTCGTCAAGGACGGTGGCTCCGAGAACTACGACGTGACTGTGTTGGAAGCGACCCGCGAATTCGGCGGCATCTCCCGCACCGTCAAGCATGATGGCAACCGTATGGATATTGGCGGCCATCGTTTCTTCTCGAAGGACGAACGCATCATGGATTGGTGGAAGGGGGTCCTGCCGCTGCAGGGCGCGCCAAGCTATGATGACAAGAAGCTCGGTCGCGAGCACGATATGGAACCGGGCGGACCGGATCCGGAAGTCGAAGACAAGGTGATGCTTAAGCGTCATCGCGTGTCTCGTATTTACTGGAACCGCCACTTCTTTGACTACCCGATTTCCCTGAGCGCCAACACGTTGAAGGCCATGGGTCCGAAGCTTACGCTTGTTGCCGGCTTCAGCTACCTGAAGTCCATGGTGCACAAGCTGCCGGAAGACAATCTGGAGAACTTCTACATCAATCGTTTCGGCCGCAAGCTGTATTCCATGTTCTTCGAGGGGTACACCGAGAAGCTGTGGGGTCGCCATCCGTCCCAGATTTCCGCCGATTGGGGTGCGCAGCGCGTCAAGGGCCTGAGCATTATGGGCGTGCTGAAGAACGCGTTCCAGAAGCTCCTGCCGAAGAAGCGCAGCAATGCTGAGGTTGAAACCTCGCTGATTGAGGAATTCTGGTATCCGAAGTATGGTCCGGGCCAGCTGTGGGAAACCGTCGAGGCCAACTGCGAGGCCGCGGGCGTGAAGGTCATCACCGACGCGAACGTGGTGGAGATTCGCCAGGCCGACGGCAAGATCGCATCCGTGGTATATGAGGATTCCGAAGGCAACCGCACCGAAATGGCCGCGGACGACTTCATCTCCTCCATGCCCGTCAAGGATCTCATCAACGCCGTGGACGCTTCCAGCCAGCCCGCGCCGAAGGACATGACCGAAATCGCCAACGGCCTGCCGTACCGCGACTTCGTGACCGTTGGTCTGCTCGTCAAGCACCTACGCCTGTCGAACACCACCGACATTCCCACCCTCGGCAACCCGCCGATCGTGCCTGATTGCTGGATTTACGTGCAGGATCCGGGCTACAAGGTCGGCCGTTTGCAGATCTTCAACAACTGGAGCCCGTACCTGGTCAAGGACGTTGACAACACCGTGTGGATCGGTCTTGAATACTTCTGCGAAGAAGGCGATTCCTTCTGGAACATGTCTGACGAGGAAGCGAAGAAGTTCGCCATCCAGGAGCTTACGCGCATGCAGATCATCAACGGTCCGCAAGACGTGATCGACTCCCATCGTGAGCGCGTGAAGAAGGCGTATCCAGCATATTTCGACACCTACGATCGCATGCCTGAGCTCGTGGAATACCTCGATTCCTTCGGCAATCTGTATTGCGTCGGCCGCAACGGCCAGCATCGTTACAACAACATGGATCATTCCATGGCCACCGCAATCGAGGCCGTCGGCAATATCAAGAACGGCAAGACGTCCAAGAAGAACGTATGGTCCGTCAATACCGACAAGAGCTATCACGAGGAAAAGTAGGTTCCGGCAAGACCTGCACCTGTTGCTGTAAAGCATGTGGTAAAGCGAAAGACCCGTCATGTGATCGCATGGCGGGTCTTTCGCATTGTGATTTGCGATTTGTCATTGACTTGAATGCTTGATTGGCATGAATACGTTGGCACGCCTACGTTGCGTTGGTCTGGATGACGTTGTATGGTTAGGAAAGTTCGAAAACCGTGATATTTCGCGGCGGACTTTCAGTGGCGGAAATTTCCGTATCTCTTTTTACAGCTGTTGCAGGCGTGTGCTTGCGGAAGCTAGGGGAAAGGCAAAAACCAGTGGCAACCAGCCCGAATCTTGAAGACATGAAACTGCCTGAGCTCAAGGAGCTCGCCAAGCAGATGGGCCTTCGTGGCACCTCCACCATGCGTAAGCCGGAACTTATCGCGACGCTTCAGGCCGCTCGTTCCGGCGGTGAAGCGCCTGCCGGTGTGACCGTGCGAGCTCCGAAGTCCGCTGCACCGGCCGCTCCGGTGGCTCCTGCTGAAGCCCAAACCGCAGACGCTGAGGTCGCGGCGAACACGGCTGAGGAATCCGGCAAGTCCAACGAGGCTGCCGAAAGCAAAGCCAACGAGGCTGAGCAGTCCGAAAAGCAGACGGCCAAAACCGTTAGGAAGACCCTTGCCGGACGTGCTGATAGCGCTGAGCGTGCGGAGCGCTCCGAACAGACGGAACGTGCCGAGCGCACCGAGCGTGCTGACCGTCGCAAGCAGGCTGAGGCTCCGACGAGCGAGGAGGCGGCCGATGTCATGGCCGCGGTGAACGCCCTGGACAGCATCGATGAGGCTCCGAAGCACCGTCGCCGCCGTGATGCGGACGCTGCCACCGATCTGCTGGCCGAACTGGGATTGGACGATGCTTCGCCGAAGCAGGATGATCGTCGTCGCCATCGTAAGGATGATGCGTCCGACGTTGAGCCGCGCCGTCGCCGTCGTGCGGTGGAAGGGCCGAAGGATGAGGACGTTGTGCGCGATCTTGATGACATTCTCGCCACGTTGCCTTCGCAGGGCAGTGATGATGACGAACGTCGTGACGAGGCTGAAGACGGTGATTTCGCGCGTCGTGGTCGCGGTCGCGTCAGCGATAGGGGTGACCGCGTGGATCGTCGTGGCCGTCGCCTGCGTGGCCGTGACCGCGATTATGACGAGCGTGACGAGCGTCGTGGCCGTACCGGCGACCGTAACAATGATCGCAACGAGCGTAACGATCGCGTCGAGCGCAACGAGCGCACGGATCGCAATGTTGAACGCGAACAGCGTCACGAGGAGCCGAAAGAGGATCTCGTGCCTGTCGCGGGCATCGTCGACGTGCTCGATTCCTACGCTTTCGTGCGTACCTCCGGCTATTTGCCGGGTCCGAACGACGTGTACGTTTCCATGGGCCAGGTCAAGAAGTATGGGCTGCGCAAGGGTGATGCCGTGCACGGTTCCATCCGTACCCCGCGTGAGGGCGACCGCCGCAACCAGCGTCAGAAGTTCGTGCCGCTGCAGTCCATCGACTCCATCAACGGCATGACCGTGGAGGCCGCACAGAACCGTCCGCAGTTCAACAAGCTCACTCCGCTGTATCCGCAGGAGCGTCTGAAGCAGGAAACCGCGCCGAACAAGCTCACCGGCCGCCTCATCGACATCGTGGCGCCGATCGGCAAGGGCCAGCGTGGCCTGATCGTGTCTCCGCCGAAGGCCGGCAAGACCATCACCCTGCAGAACATCGCCAACGCGATCGCCACCAACAATCCGGAAGTCCACCTGATGGTCGTCCTCGTGGACGAACGTCCGGAGGAAGTCACCGACATGGAACGCACGGTGCAGGGCGAGGTCATCTCCTCCACCTTCGACCGTCCGGCCTCCGACCACACCACCGTCGCCGAACTGGCCATCGAACGCGCCAAGCGTCTCGTGGAGCTCGGCCAGGACGTGGTGGTGCTGCTCGACTCCATGACCCGTCTGGCCCGCGCCTACAACATCGCCGCGCCGGCCTCCGGCCGCATCCTGTCCGGTGGTGTGGACGCGCAGGCGCTGTACCCGCCGAAGAAGTTCTTCGGCGCCGCCCGCAACATCGAAAACGGCGGCTCCCTGACCATCATCTCCTCCGCGCTGGTGGAAACCGGTTCCAAGATGGACGAGGTGATCTTCGAGGAATTCAAGGGCACCGGCAACATGGAACTGCGCCTGAGCCGTGAGCTCGCCGACAAGCGCCTGTTCCCGGCCATCGACGTGAACGCCTCCGGCACCCGCCGCGAGGAGCTCATCACCGATCCGCAGGAACTGCCGATCATCTACCGTCTGCGTCGCCTGCTGGGCGGCCTCGAGCCGGAACAGGCCTACCAGACGCTCGTGCCACGCCTGAAGAAGACAGCGACCAACCGCGATTTCATGGCGTCGCTCATCCAGCAGAGCGGCAACGCCACCAACGGCAACTGAGTCGTCGGCTGCAAGCGAATCTGAAGGTTTGAGGGGGCTGCATGGCAATCGCCGTGTAGCCCCTTTCCTATGCGTACGTTTCGACGAATTTCGTGGAATTGGCCACTTTTTGGACAACGTTGTCAATTAAAAAATAGGTAAAAATACGACGAGAAAAGATAAATGGGAAAAATATATATGGTCGATATGGGGGTATGAGCTAAATAAAACAAAGATATTTCATGACAGCGTTGCGCCGTCCGGATAAACTGCGGCGATTCCGCGACGGTATGTGCGCGGTAGTGGGTATGGTAAGGAAGAAAAAGAACATGGAACTGCAGTGGGGACGGTCGATTGCGGCCGGTGCAGTGGATTGTTGGAAAAGGGGTATGAATGACCAACAGTGACAATGGTCCGGTAGACGCACGTACGGTTGCGAGCCAGCTCGACGCGACCGATGGCGTAATCCTCGACATGCTTGAAAAGGATGGCCGAGCCACGCTGTCCCACCTTTCCGAGGCGACAGGCCTGTCCGTGTCCGCCGTGCAGTCGCGCGTGCAGAAGCTTGAGCGTCGCGGCGTGATCCGCGGCTACAAGGCGGTTATCGACGACGAGCGCCGCGGCCTTGCGGTGAACGCCTACATCGCGGTCACGCCCATCGATTACTCCCAGGAAGCCGAGATTCCAGACAAGCTCAAAAACATCGACGGCATCATGTCCTGCGATTCCGTCGCCGGTTCGCCCAGCTTCATGCTCACCGTTCGCGTCGAATCGCCCAGCAAGCTCGAAGAGCTGTTGAACCTCATCCATCGCACGGTGTCGGTCAGCACCGAAACCACCATCGTGCTGCAGCGTTACTTCGCGAAGTGACCGCTGTCCGGCAGATGCCGCGGTAGGGTGCGCGGTAGGCTTATACCCATGAGCGACAGCGAACATGACTGGCTTCGGCCAGAAGAAGAAACCGAATCCGAAACCATCATCGACGCGCGCACCGCGCAGAACAACCCCGAAGTGGCCGATGTGGTGGCTAAAATCGCCTCGCTGCGCCAATCGATAGACAACGTCGACACCGCCATCGTCTCGCTGCTGGCGGAACGGTTCAAATACACGTCGCAGGTGGGTGTGCTCAAGGCGCGTGCGGGCTTCGCGCCGGCCGATTACCAGCGTGAACATGCCCAGATCGAGCGTCTGCATCGCATTGCCGACGAAGCCGGACTGGATCCGGAAATCGCCGAAATGTACCGCGAATTCGTGGTGACCGAGGCCAAGCGCCGCCACAAGCGCATCGCCGAAAACGGGGGAGACCCGGGCGTACTCGACGTTTTCGCCTGAGCCGTCCGTTTTCCGCGCGCCCCGCGCGAACGTCCATTGCCGACGGGCATGCCGGGCACTACATTAAATGCCTTGGAAAGTTGTTTCGATTGCGATTGAGAGGTCCGGCATGCGCCACGCCACCGCGAACCGTCCATCCGGTGCCCGACGCCCGCTTGCCGCGGCGATCGCGGTCGCCGTCATCACCGCCGCTCCCGTCGCGGCAGTCGGCGTGAACGACGCGATATCGGCCTTGCAACAGAATGGGCAGTACGCGGCCGATGCATCGCATGATGACGTGATGAGCGCCTACACCTCCATCGACAAACCAGGCCGCCTTTTCCTGACCAACAGCGGATCCTCCACGTCGAAACGCGTTCCCAAAGGCGTTGTCGCATTGCCGTGGAAAATATCCGCCTCCTTCACCCTCAACGGGCCCGACGTAAGCGTTTCCGACGTTTCCGGCGCTTCCGGCATGATCGGCATACGCATCGCCCTGCATGCCACGAAACCCGACGTGACCGCCAATCTGACGCCAATCGTCGCCTTCACCATTCCCGGACGCGTCGGCAGTGACGTGACCGCCGATGACGGCGTGCTCGTCTCATCCGACAACACCTCGACCCTGGTGGCTGCGGTCGGCAAACCGGGCGAGGACCTGACCTTCAACGCCTACGTGACGGCGAAGCACTTCACCATGAGCTCACTGTCCATCGCCGCGGTGGAAGGCAACGTTCAGCAATCACTGCCTGACCTGACCAAGCGCGCAACCACCTTGGTGGACGGTCTGACCAACGTCGGCTCGCAACGCAACCGCAAGCTCATCGCCCAACTGGAACAGCTCAGAGACAACGAGAAAGCGCTTGCCAAACAGACCATCGCCGTACGTTCCAAAGCGCACGATCAGGCGTTCGACGGCTACATCGACGCGTACGTGGGCTCATACACCACGCATCTGTCCGGTTCGATCGGCAACGCCACACAGCTTCCCGCCATTCTCGGCACCGCGTCCGAACTGAACGGCGATACCTCCGTAGCTAAATCCGTGGCAGACCTGGCCAACGCCGTCAACGACGTGAGCGCCGCATACCGGCATATCGGCGCGGCCGACGCCGTCGACGAGGTGATTCGCACCATCGAACAGCGTGGCACATCCGGCTTGGTGAACGAGCTCACCAAGCGCGCCGGCGAGGAACAACAGCGCGGCTCCAAAGACTACAGTGCCGGCCAATCGCAGCTGTCCGCGGCCATGATCCCGTATTCGATGGATTTCACCGACGCATACACGGCTCGGCTTAAGGAACTGGGCGCCACCGCAGGCACGGCTGGCAGCTACGAAACCCAGGCGATCGCCGACGTGCGTGCCGGCATCAAAGACAATGAGAAGCTCAAAACCGCGTCCGACAAGGTGTCCGCGGCGATGACCGCGTTGGCGGACGCCAGCGAGCACACCGGACAGGCCAGCGCATTCCACCAGATCGTGCTGCGATTCGCCGACCAGCTGGATTCGGATGACGACACGTCCGAATCGGGCGCTGCCGATGACGCTTCTGTGCTGGACACGTTGCGTTCCGCCTCCGCCAGCCAATCGTTGTGCGCGAAAGCCGAGAAACGGCGGTCCCGTGCGCAACGCAAGGCCGAACGCGCGCAGGCGAAGAACAACACCGCCGATTCGACCAGCTTGGTCGATGACAAGAACGCCATCAGCATGGATGATGTGATGAGCTACGCGGGCGGACTACGTCCGTCGTTCGGCGCCGCAGCGGACACCACGTCGAAGAATGTGGCGAAAGTCGGGGGAGTGGACGGCTCTTCGAAGAACAGCGGTGGCGATTCGTCCGACGGTTCGGCGGATTCGTCCGCCAGCTCGCTACCAATTACCGGCTATGGCTTGGCGAAAACCGGTTTCACGCCGGATAATGGCGATTTGATTGACGAGACGGTCGAATTGGCCGCCGCTGCGGAAGTTTTCGACGATGCGCTGCAGGCTGGATTGGGTGGGAACGGTTCCGGAAATTCGTCCGCTGGCCCGCAGTACCTCCTGTCCGTTCCGGTGCTGTAGAGCACGCGGTTTGTGCGATGCGCTAAATCCGATAGTGCTCCGTCGCTTACGTGGTACGTTTCGGGGTTTTGATTGCGATTTCCGCCTTCGCTTGTGCATTCGTTGAGATTACGCCCATAAAAACCATTTTTTCGCGTACGGGTTTGTGCGCAGGGGCAGGAATGTACGCTGAGAACAGCCGAGAACGGGATAAGGACGGTTCTATGCGCGCACGTCTTGCGATTTAGGGCGATTCTGCACGGACGTGAGCAAAAGGGGATATGATTTCGACCGTTTTGCCTGCGATTTATACCCCTTTTCGCTCACGAAAGCATTTTTCCCGCGATTTTGACTGAATATGAGCAAAAGGGGGCACGGTTAGTTGCAGACAGTGACGGGATATACGAGGGGCCTCTCCTTCATGCAAAGGAAAGGCCCCTCGTATGTGGGTGAAGTGAGCGGCTGCGCTACAAAAGCCGCTGGCGGCTCACCTCAGAGACTCACTTCTTCGGTTTCTTGGCCGGCGGTTCGCCTAGCTCGCTTTCGGCGACCGTCACATCGGCGGCCTCGTCCTCACCCTCGGCGGCAGCCGGTGCGGTGAAGGCGATCGGTCCGGTCACGCGACCAGCTTCGGCGATATCGCCCAGCGCGGCCTCGATGGACCCGCGCACATCGTTGGCAACGGCAAGCGTCACAGACAAGATCGGGGTCTTCATCGAAACCTTGGCCTTCGACTTGATGCCACGCAGCGCGGCC
>OJOV01002585.1_pt1 | contig 10704 bp, 8 predicted proteins | sample 1598281 | NCBI WGS metagenome assembly OJOV01 (sample SAMN03922469, study PRJEB24848) | human gut metagenome | isolation source: stool sample | host: Homo sapiens | place: Germany | collected 2010-11
GCCAGGGGATGCTCTTCTTTGGTTGGTACAAAATAAGCATAGCACCCAAAGCGTATATGAAGCCTCGGATGCTATGCTTATTTTTGTTATAATGAGAGGGCAATGGATGGACGGCTTCTTTGGAGAGCCAAGCGCTCGGGCTGTAAACAGTCCTCCGCCCTTTTATTATAAAAATTCGATTGAGCAGGTTGCTCCGGCTATTACGAAAAGAAAGCAGCCGAAGGTCTGCATTACATGAATGTGATCGGACACGTCAGCGGGAAGATGACAGCTGTGATCTTCGCTGTCCTCCGGGATGGGCGGCCGTACCAGCCCATTTTGCCAACTGCCGGATGACCCAACCGCATCATTTCAGATGGCCCACTACAAGGGCCTGGTTCTCTACGTCCTTTTCTAATATGCCTCTATACACATAAAATGTAATTTTACCCCTTGACAAATCCATAGCCGACTGCACAAAATCGAACGGTAGCGTCGGCGTTAAGATTGCAGGCAAAAAAGTTGCAAAAACGAATGAGTAATAGTTCGTACCAGCGCTCTTTTCACGAGATATTTGACGGCGAATTTCATCTGTGCCTTTCCAAATTTTTCATCCGGGATAGAAAGCCCACAAATCGAGTTTGTTCGTTGTCACCGCCCAAAGTGGGTACACACTCGGCTCTAACAGAAAAATCGTACACAGCGGCGCACACGAGCGAACAGGGGAGATCGCTATTGTTGTTGTGTAGAGTGTTTCACTCCCGTTCTCCCATTGACCAAATAAAAGCGGGAGTAAGCGGATGCACACCTTGTTGTGTGCATCCGCTTCAGCGTGTCGAAAAAGTCTTTTCTCCCCGCTGAACAAGTTTTCAGAACTTCATAAAAGTTCTGAAAACTAAGGATTTCAATGGCGCAGGACACCCTTCTTGGGTTTCCCGCGCACACCCTTCCTTACCGCTACAGAGGATTTACCACTTTATCGACAGTCTCAAGCGGATGCACACAACAAGGTGTGCATCCGCTTACTTTGATACTACAGCTTTGAGGGATTGTATTGATTTGCTTGGGGTCGTCAGCTATGCTGAAAGATCTGCACCTCATAGATGCAGTTGCGGAAGGAGCGGAAGTTATCCTCATACTCATTGGCCACCACCAGACGCGGCGTTTCCTGATCCCGGAAATAGCGTTTGAGCTCAGGCCCGGGGAAGGGCTCCGCCAGGATGCGGGACTGCATACAGAGCCAATTCCCCGCCGGAAGCGTCATCAGACCGGGATGCTCCGCCGCCGGCCGTTCCCGCAGATAAACGAAATAGTGGGTGGGCACGATGCTCCCCCGCAGCAGCGCCTGAAAGTCCAGCAAATAGCCGGTCTGACGCAGAAAATGCGCCTTTTCAAACGGGGGGCTGTGGCGCAGTCTGGTGAGCCGCTGTCCCGCCGTTCCGTAAATATCCTCTCCGGGCCGGAACGGCTCCGCTAAAATATACAGCTCCGTCTCCCGCTGCTGGTAGGGCAGGCCATTATGGTCATAGTCCGCCGCGTGGCTGTAATAATCCGCATACCAGTCCAGCTCGTCCAGCAGGCCCTGCAGATGGCTGACCTCCTGTCGGATCTGCTCCTGCCGCTGCATCAGCAGCATGCGGAAGCGACTCACGTCGTTGGTGTCCAAAGCGTCCCGGATATCCTCCAGCGTGAAGCCAAAGCGCTGAAGGTACTTGACCCGGTCGATATAATGGATCTGGTCATAGCTATAGTAGCGATAGCCGGTCTTTGGATTGGTATAAGCAGGCACCACAACGCCGGCTTTATCATAAAACCGGAGGCTCTGGGGCGACATATTCAGCAGCTCCGCCACCTCGCCGATGGTATAACGGTCCTTCATAAAAATGACCTCCCCTTTCCGGTTTCTCCACAGGAAGTATCGCAGAAATTTTCGCAAAAGTCTACACCTGACTGTAAGGTTTCCGGAAAAAGTTTCAAGAAAGCAGACAGATGTCACAAAGCCGGTCCATAGCATTTTGTGGAATTTTACAGAAAACTCCGATTGACTTTACACTGTAGGAAAGGACTATGCTGACATCAAAAGGAATGACCGGTATACGCAAAAGCAGGCCGGCATATTCCAACAGGCATCGTATACGAAAGAGACCGAAAAAAAGAGAAGTGAGGGAGCGCAAATGACATTTATCGACTTTCTGTACAAGCTGGACGGCTGGGTGTGGGGCACACCGCTGATCGTGCTGATCATGGTCGTGGGCATCTACTACATGGTCAAGGGCAAATTCTTTCCCTTTGTGCATTTCGGCCATGCGGTGAAAAACACGGTTCTTGCCAGCAGCACGGAATCCGGCAAGAGCGGTGACGGCAAGATTTCCCCGTACAGAGCATTCTGCCTGGCACTGGGCGGCGCCGTCGGCATGGGCAATATCTCCGGCGTGGCGACCTCCATTGCCGTAGGCGGACCGGGCTCCATCTTCTGGATGTGGGTCTGGGCGTTTTTCGGCATGATGATCAAGACGGCTGAGACCTCCCTGGGCCTGTATTACCGTCACAAGGAGCCTGACGGAAAGTACAGCGGCAGCGCCATGCACTATATGGAGCGGGGCATCAAGGGCGAGATGGGCTGGAAGTTCGGCCGGCCTCTGGCAATTCTCTTTGCCGTCTCCCTTTTCATGATGGTTCTTCAGGGCAGCGGTGCCTACACTGTGGGTGAAACGCTGAGCGCCTCCTTCGGTCTAAATCTGATGGCCGTTGTGATCGTTTATGTGCTGTTCGTTGTATACCTGCTGATCCGGGGCGAAAACGCCATCGGCAGAGTAGCAGAAAAGCTGGTTCCCATCATGTGCGGAGCCTATCTGCTGGCAACCATCGTCATTCTTCTCATGAATATCACCTACGTGCCCACCATGTTTGCCGAGATCTTCAAGGGTGCCTTTACCGGCACGGCTGCCGTGGGCGGCTTTGCTGGCTCCGTGGTTTCCCTGACCATCCGGCAGGGCGTTGCCCGGTCGGTCTACTCCAATGAGGCCGGCAACGGCACCTCTCCCCTGATTCACGGTTCCGCCGATACGATCCATCCGGTCCGGCAGGGACTCTGGGGTGCTGTGGAGGTATTCTGCGATACGCTGGTGGTCTGCACCTGCTCCGGACTCGCCATTCTGGCCACCGGCACCTGGAGCTCCGGCGTCACCGGCGCGCCCTTGGGTGTTCTGGCTTTCACCACAGCCTTTGGTGAAGCGGGCCGGTACTTCCTGGGCATCATGACCGTCCTGTTCGCTTTCACCACCTCCACCACCTGGTATCTTTTCTATCAGAATATCCTGACCTACCTTCTGGAAAAATGGCCCAAGGCGCAGAAGGCCGCGCACAAGGTGTTCACAGTCGCTTTCCCGCTGATCATGGTAGGGAATGCCGCTCTGGTATACTATTCCAACTCCGACGCCACGCTGTTCTGGACCATCGTCAGCATCGTCACGGCCTTCCCCCTGTTCTTCAATGTTCTGGCACTGATCGCGCTGCGGAAGAAGTTCTGGGCACTGCTCAAGGATTATAAGGCCCGTTATATGGGAATCGGCTAGGTGGACCCCAATTTCCACGTTTTTGCCGAGGATGACCCGGAAGTGATGGCTAAGATCAACAAGAATCTGGGCAGATCCTGATCCCGCATATCCAACGATTTGTTTATAAGGAGAATCACTATGGCATACTCTTACACAACGGAAGCGCTTTACAGCGGCGAACACGTCCGGGGCATGGACATGACCCCGGAGACCATCCCCTGCTTTATGACTACCGCATTCACCATGCGGGGCTTCAAAGAGGTTCAGGAGACCTACGCTACCAAGGGCTATACCTATGTCCGCACCCGCAATCCCAACCGCACCGCGCTGGGCGAGGTCATCTCCTGCCTTGAGGGCGGCGAGTCCACGCTGATTTTCTCCTCCGGCATGGGTGCCATCACCAGCACTCTGATGACGCTGCTGAGCCACGGCGACCATGTGATCTGCAACTCCAATATCTACGGCGAGACCTATTGCGTCATGACGGAGATTTTGAGCAAGTGCGGCATTGAGGTAACCTTTGTGGATTATCAGAACACGGAGGATATCGCCAAGGCCGTTCGCCCGGAGACAAAGCTCATCTACTCCGAGGTCCTCTCTAACCCCACGCTGACGCTGGTGGATTTAAAGGCCGTGGCGGAAATTGCACACAAGAACGGTGCCTGCCTCATGGTGGATAACACCTTCACCACCCCCATAGCCATCCGGCCTATCGACTTTGGCGCGGATATTGTTATCAACAGCCTGACGAAGTTCTTAAACGGCCACAGCGATGCCATCGGAGGTTCCATTACCACCACGCAGGCATTGTGTGACAAAATCCAGCCGGTAGCCATGCTGCTGGGTACCCCCGGTGACCCCTTCAGCTCCTGGCTCATCCATCGGGGCATCAACACCGCCTCTGTCCGGATGCCTCAGGCCATGCACACGGCGGAAAAACTGGCGGCGACGCTGGCTGCCAACAAGCACGTCAGCCGGGTCAATCACCCCAGCCTGCCTACCTATCCCCAGAAAGAGCTGGCGGACCGGATGTTCGGCAAAAATGGCTACTGCGCCATGCTGAGCTTCATCGTGCCGGAGGATCTGGAGAAAATCGACCAGTTTATGCTGGCGCTGAAGTTCCCCAAATACGCTCCTACGCTGGGCGGCCTCCACACCACGCTAAGTCACCCTGTCACCTCCTCTCACATGGGCGTGCCCGATGAGACCCGCCGGAAGATGGGCATTACCCCCGGCATGATTCGCGTGTCTGTGGGTATTGAGGACGCCGATGATCTGGCCGCGGACTTTGAAAATGCCCTGAAGGTGTTCGATTGATCTCACACTGTGGAATTTCCCCCTTGCGTATCCTTGCAAATGCTCTTGTGGTATGGTACGATGTAATCTAATCGAAAAAACCGCGGAACCGCCGCAAAGGCGCATCCGCTGAGCACAGCAAGGAGAGATTTACGATGAAAACCGCACTCGTTACCGGGTCCTCCCGGGGCATTGGCCGCGCCGTGGCCCGGGAACTGGCCCATCAGGGCTGGGCCGTAGGCATCAACTATCTGCACCGGGAGGATAAGGCCCGGGAGCTGGTGGAGGAGCTCACCGCTGCCGGTTGTCAGGCCGCCGTCTTTCAGGCGGATGTTGCCGACGGTGCCGCCGTGGCGAGCATGGTCAAGGAACTGGGGGAAACGTTCAGTCCTGTGGAGCTGGTGGTGAACAACGCCGGCGTTGCGGGGCAAAGTCTCTTTCAGGATATTTCCGATGAAATGTGGAACCGATACCTTGCGGTGAATTTGGGCGGCGCCCGCAACACCATCAAGGCGGCGCTGCCCCACATGATCTCCGAAAAGCGGGGCTGCATTGTCAATATCTCATCCATCTGGGGCCAGCGGGGCGCAAGCTGCGAGGTGGCCTACGCCTGCACCAAGGCGGGCATCATCGCCCTGACCCGCTCTCTTGCCATGGAGCTGGCTCCCTCCGGTATCCGGGTGAACTGTGTGGCTCCCGGCGTCATCAACACGGACATGGTGCAGGTTTTGGGGCAGGAAACGCTGGACGAGCTGGCAAAAGAAACGCCTCTCGGCCGCTTGGGGACGCCGGAGGACGTCGCCTACGCCGTTTCCTTTTTTGCCTCGGAGCGGGCAGGCTTCATCACCGGGCAGGTCCTCACTGCCGATGGCGGCTTTATTGTATAAGCCCATTATGTTACCGTATTTTCTGAATTTCCCGGGAACGGTCCGCTGAGGCGGGCCGTTTCCCTTTTGCGTCCTGCCGCTGCTTTTGCGCACGGGTCTTGTACCCTTTTCCGGTGCATAGACTGTCCCCAAGGGGGCGATGGGATTGCTGGAGCTGCTGAACGCAATTTTATGGGGGCCGGGAACCGTGGGGCTGCTTTTGGGGACCGGGGCATGGCTGACGCTGCGGACAGGCGCGTTTCCCCAGCGAATGCTGCCGCTGGCACTGCGGCTGTCATTGGGGCGGGAGGCACGCCGAAAGGGGAACAACGGTGTGTCTCCCTTTGGCTCCCTGATGACCGCGCTTGCCTCTACGGTGGGGACCGGCAACATTGTGGGCGTTGCGGCGGCGCTGGTTTCCGGCGGGCCGGGGGCGCTGGTGTGGATGGAACTGGCCGCCCTGCTGGGACTGACTTTAAAGCTCGCGGAATGTATGCTGGCGGTCAAATACCGCAGCCGCGCACCGGACGGTACCCGCTGGGGCGGGCCCATGGCGGTGATGGAAGCCCGGCTGGGCGTGATTGGAAAGCCCATGGGACGGCTCTACGCCCTCTTTGCCCTGCTGATGTCCTTTTCTATGGGGGCCATGGCTCAGTCCGGCGCGCTGGCCGATACGTTTTTCGCCGCGTTCTCTCTGCCCCGGGCCGAAACGGGGCTGGCAACGGCGGCGCTGGCGCTCGTTATCCTGCTTGGCGGCATCCGCCGCATTGCAGATGTTTCTTCTGTGCTGGTGCCGGTGATGGCGCTGCTGTACATCGGCGGCGCCGGGGCGGTGATTATTGGCAATCTCCCCCGGCTGCCGGGGGCTGCGGCGGAAATGCTCCGCTGTGCGCTGGCCCCCTCGGCGGCGTTGGGCGGCGCATTGGGGACGGTTACGCGGCGTGCTGTCATCCGCCACGGCATAGCCCGGGGCGTTTTTTCCAACGAAGCCGGGCTGGGCTCTGCCGCCATTGCCGCCGCCTGCGCCGATACGGAGGACCCGCTGCGGCAGGGGCTTATCAGCATGACCGGCGTTTTTTTCGACACCCTTGTGATCTGCACCCTCACCGGCCTTGCCATCTGCTGCTCCGGCGTGCTGGGGGCGGCGGACGCCGCAGGCATCCCTTTGACCGGCGCGGCGCTGACGCTGCGGGCCTTTGAAACGGTTCTGGGCCGGGGGGCACGCTGGCTCATCGGCGCGTCCTTGGGCTTGTTTGCCTTTACCTCCGTGTTGGGCTGTGCCCTGCAGGGGGAGGTTTCCGCAGTGTATCTGCTGGGGCCGGGTACTGTGCGCCCGATTCGGCTTTTCTACTGCTCGGCAGTTTTAATTGGGGCGCTGGTCCCCATGAAAACGGTACTGGCGCTGGCGGACCTCTCCAACGCGCTGATGGCGCTTCCGAATCTGGTGTGCCTCTTGCTGCTTTCCGGGGAGATCGCGGCGGATTGCCGCAGCTTTTTGAGGAAAAAGGTGTAAACTTTCTGTGACAGCGTTGCTTTTTTTCATTTTGGTGGTATGATAGCGATGGTATAAAATTTTAGTAAAGGACTGATACCATGACAAAAATTGATATTGTCTCCGGCTTCCTCGGCGCCGGCAAGACCACGCTCATCAAAAAGCTGCTGGCGGAGGCCTACAAGGGCGAAAAGCTGGTGCTCATCGAAAACGAATTCGGTGAGATCAACATTGACGGCGGCTTCTTAAAGGAATCCGGCATCCAGATCTCCGAAATGTCCGCCGGGTGCATCTGCTGCTCTCTGGTGGGTGACTTCAACAAGGCTTTGAAGGACGTGGAGGCTCAGTTCCACCCCGACCGCATCCTCATTGAGCCCTCCGGCGTTGGCAAGCTCAGCGACGTGATCGTGGCGGTGGAGAACACCGTAAAGGACGTTCCCGAGATGAAGCTCAACAGCTTCGTCACCGTGGCGGACGCCACCAAGGTGAAGGTCTATATGAAGAACTTCGGTGAGTTCTACAACAACCAGATCGAGGCCGCCGGCACTATCATCCTCTCCCGGACTCAGAAGATGACGCAGGAGAAGCTGGAGGCCGCCGTGTCCATGCTCCGGGAGAAAAACGCCGATGCCGCCATCATCACTACCCCTTGGGATGAGCTGGACGGCAAGGCCATCCTCTCCGCCATCGAAAAGGTCTCTCTGGCCGATGAACTGCTGGAGAAGATGCGGGCCGAACATGAGGCCGATGAGCACGAGCACCATCACCATCATCATGACGGCGAGGAGTGCGACGATCCCAACTGCTCCTGCCACCACCATGACCATGAGCACGAGCATGAACACGAGCATCACCATGACCATGACGAGTGCTGCGGCCATGAGCATGAACACGAGCATCATCATGACCACGGCGAGTGCGATGACCCCAACTGCTCCTGCCATGACCATCACCATCATCACCACGCCGATGAGGTGTTCACCTCCTGGGGTAAGGAAACACCCAAGGTGTATACGCAGGCGGATATCGACCGCATCCTCACCGCGCTGGATTCCGGCGAGTACGGCGCCATTCTCCGTGCCAAGGGCATTGTGAACGGCACGGACGGTGCGTGGATCGAGTTCGACTATGTGCCGGAGGAGCATGAGATTCGCGCCGGTCATCCCGACTATACCGGCCGCCTGTGCGTCATCGGTTCTGATTTGAAGGAGGAAAAGCTGGCAGAGCTGTTCGGCCTGTAAGCGAAAATTTTCATGGCTGATATTCCTGTATATCTCATCGCCGGCTTTCTGGACGGCGGCAAAACTGAATTTATCAACGGCATTTTAGAGGATGGCTTCGCCCGGGAGGATAAAACGCTTCTCATCTGCTGCGAGGAAGGTGAACTGGAGTACGAGCAGAAGGCGCTGGACAACGTGACTGTTGTTACCGTGGACGAGGAGAGCGCCCTGACCTGCTCCCAATGCAAGGAGTGGGAAAAGCAGTACCAGCCCAAGCAGGTCCTGATCGAGTACAACGGTATGTGGTCCATGGAGCGGCTGTACCGGGAGGTGCTGCCGGCCAACTGGGTGCTCTATCAGGTCATGACCTTTGTGGACGCGGGGACCTTTGAGCCCTACGCAAAAAACATGGGTCAGATCATGATGGAGAAGATCACCAACGCCGATCTGCTGGTGTTCAACCGCTGTACGGACGAGCTGAAGGCCGCCCTGCGGAAGCGGAATCTGCGGATGGTGAACCGCCGTGCGGACATCTATCTGGAGGACAACAACGGCAACAGCGAGGACTACAACAACGGTGAGGTCTGTCCCTTTGACCTGAACCAAAAGGTCATTGACATTCCGGACAACGATTACGGCGTGTGGTATGTGGACGTTATGGACTACCCCGACCGCTGGGCGGGCAAGACCGTTCACATGAAGCTGCTCATGTGCCATTCCAAGAAGTACCCCGGCACCCACTGCCCCGGCCGTTTTGCCATGGTCTGCTGCGAGGCGGATGTACAGTTCCTCGGTCTTGTGGCAAAGGGTATGGACCTTTCCAAGTACAAAAACCGGGACTGGGTAGAGGTGGAGGCCCGTATGGCCGTGGAAAACCACCCCGCCTACAAGGGCAAGGGCCCGGTCATGCACGTTATGTCCATCAAGGCCTGCGAAAAGCCTGCCAACGAAGTTGTGAGCTTCTGATTTTCCATAAGCCGCAAGGGGCCGCATCTTATAGATGCGGCCCCTTTTTCTTTGCACGTTTTTGTGTACTTGCAAATTTCAGATAAAGCCCTATAATATGAGATATTCTGATATAGGAAAGGAACTGCCGTTTTGAAAGAAAAGCGTTTCCATAAAATTGAACTGCCTCTGTGGGGGAGCTTTCTGCTGGCTGTGCTGCTGGCAGGCTGTATCACTTTACTGGCCCTGTGGTGCCAGCCCAACGCTCTACGGACCGTGCTGGCCGTTTTCCGCGGTCAACCGCTGCTTATTGTACTCAACGCCCTGCCCGTAGGGCTGCTTCTGCTGACGTTTGCCTTCCTGTTCCGGAATGTCTTTTACAGCGGGGCACTGGTGAATTTCTTCGTCTGCGCGCTGTCCCTTGCCAACCGGGTCAAAATCGAGGTCCGGGATGAGCCGGTGTTCCCCCGGGACTTCTCTCTTCTGCGGGAGGTAGGCAGCGCCATCCAGTCCTTCGACATCCGCTATCCGGTGAAGGCCAAATAATCGCCACGATAACAATTAATGTCCGTCGCCGCCCTGAAGGCCAAGCTGACAAAGCGGGACGCAGCGGCCGCGTTCCCCGGCCGCTGCTGGCCGGAACGGATCGTGGGCGCAGTCCTCAGCTTCGGCGTGTTGACCGCCCTGATCTTCACGGTGTACGCCAGCAATGACCTCTATAATTCCTTCCGCGTCAGCAATGCCTACTATGTCCCCGCCGTGTTCAACGAGCTGGGCTTTCCGTACTGCTTCTGCCACCAGTTCACCACCTATCCCGTGGATAAGCCGGAGGGCTTTTCCAAGTTCGAGGCCACCGGATGGGAGACCGGGGAGCAGCCAGGGCTCGGTAAGGACGTCAACATTATCATGGTCATGAACGAGGCATTTTCCGACATCACCGATGACTCCATGTTCAATTGGGCGGAGGGGGATGACCCCCTGCCCAACCTCCACGCCTTGCAGAATGACCCCCACGCCCTCACCGGTCACATTGTTGTTCCGGGCTTTGCCGGCGGCACGGCCAATACGGAGTTCGACGTACTGACCGGGATGCAGACCAACGCCCTGTCGGATACCACCACCTCCGCTATGCGGGTTATCAACCGCAATCTGGACAGCCTGTTTCGGGTGTTTGACGCCGATGGCTACCGCACCTCCTTCTATCACCCCGGCGATGCGTGGTTCTATAACCGGGAAAATGTCTACCGCTGGCTGGGCGCGGAGCACGAGGTATTTGCCAAGGACATGAAAGATCTGGAATACAAGGGCCGCTGGGTCACGGATGACTACATGGCGGGGCTGATCGAGGA
>OJOV01002600.1_pt1 | contig 10632 bp, 8 predicted proteins | sample 1598281 | NCBI WGS metagenome assembly OJOV01 (sample SAMN03922469, study PRJEB24848) | human gut metagenome | isolation source: stool sample | host: Homo sapiens | place: Germany | collected 2010-11
GATCTACACTAGATCGCTCGTCGGCAGCGTCAGATGTGTATAAGAGACAGCATAACAACTGGCTGTAACTATAAAAAATATATAACGCAAAAACAGCGTACCTTCCGGCGCGCTGCTTATGTGATCTATAATGTGATCTATTATAATCCATGGTATTCACTGCCCTTATGCTGACTGGCTTTCAAACGGCTGAGAGCACGGGCCATGGATGCTTTTGACATATAATATTCTCTGATACTCTGTTTCTGACGAAGCTGTTCCTGGGCCCGTTCCAAAGCCTGTCTGGCCCGGACTTCGTCAATATCTTCCGGCCGTTCCGCTGTATCTACTACAACCGTTACACGGTTATTTGCTACCTGTACGATCCCAATACCTACAACCGCTTCCCGGTACTGGTTTTCCCCGGGAACGCGAAACCGCAGTTCTCCTTCCTGGATTGCCAGGATCATAGCCTCTCTGTGAGGAAGGATACCTACTTCCCCATCATGAGCCGGAACCACCAGGGACTCGCAGTTTCCATTATAAAATACATGGTCACTGGCTATGACCTTAAGCCAGAATGCTGCCATTATGACGCTCCTTCCTGCATCGCCTTCGCTATATCGGGGATACCCGGCCCTTTATCGGTGATGGTGACGACGATAGATTTCCCGTCCAGCACGACGTTCATCACTCCCTCATAAGCATGAGCGACGACATTGACTTCCGCTTCATAAAGCGCAACGACGATACGTTTTATTAAAAGGGCATCGACGTTGAGCTGTTTCAATATTTTCTTTATCTCACTGGAAGCGGCCCCTGCCCGTGAAAAATTTCCTCCTTCCAGATTAAAATTGAATTCCATATGTTTTCTTAATACACCGGAAGAAGCCCGGCTTTATACAATTCTCCGCATACCCTGAACATACTTTGACGGCAACGCAATAGCAGGATTTCGTTTTCCTCGGCCAGCTGTTGCATTTCTGCCGTGATCTGCTTGTCACGAACAAAAAGAATAAACGGAATATCCGCCATTTCTGCCGTACGAATGACTTGTGGATTGGCCATTCCCGTTATCAACAGCAATCCTTCCGTATTCAGACGCAAGACATCGCTCATTAAATCTGCTGCAAAAGCATGTTGTATGGGATCGTGAAGCTTACGGGCCCCACAAATACACGTGGCGTCGAGTAATTTTATAATGTCGTCCGGTGTCATACCTTGGTTAATTTATATGCATCTAAATTAGTGAAATCATCTTCAAAAACAATACCTCCTCTGCGGGAAGCGATAATTTAAAATTGATATAAATAAGTATATTAGTCCGATGAAGACATTGGTTTTAATTGTTGTCAAGGTTTCAGAAGTCAGGGATAACCGTTTCATTGAAAAACCGGTGTTTTCATCTTCGGGGCTCGTGTTTGAGGATCCAGTCGTTTCTATCGGTCAGTGAAAGAAAGCCTTATCGGACCGTTTCAGGCGATCGGGTTTGACGACACAAAAATCGAAATCGGAATGGAAAGAAAAAATTAAACCGAGAATTAAATGGGGCTATGAAGTCCTTGAAGTTTATTTTTTTGTATCTTTATAAAAATATTGTCGTGTAGGTATGATGAGGAATTTCCGGGATCTCAGTCGTCCCATAAATTATAAGTGTTTATTTTATCCTTAGTATCGATGGGGATAGCCGGCCTGATCGGACGAGGGACGGTCGGGGAATAAGGGTACTTTAGATAAATCCAGATGATGAAATACGAAATTGTAGCTTTTTATAAACAGGAGATAGAAGAAATCCGTGAATGTGCTGAAAACATCGGGCGGTTATATGGATGGCGGTATAGATGTGAAAAAATACCCGGTAGCGGAAAACTGCTTTCAGCCTGCATGGGAGAGGATAGTGTTCTTTGTTTGTTGAAGCGGAAATCATATTCTTTTTATCGGTTGATGAAGTACGTGTATGCTTTGAATAAACCGGTACTTGTTTTGCAGGATCATTTTTCTGCCGATACTTTTCAGCAGCTGAAAATTCCGGTAGGTTATTTGAAGGAAAATAAAGAAAAAGGGATTTGGGCTAATTTCCTGCAGCGGCATCATCCCGGGTGTCGGATCGAAATCATCGTTCCCCGGGAAAAAGATGAGCATATTGCGGCCATGGTCCGCAATAATTTAGCATTTATGGAGCGTATCTTAAAGCATTCCGAAGCCCGCTACGAGGTGGTGAATGAAGAGAAAAGTTTTGAAAAAAGCCTGATAAAGGTTTTGCAGGATCTTTCTCCGGGGATAACCCTGATGATGCGTCCGTTCCGCTTATTTCCCTTTTACTATCCCTATACTGTCCGGCTTTACCGTAAACACGCCCGGTCCGAAGTATTGATTATCCCCCGGGACGACTCTTTGTATATACCTTGCCATTAAAGATGATAGATGACACCTGTCATCTATCTTAAATACTCAGTCCGATAGAGAAAATCAGGTCGGCGAACATCTTTTTATGTTGTGTTTCGTAGCCGGTGCGGATACCGAGACGGATCGGATAGGTTAACCGGAAGAAGTGGGTGTCCGTGGTCAATTCTATTCCATAGGAGGAGTAAGTAGCTTTGCCGAATTTGTTGCGGCTGCTACCCCAATCGTAGAATACGGCTGCGTTTATAGTTTTGAGATAGAGCAATGAACTCAGGGGCAGATCCGGGAAAGTGATCGGCATATGGTAACCGGTACGCAAGCTGGCTATTTCGTAGCCAGGTAAGGTGATCCCTCTGGGGTAAAGAATTTTATTGCTATAATTCCGTTCTTTGTCCGACATATGCTGGAAGCCTCCGTACAGCGACAGGGAATGATTGGTGGTGAAGCCCGGAAAATACAGGTGTCCGTCTCCCCACCATTGATAGCCCAGGTCTATATGTTCCAGAGGGCTGTGAGTGTAACCTGCACTGAAAGTTTGGCCCCAGCGGGGATTGATCTCCTGGGTAGTCATACGGGTTTGATTGGTAAAATAAAGTCCGTATTCCAGCAATTGATAAAACCGGGAAGGCTCGTTCACCTGGTAAAAGTTCGGATCGACTTGTGTAATCCATATGGTGTTCGCTTCTGCTATTTTACAGGTGTAGAGTTTATTTAATTTTTCATGGTGTAATCCGACAAACCGGTAACGGACATAAGGTTGTAAGGTCCGGTTATATTGGCGGGCAGACAGGGTAAAAGGAAACTGGACCGTAACCTCAGCCGAAGAACGCCAGGCTTTATATTGTGCATAAAAAGTTTCTTTTTGCCGGGTAGGCAGGAAAAAACCTTCGTTGAAAGATTCGTAATCGTATCTCCCGCTATACAGGTCGAAATCGAATACCGGCCACCAGCCTTTGTAGCTGGCATTCAGCATCCAGGCCCCGTGGTCATAACCCGATTTTAAGATATAACCGGCAGTAAAGGATAAGGTGCTCAACTTATTCTGAGAGTAAACTACCGCACCGAAGTCGACGTCCATATCGTTCAGATCGGCTTCTACCGGGCCCCAGCTGTGGATATTGACAAGGTGGGTGAATTTATTGTATTTCCGGGAAGGATAGATAGAATCGTATTGGAAAGCAGAATGCCATTTTTCTTCCTGTTTCATCGAGTCGGCTAACCGGAATTGCTGATAGACCGTCGGCTGTTCCTGTAATCCGGCCAGGTCGATATGCCCGGGTTTATAGCCATCTGCTGTGTAGAAAGAAAAATACAACTGTTTTTTATCCGCACTGAGGGTGGGGAACTGTAGGCCGTACTTACTGTTCAGCACATTCACCGGACCTTGTGCGGTCCAACGGTAGAAAGCATTGTTACCGTTGTAAGAAGCTCTGTAGATCAATAGACTGTCTCCGGCAACCGGGTGGTCCAGTTCGTAATAGATCGCAGGACAGATGGTATGTCGCCGGTGAGTGACCGGATCGATCGATACCAGACTCAAGCCTCGGGGGGATTGGACGACTGTGGTGATTTTACCCTCGTGGTAAGATGGATGGATGAATAGTTCGTTCGCTTCTGCCGGAATACGCCCGGTTTCCCGGCTCAAAGTCGAGTCGAGCAAGACCAGATAAGATCGGTTGCAATGGTCCACTTCTACACAGCCCCACTCCTGGCCCATCGCGAAAGGAGAGAAACGGTTGTTCCGGCTTTTATAGCGTTTGTATTTACCGGTATTCAGGTCGTAACTGCTTAAACGCATACGTCCGCCCTGATCCCAACGGATGTGATTGTAATATTCGCTCCAGACTATTTGGTCGTTGTTGAAGGCAAATTTATAGTCGTCCAGAATCCCTGTACGCCGGAGGAGTTTTTCGTTCTGATTGTGCAAGAGAACGAAAGCTCCCGTTTGTTGCAGCCCTTTTTTATAAGCAATCACTTTGCCGGAAGAAATCGGGGTGGGATTGTAGTAATTCGTGTAATACTTGTTGTGGGTGGGAAGTGTATCGAATGGAGACGATACGAGAGAGGCCTCCCGCATCCAGCGCTGTTGCAATTCGGAAAAATTATCCCGGTAAAGGGTACGCTTGGCATCCCGGTAGGTGTTGGCCTGGCGGACACTGTCGGGATCGATAAACAGAGAACGGAATGTACTGTCCCGCCAGAGACTGTCCCGCTTGCCCTGCATGGAAAGCTTCAGGCTGGTGGCGAAGGGAGTAATGCCGTAAGGGCGTCTTCCGGTGCGTTCCAGCGCTTTTGCCCAGATATCCGAACCGTAATTGACCCGGGAGTTGGCGGTCATGAAGTACCCCATGGTGTAACGATTGGGCACGAAATCTTTGTTTGAACCCAGTACGGCTTTCGAATAATTGTAAATCCCTTTTTCCAGGATTTGGGCTTTCATTTCGTTCAGAAATTCCGGGGAACGTCCTCGGCCGAGATGGCCGACAGCAGTTTCAAAACATACGGCATCTCCTTCCATAAACCACATCGGTACATATACACCGACTACTGCAATAGGAAAAATCTCCCCGAAGAGATAATACAGGTCTTTGGTAAGTCCCTGGTTTACCTTGTCGAGCTGCACGACATGCCGGAATTCGTGTACACACAAATGTTCCAGCCAATCATCCGTGGGATCTTGGGAAGGCATGGTGTAAAGTTCACTCTTCCGGGGTGCCAGGGCTACATTCCCATTGGAAACACCTCCGTCGGCATGCATGATGATGGATATCTTTTTGGGGTGTAATTGCAGTGTGTTGGCGTGGTGGTATAAAAGACTGAAAATAGAAGCTGCTTTTTGGGCGTTTTCTTCGAAAAAATCCGGGTATATAATTTGAAAATCGTCGGTTTTGATTTGCTTCCAGCGCAGGGAAGGCCTATCCTGACCGAAATTGACGAATTGTGCCGAAACGATTGAAAATGGGCACCAGAGAAGTAGAATAAAAAACAGAACTTTCTTCATATATCACCTATTTTTTTAGAGCATCTAAATTAAATTATAAATTTTAGAAATAAGCCTGATTGCCTTTTTTATTTTAACACCGGCTTGCGTTTGCAAATTTTGCGTTTTTACATTTAAGTTTGAAAGAGGTACGCCAAAATTTTCCTTACCTTTGTAAAGGATAAAACAAGAGATATGCAAACAGAGAAAGATCGGATTTTGGAGTTGCGGAAAGCGCTTGAATATCATAATTATAAATATTATATCGAAAATGCACCGGAGATTTCAGACCGGGAGTTCGACGGGTTGATGCACGATTTGGAAAAACTGGAAGAAAAGTATCCGGAGATGTACGATCCCAATTCCCCGACCCAACGGGTAGGGAGGGATATCAATCAGGAATTTACTCAGGTCGCTCATAAATATCCGATGCTTTCTTTGGGAAATACATATAGCGAAGAAGAATTGCGGGATTTCGATCAGCGGGTGCGGAAAGTAGTCGGTGACCGGGTGCAGTATGTTTGTGAGTTGAAATACGACGGGACTTCGATTAGTCTGACTTATGTGAACGGTGAGCTCACTCAGGCGGTTACCCGGGGAGACGGCGTGAAGGGAGACGATGTCACGGCTAATGTCAGGACGATTCGCACTGTACCCTTGAAGTTGAGAGGGGATTATCCGCCCGAATTCGAGATCCGGGGGGAGATTCTGATGCCTTTTTCGGTATTCAATCGCTTGAACCAGGAAAAAGCAGAGGCCGGAGAACCTTTGTTCGCCAATCCCCGGAATGCTGCTGCAGGAACCTTGAAATTACAGAATTCTTCGCTGGTAGCGAAACGGCATTTGGATTGTTTTCTTTACTATATTCCCGGCGAAGTGACTCCGGCGGAAACCCATTACGGAAACTTGATGAAAGCTAAAGAATGGGGCTTCCATATGCCCCCTTATATTCACTTGGCCGATTCGTTTGAAGAAGTTTGGGCCTTTATCACAAAATGGGATAAAGAAAGGACGGGTTTGCCGGTTCCGATCGATGGGATTGTGATCAAAGTCAATGATATCGGGATGCAGCATTTGCTGGGATATACGGCAAAATCTCCCCGTTGGGCCATTGCTTATAAGTTTAAGGCCGAACAGGTGGAGACGCCCCTGATCGATGTGGTTTATCAGGTAGGGCGGACAGGTGCCGTCACGCCGGTAGCCAATCTGGAACCGGTGCATATTGCCGGCACTACGGTGAAAAGGGCTTCCCTGCATAATGCAGATATCATCTCTTCTCTGGATTTACACGAACATGATACGGTGTATGTGGAGAAAGGGGGAGAAATTATTCCGAAGATTGTGGGGGTAGACCGGGCTAAACGCAGGGAAGGAGCCGCAGCTGTCGAATTCATTACGTATTGTCCCGAATGCGGAACAAAATTGATACGGATAGAAGGTGAAGCCAATCATTATTGCCCGAATGAAGACCATTGTCCACCTCAGATAGCCGGAAAAATCGAACATTTCGTTAGCCGTAAGGCGATGAATATAGAGGGGATGGGAGAAGAAACGATCGAGTTATTACTGGGTAAAAGGCTGATCCGGGATGTGGCCGATATTTATGGATTACCGGCAAAGCGAGAGGAATTGATCGGACTCGAAAAAATTGTTTACCCCGAGAGTTTCGAAATGACCAGTATCCCTTTAGCAAAAGTGATTTATGGATTTGAAATCGGAATAAAGAATATTTCTTCCCGAAATGCAGAGACGTTGGCTGGTCATTTCGGTAGCCTGGAAGCTTATGCCGCTGCTTCGAAACAAGAGCTTTCAGCGGTGATAGGCGATGAAACGACGGTAAACCGGATATTGGATTACTTTCGTACTCCTTTTAATCAGACCGTAGAACGCTTGAAAGAAGCAGGTGCCGTTGAAAATATTCCTTTGGATTATGTCGTCTATGCATTGAATATTCCGGGGATAAATTGGCATAAAGCTGACTTATTGGCAGCCCGCTTCGATTATATTTATGAATTATCTGTGGCTTCTGCTGCTGAAATCCGGGCTGTTGAGGGGATCGATGCAGATGAAGCCGATAGCATTGTCCGTTTTTTCCGTTCTAATGAAAAATTGGTACGGAAATTGAATACTTTATCCGTTTATCGGATGCAGGAGAAATCGGTAGATAATTTAATCGCCGGTATCGAAAAATCGAAAACGGCCGGTTTTCCCGCTTTATTGAATGCTTTGGGAATCCGGTATATCGGAGAGACTGCCTCCCGTAATCTGGCTAAAAGTTTCCGGGAACTGACCAGGCTGATGGAAGCCGATTTTGAGCAATTGACCGAAGTAGAAGATATCGGTGAACAGATGGCTAATAGTATTTTGCGCTATTTTGGTAAAGAAGAAAACAGACAATTGGTGAAACGTCTGATCGATTATGGCGTAGAAGCAGAAATAGGAGAAACGGAAACAGGAAACGATAGCCTGACAGGGCAAACATTTGTGATTACCGGTACACTGACCCGGCCCCGCGAATACTTCAAAGAGTTGATTTTGAATGCAGGGGGAAAGGTCAGCGATTCTGTTTCAGCCAAGACCGCCTATTTGTTGGCTGGCGAAAATGCCGGTAGTAAATTGAAAAAGGCAGAAAAATTGGGTACCCGGATTATTTCTGAAGAAGAATTTTACGAATTACTGAAATAATGGGGAATACCCTGCTGCATCAACGAAGTAATAAACGAGGATATGACAAAAAATGATAACAAAAAATTGAAAGAAATAATAGACTTAGCTTGTGAAGAGGCAAAGCGTTTGGGGAATACGAAGGTTTCACCCGAACATTTGTTTCTGGGGATGTTGCGGATGGATCAGGCCAGGGCTATCGATGTTCTGATCGCTTTGGGAGTGGATTTTTATGAGGTGAAAGCAAAAATCGAACAGAAACTGAATAAGCAAAGGGATAAGAGTGAAGAGATGCCCGATGAGCTGGATCTTACTCTGGCTGCCAACAGTATTGTTAAACGGGTCATCGAGGAGGCCTGGAAGCTGGGGGATGAGGAAGTAGAGTCGGAACATCTGATGTTGGCCATGTTGAGAAATCAGGCAGGGTTTGTCACAAAATTGTTTAATTCTATGGGAGTAGATTACGAGAAGTTTAAAGAACAACTGCTGAAGGAGAAAACCCGTATGCAATCCGATTATGGAGAAGAATCCGATGAAGACGAGGATGCAGGTGATGAAGAATCGATGTACAATCCCTATCGTCAGAACGGGCCTGCTAAATCGGATACACCGGTATTGGATAATTTCGGTATAGATATCACGAAAGCTGCCGAAGAAGGTACCCTCGATCCGATCGTAGGGAGAGACCGGGAAATCGAACGATTAGCCCAAATTCTGAGCCGGAGGAAGAAAAATAATCCGGTGTTGATCGGAGAACCGGGGGTCGGTAAATCGGCTATTGCCGAAGGGTTGGCGATCCGTATCATCCAGAAAAAAGTGTCACGGGTATTGTTCGATAAGCGGGTAGTAGCTTTGGATATCGCGTCTATTGTTGCAGGTACGAAATACCGGGGACAATTTGAAGAGCGGATGAAAGCCATTCTGAACGAATTGGCTAAAAACAAAAATATTATCCTTTTTATCGACGAGATTCATACCATTGTAGGAGCCGGAGGGTCGGGAGGTAGCCTGGATGCGGCAAATATGCTGAAACCTGCGCTGTCGAGAGGGGAGATTCAGTGTATCGGGGCGACGACCCTCGACGAATACCGGCAGAATATCGAGAAAGACGGTGCTTTGGAAAGACGCTTCCAGAAAGTATTGGTCGAACCGACTTCTTTCGATGAAACGGTCGAAATCCTGAACAATATCAAATCCCGCTACGAGGATCATCACAATGTCCGTTATACCGATGAGGCGATCAAGGCCTGTGTCAAGCTGACGACGCGTTATATTTCCGACCGGGCGTTGCCTGACAAAGCGATCGATGCGATGGATGAGGCCGGTTCACGGGTACATATCGCCAATATCCATGTGCCTCAGGTTATCGAAGAGTTGGAAAGATCGGTGGAAGAAATCAAGAATAAGAAGAAAGAAGCGGTCAAACAACAGAATTTCGAGGTTGCAGCTGCTTTTCGGGATAAAGAACGCCAATTGCTGGCCCAGCTCGAGCAGGAAAAAGACAACTGGCAGAAAGAATTGAAAGAAAACCGGGTGGTGGTCGATGAAGAGAGTGTGGCCGAAGTAGTGGCAATGATGACCGGAGTACCCGTAAAACGGATCGCTAAGACCGAGGGTATGAAATTGTTGCAGATGCGTGAAGAATTGGCGGATAGTGTCGTCGGACAACAGGAAGCGATTGAAAAGATCGTTAAAGCGATACACCGGAACCGGGCCGGATTGAAAGACCCCAACCGACCGATCGGATCGTTCATTTTCCTGGGGCCTACCGGTGTCGGAAAAACTCAATTGGCCAAAGTATTGGCACAATATCTGTTCGATACGCCTGATTCGCTGATCCGGATCGATATGAGTGAATATATGGAGAAATTTGCTGTTTCCCGGTTAGTCGGGGCACCTCCCGGATACGTAGGATACGAAGAAGGCGGACAGCTGACGGAGAAAGTGAGACGTAAACCTTATTCGGTAGTATTATTGGATGAGATTGAAAAAGCGCATCCCGATGTATTCAACATCCTCCTGCAGTTGCTGGATGACGGCCAGTTGACCGATAGTTTGGGGCGGCGCGTCGATTTTAAAAATACGATTGTGATCATGACTTCCAATATCGGAAGCCGGCAATTGAAAGATTTCGGACGTGGTATCGGATTTATGGCTGCCGATAAGACGAATGACAACGATTATGCCAAGAGTGTCGTGCAGAAAGCGTTGAAGAGTGCCTTTTCTCCTGAATTTCTGAATCGTATCGATGATGTGATCGTCTTCAATCCTTTGAGTAAGGAAGATATCCATAAGATCATAGATATAGAACTGAAAGGACTGCTCAAGCGGGTAGGTGAATTGGGATACCACATCCAGGTTTCGGATGCTGCAAAAGAATTCCTGACCGAGAAAGGGTATGATCCTCAATATGGAGCACGTCCGTTGAAACGGGCTATCCAGAAATACCTGGAAGATGAATTAGCCGAAGTGATCATCAAAGGCGACCTTCCCGAAGGGGGGACCCTTTATGTCGACTGCGATAAGGAAAACGATAAGCTGAAGGTAAAAAGTAAAAAGCTAGAGGCTAAAAGCTAAAGGTTATGAATATAGAGGGAGAGAAGAAG
>OJOV01002602.1_pt1 | contig 10624 bp, 9 predicted proteins | sample 1598281 | NCBI WGS metagenome assembly OJOV01 (sample SAMN03922469, study PRJEB24848) | human gut metagenome | isolation source: stool sample | host: Homo sapiens | place: Germany | collected 2010-11
GCAATGAGACGATCATCCAGCCGAAGTATTTAAAGGACAATTCCGCAATGAGTACGATTCTTAATATGGTCATCGGTATCGCAATCGGTGCGGCAATTACCGGATTTCTGGTTGTACCGGGTGTGCGCCGTCAGGTGCAGAATGATGCCAAAGCGCAGGTGCTCGATGCGAATAACACTGTTTCGTCCAAGAATCAGGAGATCAGTACACTGCAGAAGCAGATTGATGATCTGACGAGCCAGATCACTGAGGTCAAGGACAGCGCAGAAGGTTCCGAGAATAAGATCAGCACATATGACCAGTTATTATCCGCATATGCATCCTATTCGGATGGAGATATTGAGACAGCAGGCAATGCGCTTGGCAATGTCAATGAGGAATACTTAAGTGACAGCGCAAAGAGTGTTTATGAGACGATTAATGCGCAGGTCAATGCTGATTATCTGGAGTCCTTATATAATCAGGGATACAGCGATTATAACAGTCAGAAATTTGAGGAATCCATCACCAGCTTGCAAAAAGTTGTGGACATGGAGGAAACCTACAAAGATGGATATGCACTGTACTATTTAGCACAGGCTTACCGTAAGAATAATGATCTTGAAACGGCAAAGACTTACTATCAGAAGATCGTAGAACTGTATCCGGGTACAGAGCGCGCGGCGAATGCACAGAATTACATCAATATTGAAGAGTAAAAATCATTATAAAAATTAAATAAAGATGATACAAAAGACGTCTAAGTGATATTAGACGTCTTTTTTTATTCATAGGGTATTGAAAGCAAAAGGTGACTTTTAAACCAATTAAAAAAGTAACAGGAAAGGAGCATTTATGGAAGAAAAGTATCAGTTAAAAGAAGGATGTCTGACGATACAGATGCCAAAAGAGTTAGATCATCATGAGGCGGGCAGGCTTAAGATGGAGGCAGATTTTCTGATCGGGGCATATCATGTCAGACGGCTTGTGTTTGATTTTCGGGAAACAGAGTTTATGGACAGTTCCGGGATCGGTGTGATCATTGGAAGATGCAAGAGCATGGGGTTTTCCGGCGGCGAAGTGGCAGCAACCAATATGAATGAGCGCGTAAAAAAGATTTTTATGGTGTCAGGCCTGCAAAAGCTGATCCGGGTCGATACGGTATAAAAATAGACACATGTAATTGGCTTGGAAATGGGCCAGGCAGGGAATATCCGCCAGGAAAAGATGAAATCAGCGAATTTACGCGAACAGTTGAAATAGACCAGACAAGGGAATGTCCGGTAAGAGAAATGGGATATGTGGGATTTTGGAAGAAAATAAGAATAAAAAGAGGAAATGGAGAATCGATATGCAGGCAGATCAGATTAATGAAAACGAAATGAAACTGGAATTTGATGCGCGGTCCGTGAATGAAGGATTTGCCAGAATGGCGGTGGCTGCGTTTGTGGCGGAATTAAACCCGACACTGGATGAGATTTCTGACATTAAGACAGCAGTTTCAGAGGCAGTAACAAATGCGATCATCCACGGGTATGACAGTCCGGAGGAGAAGGTGGAGGTGTCCTGTAAACTGTGCGGAAACCATGCAGAGATCACAGTGAAAGATCATGGTCACGGGATTGCGGATGTACAAAAAGCCATGGAACCTTTTTTTACGACGAGACCGGAACTGGAGCGTTCCGGCATGGGATTTGCTTTTATGGAAGCATTTATGGATGAAGTCGAGGTACATTCAGCACCCGGAAAAGGAACAACTGTTACGATGAAAAAAAAGATCGGTGCAGGGATGGGCGTCTGATATGGAGGGTTTTAAGGAACTGATGCAGCAGGCACATGGAGGAGATAAAGGTGCAAGGGATACGCTGATTGCAGGAAATCTGGGACTGGTACATACTATCGCAAACCGGTTTGAACACCGGGGACATGAGAGGGAAGAATTGTTTCAGATTGGATGTATTGGATTGATGAAGGCGGTTGATAAATTTGATCTCTCGTTAAATCTTGCATTTTCCACTTATGCAGTTCCGGTGATCATGGGGGAAATCCGCAGATTTTTAAGAGATGACGGTATGGTAAAAGTAAGCCGGACATTAAAAGAAAACGCTTATAAGGCAGGGAGGGCAAAGGAAGAACTGTGGGGGGAACTTGGAAGAGAACCGGGATTGCTTGAGATCGCAGAGCGGACAGGATTGAGCAGCGGTGAGATCATTATGGCAATGGAGTCGGCAAGAGATGTGGAATCCATCTATCAGCCGGTCTATGAGAAAGACGGGGACGAGTTACTGATGGTCGATCAGTTGTGTGAAAAGGAAGAAAACGGAAAGGATGAACCGGAAAAAGAGGCAGTATTAAACCGGATGGTGATCGAGCAGCTCATGGAACTGCTGGATGAGCGGGAACAGAATCTCATCCGGTGCCGTTATTTTGAAAACAGGACACAGAGTGAAACAGCAAAAGAACTGGGAATGACACAGGTGCAGGTCAGCAGGCTTGAAAAAAAGATTCTGTTGTGTCTCAGAAAAAATTTAGGATCGTGTGATTCGTGATGTATCCGGTTGATTTTCCCAGATAAACATGTTAAATTTTATAAAATGCACAGGATTGTGTGCAGCAAAGCTGTGTAAAGTGGAAAACGGCATGAAAAAATAAGAATTTTGTGAAAAATAAGACTTTTGTACAAAAGAGAGGATTGACATGAAATACGAAAATTACATATTTGATTTATATGGAACTCTGGTGGATATCCACACAGATGAAGAAAAAACGGAACTCTGGGAGAAACTGGCGCAGTTTTACGGCTATTATGGTGCGGTTTATACTGCAGAGGAACTGAAAAACGCGTATGCGTGCCTCACGGGGCAGAAAGAGGATGCATTGCGGCAGGAGATGGGACCTGATGCAGCCATGAAAAAAGACGATGCACATGAAGCACATCCAGAGATCGAGATCGAGGAGGTTTTTCTTGCATTGTTTCAGAAAAAAGGGGTACAGGCAGACATAGAACTTGCCATTCATGCTGGACAGTTTTTCCGGATCCTTTCCACAGAATATATCAGACTTTATGACGGGGCAAAGGAACTTCTTGCGGCATTGCGTGAAACAGGAAAAAAAGTATATCTGCTTTCGAATGCACAGCGTATTTTTACGGCGTATGAATTGAAACTTCTGGGACTGGAGCCTTACTTTGATGATATCTTTCTGTCATCCTCGTGCAAAGTGAAAAAGCCGGATACGCGTTTCTTTCATCTTTTGCTGGATAAACATCACATTTTGCCGGAAGAGAGTATTATGATCGGAAACGATGCGGTCAGTGATATCAAAGGAGCAAAAGAGGTCGGACTGCATACATTCTACATTCATTCAAATATTTCACCGGACACAGAGAAGAAACCGGACGCAGATCATGTGCTGATGCAGATGGATCTGGCAAAAGTGCGGCAGATCCTGATTTCTGATTAATGTGACAGAAAAAAATGCCGATACATTTATAAAGAAATCGATTTTCACGGATGCAATAAATGGGGAATGAGTTTATGAATTTATCGATCAATGCAAACGGTTTTTCAAATGTACAGAATACAGCGGCAGGGCACAAAGCAGAGCAGGCAAATAAACAGGGAAAAAGCGCATTTTTTGCGGGAAGTCCGGTACTGACAACAAAAAATCAGATCGAACAGCGAAAAAAGATGGCACAGAAAAGTGCCTTAAAACTGGTGAAAGATGCGTGGGATAACGACCAGGCTGTGGAAAAAACGGTCGCATCGCAAAGACAACGCTATGCGGAATTAGACGCACAGCGGACGGAGGCAAAGAAGGCACTTGCCGGTTATGAAGACCAGGAAAAAACATTGAAGGAACAGTGCAACGTAGCAGACGATTCCAAAGAACAGCAGGATTTAAACCTGTTGGAAAAGAGACAGGAATACAGGCGCGGTGTGGGTGAGAAACTGACTAGGGATGAGTGGAAAAAGTTAAATGAGATCGATAAGCAGCCACTCACAGAGTACCAGAAACGGGCACTTGAGATCCATGCCCAGGCGGTAGAAGAAAAGGTTACGATCCGCGATACAACCAGTGGAATGCAGGCTGCCGTCGGCAATGTGAAGCGTATTATGATCGAAAAATTAAAGACGCATGGAATGGTGGATGCGAAAAATGCTGCCGATGATATCATGGATGCTGCAAACGATGATGTGGTCTCCATGCTTGTCTCTGATGTGAAAGATGGCATTGATGAGAAGATGGAAGAGGCAAAAGAGGATGCAAAGGATGTCGCAGACGAAAAAGAAAAGCGTCAGGAACGTTTAGATGCCTTAGAGGAAAAACGTGCGGTAGAAAAAGCTCTGATCGAGGGCACCAAAGAGGCTGTGGACCGTGCAAAGGAAAAACAGCAGAGACATGAGGCACCGGATATGAAGTTAGATGAGATGCTGACACTCACGACAGAACATAAGCAGATGAACGGTGTGGAGCAGGGACTTGATGACATTAAAAGCAGCATGAAGGTTTTAGAGGCAGATTTAAAAGGAATCAAGGTTGACAAGGAGGTCTAGTACCGGTTATGGCAAAATACGAAAAAACAGAACGTCTCGAAAAAGTACCGATGGAGTATTTGTGGGAGGGACTTGTTTTATCAGATAATCTTTACAATTATAATGGAAGCGTACTTTTAGTGCCAAGCGGAGAAGTTATCACGAAAAGCAAACTTGATAAACTGATCAATTTCAGTGATGGCAACAATTATATTACAACATTCCGCGGATCTTATGAGTATATCATGAAGGGAAAAGACCGTCCGGCTGAAATACAGCAGAAAATGTTGGAAAACAGGACCGGGTATACAGAACTGCGCAAAGGCATCGACCATGTGCTTCAGATGAGTAAAAATGCGATGTTTGTCAATCATGCTGAAGTGGAAGGCATGATGGAGAAAGTATATGGCAGAATGGTATCCGTGGATGCGGGGGAGATTTTCCAGTGTATTACCGTGCCAAGACCGGTTGACGAGGCATTACAGAGACATTCCCTAAACGTTGCACTTTTAAACGGGATCATGGGACAGTGGTTAGGACTCGATGAAAAAGATATCCGTAGTCTGATTTTAACAGGTGTGCTGCATGATATCGGAAAGACGAAGATCCCGGAAGAAATATTAAATGCACCGCGGAAACTGACACCGGAAGAATTTGAGGTTATGAAAAGACATCCGCTATATTCTTTTGAACTGCTTGGGGATGATATCAGCGAGGATGTACGCTATGCAGTACGCTGGCATCATGAAAAGCTGGATGGAAAAGGTTATCCGGACGGCTTAAAGGCAGAATCTATTTCTTATTTTGCAAGGATTACAACGATTTCTGATATTTATGATGCGATGCTTTCTGCACGCAGTTACAAAAAAGAGAAGATTCCGTTTGATGTACTGCAATGGTTTGTAACCGAGGGCAGCAAAGGAATTGACCAGAATCTTCTCAATATATTTATCAAAAATATGGTAAAAGTATACAGACAACAGCAGGTCATCATGTCAGACGGCAGGGAAGGGTGCGTGGAATATATCCCATTAAACGATATGGATCATCCGATCGTTTCTGTCGGAGAAGAAGTGAGACAGGTGGATGAAGACTGGTACTGCGTACATATGGTTTAAGATTCTAAAGGATCTTCGCAGAGGGTAAAATGATTGCGCTCCGTTGTAAGGAGACCCTCCCGCTGCATTTTTGAGAGTTCTGCAGAAAGTGCACTGCGGTCTACATTCAGGTAGTCTGCGAGCTGCTGTCTGTTAAACGGAATTGTAAAATCAAGACTGTTTGCGGCAGCAGACTGCGCAGACAGATAAGAGAGTAGCCGCCCGCGGATTGACTTTGGTGTGGTGTGGAAGATTCTGCGCGAAAGCAGCAGATTTTTCCGTGCCGAAATAAAAAACAAATTGTGGATCAGGCGGTTGTGATGTGTGCAGCTGTTCGTGCAGGTGGTAAGCAGCCGTCCTATATTTAAAAATAACACTTCGGTCTTTGCAGCCGCAGAGACCACATTGACCATCAGAGGTTCTTTTGACAGACTCGCATAAGTTTCGGCGAAGAAAAAGCCGGGAGTTATGTCATCTAGTACACTGTGATTTCCCCAGACATCATCACTTTCAATCTGAACATTTCCGGAGAGCACCAGTCCCATCGAATGTACGCATTCTCCGGCATGATAGATGATCTCACCTTTTCCGTAGCTTCTTGTGACTGCACCGAGGCAGGAGAGCATTTCTTTGATTTCTTCCGGCGATTCGCCCGAAAACAGCATTGTCTGACTTAAAAACTGATAATCCATAAAAGAAAACCTTCTTTTTTCAAAAATTTTTAAAAATGTTGTTATGACAACATACTTTTGAAAAAAATTCTAGTATAGTGTACGAGTAATGTCAAGGGCACAGATGACAGGATGAGTAGCCTGAATCTGTGAACAGTAACCTGTGAACAGAACGAAAGAAAAAGAAAATGGAAGCGGAAAACAGGAGGAATTCATATGGTACGCAGAGTGATCCAGATAGACGAAGAAAAATGTAACGGTTGTGGAATTTGTGCGGAGGCATGCCACGAGGGCGCGATCGGCATTGTGGACGGAAAAGCAAAACTGCTCCGTGATGATTACTGTGACGGACTTGGCGACTGTCTGCCAAACTGTCCGGTCGGAGCGATCTCTTTTATCGAGCGTGAGGCAGCAGCTTATGATGAGGCAGCCGTACAGGAAAATAAAAAGAAAAAAATGCAGGCAATGGGACAGACACCGGTTGGCGGATGCCCGGGTTCAAGAATGCGCCAGCTTGAAAGAAAACCTGCAGAAGAAAATCAGAATGCAGGTTTACCGGTCAGCTCCGAATTGCGGCAGTGGCCGGTACAGATCAAACTTGCACCGGTCAATGCGCCTTATTTTGACGGGGCAAAACTTCTGATCGCGGCAGACTGTACCGCATACGCATACGGCAGTTTCCACCAGGATTTTATCCGTGGAAAAGTGACACTGATCGGATGCCCGAAATTAGATGACGTGGATTACAGTGAGAAGCTGACGGAGATCATCAGAAATAATGATATCAAGAGCGTGACGGTCGTTCGAATGGAAGTGCCTTGCTGTGGCGGACTGGAACATGCAGCAGTGACCGCATTAAAGAACAGTGGAAAATTCATTCCATGGAATGTTGTAACGATCTCAATTGACGGAAAAATTTTAGATTAAAAAGAAGGATAGTAGAAGGGAGAATCATATGTTTTGTTTTCAGTGTGAGCAGACAGCGGGATGCAGTGGATGTACAGGGGCAGCCGGCGTGTGTGGAAAGAAAAGCGTGACAGCGGATTTACAGGATGAACTGACAGGAGCACTTGTGGGACTTGCACATGCCTGCATGAATAATCCAAAGACAGAGCAGACAGACCGCATTATAATAGAAGGTTTATTCACAACGATCACGAATGTGAATTTTAATGATGAGACACTGCGTGAGATGATCGCCCGTGTCCGGGAAGAAAAAGGAAGAGTGGTGCCGGGATGTGCAGCCTGCATGTCACCGTGCGGCAATACCAGCGATTATGATATGAAGCGGATGTGGGAGGCAGATGAGGATATCCGTTCCTTAAAATCCCTGATCTTATTCGGAATCCGCGGTATGGCAGCATACGCTTATCATGCCATGGTACTCGGCTATACAAATGAGGAAGTAAACGACTTTTTCTACCGTGCATTATTTGCAGTCGGAGAGGATTTCGAGATGGAAGATCTGCTTCCACTCGTGCTTGAGACAGGAAAAGTAAACCTTACCTGCATGGAAATGTTAGACCGTGCCAACACAGAAACTTTTGGAACCCCGGTACCGACGGAAGTTCCTCTGATGGTGGAAAAGGGACCGTTTATCGTCATTACCGGTCATGACCTTTATGACTTAAAACTGTTGTTAGAGCAGACAAAAGATAAGGGAATCAACATTTATACCCACGGCGAGATGCTGCCGGCACATGCCTACCCGGAATTAAAGAAATACCCGCATTTAAAAGGCAACTTTGGTACCGCATGGCAGAATCAGCAGAAGGAGTTTGCAAATATCCCTGCACCGGTTCTTTATACGACAAACTGTCTGATGCCGGTCAAAGAGAGTTATGCGGACCGCGTGTTTACAACGGAGGTAGTATCTTATCCTGAAATGGTTCACATCGGAGAGGATAAGGATTTTACACCGGTCATCGAAAAAGCGTTAGAGCTTGGCGGTTACAAAGAGGATACTGCATTTACCGGAATCAACGGTGGAACAAAGGTTATGACAGGATTTGGACACGGAACGGTACTCGGCGTGGCAGATCAGGTGATCGCAGCCGTAAAATCCGGTGATATCCGCCATTTCTTCCTGGTAGGAGGCTGTGATGGCGCCCGTGTGGGAAGAAATTATTATACAGAGTTTGTAAAACAGACGCCAAAGGATACCATGATCTTAACACTTGCATGTGGAAAATACCGTTTCAATGATCTTGACCTTGGAACGATCGGTGGACTGCCGAGAATCCTTGATATGGGACAGTGCAACGATGCCTACAGTGCGATCCGTGTCGCAGTGGCACTTGCGGAGGCATTTGACTGTGGCGTGAATGAGCTGCCGCTTTCCATGGTGCTTTCCTGGTACGAACAGAAAGCAGTCTGCATTTTATTGACACTGCTCCACCTTGGTATCAAAAATATAAAACTCGGACCGACACTGCCGGCATTTATCTCACCAAATATCTTGAATTATCTGGTAGAAAATTATGGAATCGCACCGATTACGACACCGGAAGCAGATTTAGCAGAGATCCTTGGATAAATCAATAAAATAAATGTTTTGGGAACCTTTCTGTCGCCCTAAATGAGAAAAGGGGGTGTGAAAAATGATTTTTTATTTTTCATACTTCCTTTTTCTGGTTAAATGAAAAAATATACTGTATATTGTCGAATTTTGAGTTATAATAGATAATAAGTTTGTATTCAGGCTTGTCAGGAATGAGAATATTGTTTTTATAAAAAAGCACGAAATGGGGAATGGTATGGAAAGAATCTGGAATTTTTTTGAAAATATGAATGAATATGTTTATGTTGCAGATGCGGATACCCATGAACTGGTTTATATGAATAAAAAGATGAGAGATACTTATGGGATACATTCAAAAGAAGAACTTGCCGGCAAAAAATGTTATGAATTGCTTCAGAATTCAAGCCTGCCCTGTACGATCTGCAATAATGATGAACTGCAGGAAGGACAGTTTAAGGAGTGGCGGTATTTTAACCCGCTTTTAAATAAATACTTTAAAATTAAGGATACTGTTGTGGAGGACAATGGCAGACGATATAGAATAGAGATTGCTCTGAATATAAGTTCTCAGGAACATCAGAAAAATGTGGTACGCCGCTACGAAAAACTGGAAAAAATCGTTAATGAGGGACTGCGTCTTGCCCTTGGAACATCTTCTGCGGATAAATCGCTGGACATCATTCTGGAATATATAGGAAAGGCATTAGATGGAGAGAGAACATATATTTTTGAGCATAATGAGAATGGGTACGATGACAACACTTACGAGTGGGTTGCAAATGGAATCAAGCCGGAGAAAGATAATTTACAGAACCTTCCACCAGAATTATGTGCCAACTGGTATCGGAATTTTCAAGAAGATAAAAACATTGTAATTGAAAATCTGGAGAACATCAGAGAGGAAGATTCGGAACAGTATAAGAATCTGAAACGTCAGGATATCCATTCACTGGTGGTTGTTCCACTTTATTGGGAGAAAAAGATCATTGGATTTTACGGAGTGGATAATCCACCGGCAGAATCATTAGATTATGTTTCCGATATGCTTCATATCATGGGATCTTTTATTGTTTCCTCCATTCGGAGAAGAAATCTGCTCCGTCAGTTAGAACGCATGAGTTATCGTGACCAGCTCACTCAGTTTGGCAATCGTTATGCGGTCGACTGGTTTGTGGAGCATGAGTGGAATGGGGAACAGATCGGTGTAGTGTACTGCGATATCACAGGGCTGAAAAAGGTCAATGATGAGCAGGGGCATGAAGCCGGAGACCGGTTGATCATCAGGGCATGTGAGTGCTTAGCGGGTGTATTTAAGGGGTATGGTCTGTATCGGATCGGCGGCGATGAATTTTTAGTACTTTGTCTTGGAATTGAGGAAAAAGACCTGAGGGAACACGTTGAGAAACTGCGCATGGATATGAAAGAACATCAGGTTACGATGGCGGTTGGCATGATATGGAAAGAACACGGTCCTAAGGATATTGATCTGCTTTTAAACGAATCGGAGCGCCTGATGTATGAGGATAAAGACCGGTATTATAAGGAACACGGATTGAAACGGCGCAGATAAATCCTTGTATTGCAGAATTAAATGTTATATTTCCTTCATGCTGGTCTCCTTCTGTTTATTCCCGGTAAATCTGTGCAAACCGGAAATTTCTGATGAATAACATGGTGCAGGATCGTTTTCGATTATTATATTTTACTGTGAGATTGTGATATTAGCAATAGTGAAATGGGGCAGAGAAGAGTTGAAAAGGCAGACGGATAAGAAACAAAGATAAAATAGTAAAAATAGAATAGAACAAAGAAAGAATATGG
>OJOV01002609.1_pt1 | contig 10591 bp, 7 predicted proteins | sample 1598281 | NCBI WGS metagenome assembly OJOV01 (sample SAMN03922469, study PRJEB24848) | human gut metagenome | isolation source: stool sample | host: Homo sapiens | place: Germany | collected 2010-11
CGATCTTCTTCACAGACATGTTTTTCATAAAAAGCTCCTCCTGCTTGTTGTTTCGGATTCATGGTTCCTGTTTGTGTCTTCTGCCCTGATAACGCGCAGACAACGGCTTTTATTGCATGGCGGGCGAAATTTTTTCTTGACAGGATCGCCTAAAGCCGCCACTGTGAGAGGCAGAAAGGAGGTGAATTTGATGAAATATAAAAAAATTTGGAAATATCAGCCCTATCGAACCAGTCGGCGGGAGCAAGACTATCAACAGGTTCAGGAATTTCTGAAAAGCGGCGATCCCGAACTTTGGAAGGCGCTTTATGAGAGTGCCTATGAAATTGTATACCAGTGCGCGTACGGGATGGATTTTTGCCGCGTGCTGGGACCTGATGATTACTGTGAGATTGCCGATGAGGCGTTTGCCCTCTGTTATGAACAGCTGGACCGATATCAGGGGCTCAGCCAGTTCTCCGGCTGGGTAGGCGGGTACAGCAAAAACATTACCCGCACCCGCTGTCGGCAGGTGTTGACCGGCCTACGGTATCGCCGGCAGCTCTATGAAGTCTCCACCGGACGGATGCGGGATTGGGATCCCCTGTGGATCCTGATTCGTCTAGAGCGGTACTATTGTCTCTGGAAAGCCATCTCCGACATCTCTGAAACAAGCCAGCGGATTCTGGAGGCTCGGATTTTGGAAAAGCTGTCGCTGCGGGCCATTGCGCAGGAATTAAATCTGACACAGCGTGAGGTAAAAACGCGATATGAAGCCGCGTGCAATGTGGTCCGGACGCGCTTCCTGCGCTATTGCACGGAGAAAGTAGAGTTTTAAAGTGCAGGAATCCCAACTATTCATGCCGAAAGGAGTGCACCAAATATGCACAACGATAAAAAAGCGTATCAAGTTGATCGGACGCCGACAGAATTGCTCAGCGATCTGCTCGTCCAGTTAAAATTTTTAAGGCAGGAATGCCTCCATTACGATGCAGGAGACTGGTCTTACGGTGCGCAGATTGCGACCAAGCTCCGGCTTCTGCTTCACCAGACAAAATATTCTGATTCCCTGCTGGCCCAAATTACAAAGCGTTTTGCATTCAGCTGTCCGGATTTTCTCAGTCTGAGCACCGTGCGGGGCGAGCTGCCCAATAAAGGGAGGACCGATTTTGTTCGCTCCCCGCTCATTCAGTACCAGATGATTCACCAGCCAGAAGTCCCTCCGGTTCTGACGGTGCAGCCCCTGTCCCTGGAACCCGGAAAGCGATATGCCAAACGGGCATTCAAGACCTGGTGGGATGGGATTGACATTCTCTTGATTGACCGGCAGCACTTTTTGAGCCGTAAGGGCGTAGTGTGTCTGCTGGCAAACCAGGAGGGTGGCGCCCATGTCCAGCCCGGCATGGACGAAAAGGCGGCTTTGTTACGCCGGAGAGCGGCAAATTCCCTGCAGATTGCCGCCCCGCTGCCGGACGGGCAGACGCGGATATATACCGCCGAAATCGACCAGGTACTGGCAGCCGTTGTGCGCACCATTGCGGCGGAGACACTGTATACATTTGAGCATGCAATCCTGCCCCGCTGCCAAATCGCCCTTTCTGCAGATGAAAAAGACTGAAGCGGGTCCGGGAGCCGCGCCCCGGCGGCGTTGACTTTTCCGCTGCTTTCCGGTATGCTTTTGCTATCCTGATACAAAGGGGGCGCCGCGTATGTCGGACCTCACTTCCCTGTTCACAGACACGCTGGCCAAGTTCTCCTTCCGGGCGGTCCTCTCCGCCGCTGCCACGCTGCTGATCTGCCTGGTGGCCGTCCACCTGCTGGGCAAGCTGCTGCGGCGGCTGCTGGCCAGGACGAAGCTGGACGAGCGCATCCAGAAATACCTGCTGGCCGGGGTGAAGCTGATCCTCTATATCGTCACGGTGCTGATCGTGGCGGAGAGCCTGAATATTCCCATGACCTCCCTGGTGGCGCTGCTGTCCGTGGGGTCCCTGGGCGTCACCCTGGCGGCGGAGGACATCCTGGGCAATGTGGCCGGCGGGCTGGTGATCCTCTCCGCCCACCCCTTCTCCATCGGGGACTATGTAGAGGTCGGCGGCGTGGCCGGCACGGTCCATGAGATCAGTCTGAACCACACCAAGCTGGTGACCCCGGATGGGCATTTGGTGATGCTCCCCAACAAGGAGCTGGCCTCCTCCCAGATGACCAACTACACCGTATTGGGGCGGCGGCGGGTGGTGCAGCGGGTGGCCGCCTCCTACGACGCCCCCACGGAGACGGTGAAGGCCGCCTGCCGGCGCGCTCTGGAGCAGACGGAAAACCTGCTGGAGGACCCGGCTCCCACCGTCTACCTCACCGCATACAAGGAGAGCTCTATCGAGTACACAGTCTACTGCTGGGCTACGCCGGAGAACTGGTGGGGCGCGTATCTGGCTCTGGGGGAGCACCTGCGGGACGCCTTCCGGGAGTACGGCGTGGAGATGACCTACAACCACCTGAATGTCCACATCATAGAAAACCAAAGCTGACCGCGGGAGGCGCTCCAGGCGCCTCTGTATACAGCGACGCCCGGTCCGGGAAATCCCGGACTGGGCGCCGTCTTTTGGGGTAAATGCCGCAGAATGCCCTGCATGGGACACGGATGTGGTGGGTCTCCCCGCTCATGCGGTTGACTTCCGCCCGCAGCGTCATCTTATCCCGCTGCGAACGAGATGGCCGGCGCTCAATACCTGCCCGCCCAGTCCGCCAGCAGCAACACCGGCAGCGCCCACAGCAGCAGGAACACCAGCAGGGCCAGAGGCGTCAGCAGATTATAGGCGCCTTGGAACACCATATAAAAGGACAGCAGCGTCCCGGCCACGCTGCCCAGCACGGACAGCGCCGTGGCCCGGCGCACAGCCTTGCACAGGCGGCGGCTGCCTACCACCGCTTCCGCATAGGGCAGCAGTCCTTCCCGAAACAGCAGGGCCCGGGGCATCCCCCGGTCCAGCTCCGCCTCACTGAAAGCCACCCGGTCCGTCAGACTGGGGAACTCCACCTTCACGCCCTTGTGAAACTTCCGCTTCAGCAGGGCCGGGGTAATGTTGGGATCCCGGGACGCCAGGATCGGCGTGATGCGGCTGCGGCGCATCATCCGCAGGGCGAAATCCACGTTCTCCGAGGGCTGGTACTTCACGGCAAACACTGCCGCCAGCTGCCGGTCCATGGCCAGGAAGATGCCGGTCCGCAGGTTGATGCCGCCGGGCAGGCGCACCTCCATCTTCCGCATGAAGGAGGCCGTGCCCAGCAATACCGACTCCCCCCGGATGGTGGCGGAGTAGCCGCCCTCCTCATAAAAGCTGAAATCGTCCACTTTCTCATAATGGCCGCCCTCGCTGCGGAGCAGGCCGTCAAACAACCGCTGAAGGCCGCAGTCCGCAGTCCGGGCCATAGAGGCGGCATAGGAGGAAACCCGGGACAGGTCCTCCCCGAACACCTTTACGCCGTTGAGCTGGATCGTACCCGGCGGGAACAGGTCTCCGTCCGTCAGGATCATGGCCCGCCTGCGGCTGATCTTCTCCGCACCGCACCAGCCCGCCACGGCGCACCCCGCCTTGTGAAAGTGCCGGGCCAGCCGGGAGAAGGGCATCCCCCAGCACAGAGGCAGGGCAAAGGTGGTGCCTGCCCCCAGGATGGCAGACCAGTTCAGCAAAAAGTCGTCCCCCCGTTCCTGGCCCAGGGAGCTGAGCCCGGCAAACACGATGGAGGCCATCAGCACCACCGGCATCAGCGCGTTCTGCCACACGGCGGCGGTATTCTCCCGCAGGGCGGTGGTGTAGAAGCCGGGGACGGAACCCGCCTGCTTGCAGGCCCCCTTCTCCGTCTCCGTCACCAGATAAGGCGGCTCGTCATCCGTGGCGGCCATGCGGAAGGTGTCCCACAGTCCCCGGCTCTCCCGGGCTCCGCCCCACATGGCAAACACCAGGGCGAGGCACCCCACCGGGGCATAGCAGGGGACGGCGCTCCGCTCCGGCAGCACCAGCCGGGCCACACAGTCCGCCGCCATCACCACGGCGGAGACCACCGCCAGCAGCTCGCTGGTGCAGCGCTTCTGCAGCAGCGAGCCGAACGCCTTGGCGAATACTTGCCGGGCCAGGACGGCCACCGCCGCAAGGCACGCCAGCAGCACACCGCTCTGGACGGCTGCGTCGCCGGTCCAGTAGCGGATCTCATAGCCGTAGGCCTCGATCCCCATAGGGATCACCGGCAGCAGCGAGATCAGTACCGCTGCCAGGATAGGGTGCTTGCGCCGCTTGGCCTCCGCCCGGTAGTCCGCCGCCGCCTCAGCCAGCTCCGGCTCCGGACCGATGGTGTCGATCTCCGGGTCTGCGGCAAGGATCAGGTTCATGATGGCGGCGGTGTTCAGGGCGTCGGAGGTACCGGTCATGTTCTCGCCGCCGTCAAAGCCTGCAGCAGCGGGGTCGGTGACGGCGGAGTACACCACCGGGATCTCGGTATCTTCCACAGCGGCCAGCATGGTGGCGGCGGTGGGGGTGGCCACAGCCACGATCACGTCCACGCCATCGGCCACCAGGTCGGCGCCGATCTGGTTCAGGTTGCTCTGGTCGGCCTGCGCGTTGGCGTAGTAATCAGCGTAGTCAAAGGTGACGCCCTTTTCCTTGCCCAGCTCGTCCAGACGGCTCTCCACGGATGCCACGATCTGGTTGAGGGAAGCATGATCCACATAGTTGACGATGCCCACCTTGAAGGTCTCACCGGCCACGGCGCTGGAAGCGGCCTCGGAGGAAGCGGCTGCACCGGATGCGGTGCTGGCGGTGGAAGACGCTGCGCCGCCGCAGCCGGTCAGAGCCAGCGCGGAAACGGCGGAAGCTGCCATAGCGGCCTTCAGGAAGCTGCGGCGGGAGATCATGTTCATGGTTTTCATAGTGGTTAACTCCTTTCCCGGAGCGGGCGGCATAAAAAAGACCCGCTCCCTTTGCGGGACGGGTCTTTCCAAATAAAAACGACCCTGTCCCTGTGTGTTATCCACAAGGACAGGATCGGTAAAATACGATTCTGCGGTGCCACCTTGCTTGCCCTGCTCATTTCCCAGATTGGAAACGGCAAGAGCCTCTCAACGGAGAGCCAACACTCCCCTGCCCTGTAACGGAGGCTTCCGTCCCAAGCTACTGGGGAACTTTCCCGTTTGCCCGGCCCTCGGCGGCCCACGAAACTCTGCCCCGCTCTCGCCCGTTTGCACTGTCCGGGCTCACTGCAGATGCGCTGTGCAGGTTCTCTTCCGCCTCATCGGTTTGATTGCATTATACACTTTATCTGCGTAAAGTCAAGAGGCAATGCAAAAATTTTTTTGCAGGTTTCCGGCAAAGTCACACTTTGCTCTTTTTACGCTTGCGCCACACAAAGTATGCCGTGTACACCAGCCATACCGGCAGGGCGGCCAGCGTTACCGTGCGGCTCAGGGCAAGGCCGTCGGCCTGATACACAAAGTCGATGCTGCTGGTGCCCGCCGGGCACAGCACCGCCATCATACCGTCATCTACCCGCACAATGTCGGTCTGCTCCCCATTGACATAGGCCGTGAAGCCGTCATCGTAGGGCACCGAGAAGAACACGAGGTTTGCATTCTCCAGCGTGATCTCCGCGTGGAAACCGGCATTGTTCATCTCAAACACGCTGCACGCCTGCGCACGGCGGTCGTTGCAGTCCTGCACATAGGCGTCGTAGGTCAGCTCGCTCTGCTTTTCGGTGGGCAGCTCGGCGAGGTATTTGCCGTAAACGGCAGCGTCCTCATCGCTGAACACCAGTGCCCGCATCAGCAGGTTGGCACGGGAGTTCTTGTTCACCTGCCCGTAGGTCTCCTCGGTCACATAGTAATCGTAGGCAAAGCCCATGGGAACGTAATTTTTATTCTTGTACAGCACAAAACCGTCCAGCTCGTCATAATAGGCCCAGCCGTCGTCGGCCTGGCTCTCAAAGTCCGCCTGCTGTTCCGGCGTGGTGATGAGATATTCCACACTCAGCAGGCCCCGCAGGGCATAGTCGGAGATGTCCGGTTCACTGCGCACATCCCGCTTGACGCCCAGGGCCGGGTAAAAGCTGAGGATGCTGGGGGCCGCCGTGCTGCCGAAATATTGCAGGCAGCTCTTGTCCAACCACATGCCGATGTTGTCGTGGATCTTGTAGGTGTCCACGCGATAGTCGCCTTCCGGCAGATCCTCCTTCAGCAGCAGGGCGTTGTTGTCCTGTTCCACAAGATCGCTGTCGGTGTACCATTGGCCGAACTTGCCGATGCCGATGTGCACCATACTGAACACGCAGGCAAAGGCCACCACCGCCGCCGTCATGCGCTGGGCAAAGCGGCTGTCTGCCCGCCATTTCTGGCAGATCAGACGGTAGAGCAGCAATCCGCCCAGGCCAAAGCCCAGCACCACGAAATACTGGCCGGGGTTCTTGAGCACACCCAGCGACCAGGTACCGGTGTCGTTGTCCAGCACGGGCACCAGTGCAAAGGCCAGCGTAGCCAGCATGATCCAGCCAAGGCCCCGGGCCGGGGTGTCCAGATCGGTGTTGTGATCTTCCAGCGCATTCACGGTCATCGCCGCGAGAATGAGCACCGGCATATAGTACCAGCGGGCATAGTAGCTGGAGTTGAGAGCGTAGAATGCGCTGTTCAGGATGGGCACCAGCGCGCACACGGCGCACACCGCCACAATGCGCTTTTTGCTGTCGCCATGGCGGGCACGCCAGTAGGCCAGCGCACCTGCCAGACTGCACAGGGGCAGATAGGCCGACATGCTGGTCCACTTGATGACGCCTTCCGACCAGATGGAGGTCAGGTAGGGAGAATCCGGCGGCATCACCCAGCTGAGCAGGATGGCCAGATACTGCTGCACCTTGCCGTAGGTCAGAAAGCCCCATCCGGACGCAAGGTCGATGGTGCGCGGGTTCTGCAGCAGGCTCAGCACCGCCGGGATCAGCAGCAGGCAGCCCATGGCCACACCCAGCAGGCTTTCAAACGCCAGCTGCACAAACCGCTTCACGGTCAGGCGGTAGTCGCCGGTAGTGAGCTTGCACACAAAGTAGATGGCCAGGAACACCACCTGCCCGGCAAAAAAGAAGTAGTTGTTGAGCAGGTTCACCGCCGCCCAGAAGGCAAACAGCCCGTGACGCTTGTTGTACATGGCCTCGTCCAGCGCCCACAGCAGGTACGGGAACAGCGCCACCACATCCACAAAGTGGTTGAAGAACACGTTGTACACCGCAAAGCCGGACAGTGCATACAGGCAGGCACCCAGCACGGCGTAATCCCAGTTCTTGACGTAGCGCTTCAGGTACAGGTACGCACCACCGCCCGCCACGCCGAACTTGAGCACCAGCAGCGGCACCATCAGGTAGGGCAGCCACCGCTGCGGGAACAGCATGGAGAACCAGAAGAAGGGCGAGCCGTACAGGTAGAAGGAGTAGGCATTCATGGCACCGCTGCCCAGGTCCGTTGCCCAGGAGAAGGTGTTGCGGGGTGCCCCGGCAAAGGTGCTGTCCGGGTAGCCTGCCCCCTTCAAAAAGCCGTTCATGTACCGGTAAAAGCTGATCTGCTGGCTGTTGAAGTCGCCTGCATAGTGGAAAAATCCGCCGTCCATGATGTAGAACGGCAGGAAAAAAACGGCTGCGGTGAGCGCACACAGCACCACCGCCCGCCAGAACCGATCCTTTTGCTGCCCGGGCAGCCGCAGCTGCCGGGACATTCCGAATTGTTCCATGGGACCCTCTTTCTCCGCCGCCGGGGCGGAAGCTGCTTTTTTATCAGTATACCACGCAGGTCGGCCCAAAAAAAGGACGTTTCTTCACCGCTGCCCCTTGACAAGCGCCTGCCGGGCAGGTATGGTGGAGAAAACACATCCAAGGAGGTTTCCCTGCCATGCTGTATCCGTTCAATGCCCTGCTGGCACGCATGAAGTATATCACCCGCTGGAGCCTGATGCACTCCACCCGGGCCGAGTCGCTCAGTGAGCACACCTGCGACACTGCCCTGCTGGCCCATACCCTGTGCCTGATCGCGCGGCGGTACACCGGCACCCCCTGCCGCCCCAAAACGGTGGCGGTAGCGGCGCTGTACCACGATGCCCCGGAGATCATCACCGGGGACCTGCCCACGCCGGTCAAGTATCACAGCGCCACCCTGCGCGACGCCTACAAGGCCATGGAGCGGGAAAGCGTGGCCAGCATGACGGCCATGCTGCCGGACGAGCTGGCCGAAGAGGTCGCGCCCTTCCTCACCGGAGAGCTGCTCACGGCAGAGGAAACCAAGCTGCTCAAGGCTGCCGACCGGCTGAGTGCCCTGGTCAAGTGCCTGGAAGAGCAGCGCAGCGGCAACCACGAGTTTGACGCGGCACTGGCCCAGCAGAAAGCCGTGCTGGAAGCCATGCACTGCCCGGAGGCCGACTGGTTCATGGCCCACTGCCTGCCCTGCTACACCCAGAATCTGGATGAGCTGACCCGGCAGGACGGATAATATTTTTTACGGGAACGGCACTTCCCGCACGTCGTCGGGGTCCAGACCGGCTTTGCGCTGCTCCTCGAACACGGCTGCGATCAGCTCGTCCAGATCTTCCAGATGGGTCAGGGTGCAGCAGTAGCGCCGCAGGGCGGCAGCGCCCTTCAGCCCCTTCATATAGTGCATTGTCTGGGCACGGGCCTGCGGCATGGCCACAAACTCGCCCTTCTGCTCCACCATCTCTTCCACCTGACGGCGCAGCGCGTTCATGCGGGCCTGCAGGTTGGGGGCCTTGGGTTCCGGGGTGCCCTCGATGGCGGCATTCACCCGCTCAAACAGCCACGGGTCGCCCAGCGCAGCACGGGCGATCATCACGCCGTCGCAGCCGGTCTGCTGCATCATGGCCACGGCATCCTCGGCCGAATGGATGTCGCCGTTGCCCAGCACCGGCACATGGACTGCCTGCTTTACCCGGGCAATGATCTCCGGGTCGATGCCCGGGGTGTACATCTGCTCACGGGTGCGGGCGTGTACCGCAATGAGGGCGGCACCCGCCTGCTCGCAGGCCTTTGCGCACTCCACGGCGGTCACATGGTCGGCGTCCCAGCCCTTGCGCATCTTGACCGTGACCGGGCGGCTGGTGTGGGCCACCACCTGCTCCACGATGCGGCCGCAGCGGTCCGGGTCCAGCATCAGCTTGCTGCCCGCGCCGCCGGACACGATCTTGGGGGCCGGGCAGCCCATGTTGATGTCCACAAAGTCGAACTCATACTGTTCCATAGCGGCTGTGGCTTCGCCCATGATCTGGGGCACCTCGCCAAAGATCTGCACGCCATAGGGTGCCCCGTTGGGTTCTGCCTTCAGCAGGCCGACCGTCTTATGGTCGCCGTACACCAGTGCCCGGCTGGACACCATTTCGCTGACCGTAAAGCCTGCGCCGTGCTGCGCCATCAGGCGGCGGCAGGGCGCATCGGTAAAGCCCGCCATTGGTCCGAATACTGCCCGGTGGGGCAGAACGATGTTTCCGATTTTCAAAGGTTCCATTGGTGTTCCTCGATTGTTCTGAATGACCAGAGAGAAAACGATTTTGAATTGCCTCCGCTGCGCTCTGGCAATCACAGCGGAATTTTGTTTTTATAAGAGCAATTCCGGGCAGCCTGCGGGCTGCCCGGAATTGCGTTTTCACAAAAAAGGCTGCAACCGTAAAATGCAGTTTTCACGCAAAGCCGTTTCTGTCTGCTTATGCTCCGGCCATCTGTCCGGTGTTTTACATCTTCTCCGGCACAGTGATCTTGAACATGGTCAGCACGTTGAAGATGACGTTCTTCACGCCGATGCACAGAGCCAGACGGGCCTGCTGCACGGCAGGGTCTGCACCCTGGATGCGGCAGCTGCCGTAGAAGCGGTGGAAGGCACTGGCCAGATCAATGACAAAGCGGTTGATGCGGCTGGGGTCGTACTTCTCGGCTGCCATGACGATTTCCTGCGGGAAGGCTGCCAGCATCCGGATCAGGTCCATCTCGCTGGGCTCAGTGAGCAGGGTAGCGTCCACCTGCTCGGCACCGGCAAACTGCACGCCCTCGCTCTCCATCTTCTTCAGGATGGAGCAGATGCGGGCATGGGCGTACTGCACATAGTACACCGGGTTGTCGTTGTCGGTCTTGACTGCCTGATCCAGGTCAAAGTCAATGCCGCTGCCGGCATCGTGCATGTTGAACAGGAAGCGTGCACTGTCGATGGGCACCTCCTCCAGCAGGTCGGTCAGGGTGATGGCGTTGCCGGTACGCTTGGACATGCGCACGGGCTGGCCGTCGCGCATCAGGTTGACCATCTGCATCAGGACAACATCGAGGTCGTTGCCGTTCAGGCCGATGGCATCCATCGCGCCCTTCATGCGGGCCACATGGCCGTGGTGGTCGGCGCCCCACACGTCGATGGCCTTGGCAAAGCCGCGGGTGGCCAGCTTATTGTAGTGGTAGGCGATATCGGCAGCAAAGTAGGTGGGGATGCCGTTGGCACGGACGAGCACCTCGTCCTTGGCCTCCTCTTCGGTGCCGTCCTCGGTCTTTTTCTTGTTGACGGTGCCGTACTTGGCAGCGTACTGTGCGCTGCGGTACATGATGG
>OJOV01002624.1_pt1 | contig 10539 bp, 10 predicted proteins | sample 1598281 | NCBI WGS metagenome assembly OJOV01 (sample SAMN03922469, study PRJEB24848) | human gut metagenome | isolation source: stool sample | host: Homo sapiens | place: Germany | collected 2010-11
GGTCAGCTCGATCATGCCGTCCAGTGCGTTTCCGTATGGCAAGAGTGCAAAAAGCGGCGAAAGCAGCCGCAGCAGGATGGAAAACATGGTCAGAAATGCCGTTACCGTCAGCGCCGTGGACGCTGCCTGCTGTACGGACGCGCAGAAAATAGAGGGGAATGAGGTGCGGTTCCGGTTATGGATACGCTGCGACACGGCAGATAACGGGGTACGCGCGAAAAACAATCCGACGAGCAAAGCCGAAACGATATGTATCCCGTACAGCATCGCGCCTGCCCGCGCGGAGCCGAACACGCCGAGCCCTACCAGTCCGATGCAGAAGCCCGGACTGGCGCAGTTGCAGAAGCGGTTCACGCGCTCTGCCGCTTCGCGGGATAGCACACTCTCGGAGAGCAGCGCACATGCGGTCGCGGCGCCGACCGGATACCCGCCGATGAGTCCGAGCACCAGAGCAGGCGCAGTCTCGGGCGGCAGGCCGTATAATCGCCTGAGCGGCTTCGCCAGCAGCGGCGATAGCCGCGCGGTATCACAGCGGACAAGCAGTCCGCTGATAACGAAAAACGGAAATAAAGCCGGTAAAGCCTGCGCGGCAGCAAGGGAAAGTCCCTCGCGGACACCATCCGCGCAGGCGGTCGGGCAAAGCAAAAACGCGGCAAAAAGAGCCAGCGATAAGAACAGCTTCATAGCGTCACCTCGGAACAGTGTATGAGAAGCAGGAAAGTTTCAGTACGCTGATACATAACATATACCGTTATACCTGCCCTGCGGAGAAGGTAAAATGTGATATGAAGGTGGCGCGATATGCTGAAAGATAACTTATACGCCGAACTCATGGAGGACCTCCACCCAAACCGCCCGCGTGTGGAAATCCTCGGAGACAGCCGGGTGATCGTGGAGAATCACTGCGGCATACAGGAATACGATGACAGCATCCTGCGCGTCAAGTGCCGCGGGTGCGAGGTGCGCATTCTGGGTGCGGATCTGGAGCTGACGGCGCTTTCCATGGACGAACTGGCGGTGATGGGCGTGATTTCGTCGGTGGAGTACATCACGACCGAGTGAGAAAGGAGGAGCGCGAATGATCGGGCGGCTGTGGCTGCTGGCCTGCGGGCAGGTGCGCGTGCGCGTGACAGGCGCAAGCCTGACGCGGTTTCTCAACCTGTGCGCGGCGCAGGGTATCACGCTGCGGCAGATGGACCGCACGGCATGGAATGAGCTGCACGCAACCCTGTCCATCCGGGATTTCCGGACGCTCAGACGGCACATGGGCCGCACGGGATGCCGCGTGCATATTCTCCGAAAACGCGGTCTGCCGTTCCTTGCGGCGCGTCTGCGTCCGCGTACGGCGCTCTGGGGCGGAGCCGTATTCGCCGCGGCGCTGTGCTGGCTGCTCGGCACGCATGTATGGGCGATACAGACCGAGATCGCACCGGCGATAGACGAAACGGCTGTCATGCAGCAGCTGAGCGAAATGGGCGTGCGCATCGGCATGCCCATCAAGAAGCTGAACACCCGTCAGATACGGTGGAAGATGATGCAGCTGCAGCCGAATATCACGTTCTTTTCGCTTAATCTGCGGGGCAACAGCCTGACCGTGGTCGCCTACGGCAGTACCGACCCGCCGGAGGTGCTGGACGAGCACGCCATTACCAAGGTGGTGGCCGCGCGGGACGGCGTGGTCACGCAGGTGCGTGCGCTCGAGGGACAGCCAATGGTGCGGGCAGGAGACGCGGTGCAGACCGGCGATACGCTCATCAGCGGTCTTGTCGAGCCAACACGCGAAGGCGGAAAGTACCGCACAGCGCATGCGCACGGCACCGTGCAGGCGTACACCACGCATACGGTTCAGGCGGCGCGGCCGCTCACCGAGCAGAGCAAGCGGTATACGGGTAAAATTCGTCATCAATATGCACTGGTGATGGGAAATAAACGGTTAAATTTCTATATTGGCAGTGGAATTGCAGGGGGTACTTGTGATAAAATAGTAACGACCAGACATTTTTGGCTGTCGGACAGCGTGGTGCTGCCTGTGGCGCTGGTCACACAAACGTATACATTCTACGAGCGGGAGCCGACGGCGCGCACCGCCGAGGACGTGCGGGTGGATATGCTCTCGCGCGCACTGGGCGAGACAGCCGCCGATATTGACGGCATGGTGACGAGCCACAGCGAAACACTCACCGAGCAGAACGGCGCGGCTGTGCTGTACCTCACTGTCCACGCCGAGGAGCAGATCGGCACCGAGGCCGTGGATGACAGTACCATTCCGGAGGAAAATGCGGAGATGGAACAGGTGCCGTAGAGACAGAAAAGGAGACGCCTATGAACCGTAAACTCACGACGATTCTCGCAGGACTGAGCACCGCAGCAGCATTTGCCGTAAACGGCTCGGACTGGCTTCACGGCGGTTCCGCGAGCGCAGGCAAATTCTGCGTCAGCGCGGTGTTTATCGTTCTGGTATCGCTGCTGGTGTGCGCATGGCGGAAACACAATACCGCAATGTGTCTGCTGACGATTGCATCGGCGCTGATTGCGATTGGTGCGGCAGCCGGTTTGCTTATGACGACGGATATCCTTCCGGCAAATTCGGTGCTGCTGCCGTTTATCGTGTTCCTCGTGCCGTTTTTCGGTGTGACGAATTTCATGGCTTCCGCATTTGCCGCAATGCTTCTGCCGCTGGCGGTTTCGGTGGTGTGGCTGTGTTTTGCGGTGGGATTCTGGTGCGTAATCGGAAAAAATAAACGATAATCCGCATGTTATAATCGCTGCACAAATTTACAATATACCGTAGGGCGGGGCACCCCAGAGTGGCTTCTCTTGCGGCTTTGCCGCAATTCACCTTCTGCCCTCACCCCGCCGTGTAAACAATCGGTACATGGGTAACCGTAGGGGCGACCGGTGGTCGCCCGTGCATCCGTTTAGCCATAGCGTGGGAGGCCAATGGCCTCCCCTACGGGATAAATGTTGCAGATGAATCTACATTCGGCGGGGTGAGGGCACCCCGCCCTACGAAAATGATATAACTACTATTTAAGAGGGTGTAACCATAGAACAGGTAATGCAAATCGAGCAGACTGAACTGCTGATGGCAGTATTCGGTGCATTTGACGAAAACATCAAGCAGATCGAGCGCGAACTGAACGTCTCGGTCATCAGCCGCGGAACCGAGCTGAAAATCACCGGCGAGGACGAAGGCGTATCTATCGCTGCACGCGCGATTACGGCGCTGCTGGCGATGGCAGGCCGAGGAGAGTCTATCGGCACACAGACCGTGCAGTACGTCATCGGTCTGGCGAAGGACGGCCGCGAGAGCGAGGTCCACACGATGAGCCGCGATGTGCTGTGCATCACGGCAAAGGGCAAGCCGGTCAAGGCGAAAACGCTCGGCCAGAAAAAATACATGGAGGCCATCCGCAATAACACCATCGTCATGGGCGTGGGCCCTGCCGGTACCGGCAAGACCTATCTTGCGGTTGCGGCGGCGGTTGCGGCTTTTCGGGACAAGCAGGTCTCCCGCATCATCCTGACCCGTCCGGCAGTCGAGGCAGGCGAAAAACTCGGCTTTCTGCCCGGCGACCTGCAGAGCAAGGTAGACCCGTATCTGCGCCCGCTGTACGACGGTCTGTTTGACATGCTCGGCGCGGACAATTTCACCAAGTATCAGGAGCGCGGCTCCATCGAGGTTGCCCCGCTTGCGTACATGCGCGGACGCACGCTCGACGACAGCTTCATCATTCTCGATGAGGCGCAGAACACCACGCCCGAGCAGATGAAAATGTTCCTCACCCGACTGGGCTTCGGCTCCAAGGCAGTCATTACGGGCGATATTACCCAGATCGACCTGCCGGACGGCAAGCAGTCCGGTCTGCGTGAAGCGCTGCGCGTGCTGGACGGCGTAGAGGGCATCGCCCAGTGCTTCCTGACCGAAAAGGACGTTGTGCGCCATGAACTGGTGCAGCGCATCGTCAAGGCGTATGCAGAGTACGAAAACAAAAAGGGCAAAGGCAAGCCTGCCGCAAAACCGGCAGGAAAGCGCCTTCCGACCCGCCGCAAGGAGGGAAAATGATGAATCATCAGATCAATATCGGCTTTGAGACCGAGGTAGCAGACGAAAACAGCGTGCGTGAGCTGATCCGCACCTGCGCGGAGCGCGTGCTGACGAGTGAGCAGGTGGACTTTGACGCCGAAATCGACGTTACCGTTGTCGATGCCGACGCCATCCGCGAAATGAACGCCGAATACCGAAATAAGGACGCCGTGACCGACGTTCTTTCGTTCCCGATGTACGAGTTCCTCAACGGCGAGCCGCAGGAGGAGCTGGAGGCCGAACCGGACTCCGGCTGTGTCATGCTCGGTGATATGATCCTGTGCTACACGCGCGCCTGCGAGCAGGCGGAGCAGTTCGGGCACTCGCCTGCAAGAGAGTGCGGCTACCTGACCACACATTCCGTGCTGCACTTGCTCGGCTACGACCACGAGCGCAATGACGAGGACACTCGCCTGATGCGCAGCAAGGAAGAGGACAACCTTGCGTTCCTCGGCCTGACGCGGGACTGAGCCATGAAAAAGAATATCCGAAAACTGAGCGAGAGTTTTCTGCACGCGTTCCGCGGCCTGCGGCTGTGCATCCATGACGAGCGCAACTTTCGCGTGCACATGACGGCGGCGTTCTACGTCATCCTGTTCGGTGTGTTCGGCGGCGTGAGCATGACCGAAGCGGCCATCCTGTGTATCTGCTTCGGCCTTACCATGGGCGCGGAGCTGTTGAATACCGCCATCGAGCGTCTGTGCGACAAGCAGGCGAGCGGGTATGACGGCATGGTTCGCAACGCGAAGGATATTGCGGCGGCAGGTGTGTTTGTGTGCGCGGCAGCGTGCGTCGCGGTCGGCGCGTGTATCTTTATCGGAAACGGCGTGCTTGCGGCAGCCATCAAATTTTTGTGGTACAGGCTGTGGCTTGGCATGGCGGTTGTGGTCACCGTGCCGTTTGCGGTTTGGTTCGTTTTTCATTTTGGAAGAATTCAATAATAATGGAGAATGGAAAATGGAGAATTCGCGCAAGAGTAGCTCGTCGCAGCGCGGACGGAACTCGCGCAAGAATAGCGACATTTTCAATTTTCCATTCTCAATTCTCAATTACTGTACTGGAGATAAATAATGAGCAAGATTACAAAAACTGCGGTCGTATCCGTTGTAGGACGGCCGAACGTGGGCAAATCCACGCTGACAAACAAGCTGGTCGGCCAGAAGGTGGCTATCGTATCGAGCAAGCCGCAGACCACGCGCACGCGCATTACGGGCGTACTCAGCCGCGGCGAAACGCAGTATGTTCTGCTGGACACCCCGGGTCTGCATAAGCCGCGCTCCCGTCTGGGCGACTACATGTGCAAGGTGGTGACGGACACGGTTTCCGAGGTGGACGTTGCCGTTCTGGTGGTAGAGCCGATCCCGAACATCGGTCCTGCTGAGGAGAGCCTGATTGCACAGATCAAGCAGCATCACATGCCGGCAATCCTCGTCATCAATAAGATCGACACCGTCAAAAAGGAGGAGCTGCTGGCCGTTATCGCGACCTACGCGGCGGTGCATGAGTTCGATGCGGTTGTGCCCATCTCGGCACGCACCGGCGAGGGCGTAGAGGAGCTGCTCACCGAAATCGACAAATACGCCATCGAAGGCCCGCAGCTGTTCCCGGAGGACATGGTATCCGATCAGCCGGAGCGTCAGCTTGTCGCTGAAATTATCCGCGAGAAGATGCTGCGCCTGCTCGACCGCGAGGTTCCGCACGGTGTAGCCGTCGGCATTGAGCGCTGGAACGAGCGCGAGGACGGTCTGGTGGAGATCAACGCGGTGATCTACTGCGAGAAGGCCAGCCACAAGGGCATTATCATCGGCAAGCGCGGCGCGATGCTGAAAGAAATCGGCCAGCAGGCGCGCGCGGACATCGAGCGCATGCTGGATGCCAAGGTATTCCTTGAGCTGTGGGTCAAGGTCAAGGAGGGCTGGCGCAACAACCAGTACCAGATGCGCAACTTCGGCTACGAGGATCAGTAAATGGCCGAGGTCAAGCTGCGGGCACTCGGTCTGCGCGAGGTGGATTTCGGTGACTTTGACCGCTATCTGACCGCACTGACCGAGGACGGCCGCAGAATTGAAATCCTGTGCAAGAACGCGCGGCGCGGCAAAAAGCAGAATCCGGCGGCACGGCAGCTGTGCTACTCGGAGTTCATTCTGTCGGACAGAGGCGGTAGGTACACGTTAAGAGACGCCGACCTTGTGCACTCATTCTTCGCGCTGGCAGGCGATATCGAGAAGTACGCGCTGTCGTGCTACTTAAACGAGCTGACAACCGCTCTGACAGTGCCGGATTTCGACAATCCGGCACTGTGCCGCCTACTGCTGTACGCGCTGTATGCACTCGAGGGCGGCAAACGCGACCCGGAGCTTGTCAAGGCGGCGTTCGAGTGGCGCATTATGGCCGAGAGCGGCTATGCGCCGGATTTAACCTCGTGCGGCGTGTGCGGCGAGGTGATAGAGAACCCGCCGGTTTGCTTTTCCGTTCGGGCAGGCACAGCCGCGGACGCAAAGTGCGCGGGGAGAGTCGGCGGTTACACACAGCTTGTGGACAGTACCCTGCGGGCAATGCTTCATGTGCTGACAGCCGAGCCGAACAAGGTGTATGCGTTCGCACTCAGCGGACCCGCCAGAGAGCAGTTCTGCGGCATGGCCGAGGAGTATGTGAAGTACCACCTCGGACGCGGATTTGAGAGTCTGCAGTTTTATCGGTCGCTGCAGGCGCCGATGAAGTGATGGTATATAAATGCGTAGAGAAATATACAATATTTAGAATAATAGTGTATTCTTCTACGACATTCTACGCATTTCTACACGAATACTCATCTATCCCAATAAACAGGTGACAGAAAGGAGCAGCAGTATGGATCGCAAAGCAGTCTCCATGTGGAAGGTAACGAGAAATCTGATTCTTACAGACGTCTGTGCGATCGCCTTGTACTGGCTCATACCGAGCGCAAAGATGCTCGTGTTGCCGCTTGGTGTACTGTGCGCCATCGGATATATGCTGTGGCTGGGACGGTGCTTCCTGAACGACTGCAAGGCCAATCTGCCGAATGAGGACTATCAGCGCATTGCCGCCGAGTTCGGCTTTATCTGGTGCTGGAACCCCGGCCGGAGAAAACAGTGGCAGTACACCGCCGAGGAAAGCGGCGAAACCGGTGCGGCGCTGCTGCGCATCTGGCGCGGGAATATGGTGCTTGTCATCGTGTCGCTGGCGGTCATGGCGGTACTGGTTTGGATGGGGTAAACGTATAGAAATGTCGTAGGGTTGCGTGGGTATGTGAATGTATATTGGTAATCCATCAACGAAACCCTGCGCAATAGGTTGAAATAATTCCTAAATTATAATTGAGAGGATTTGAAATGAACAAATTAGGCGAAAAATCCCTTAAAACACTGGAATACTACGAAATACTGGAAAAACTGGCCGGACAGGCGGCATCGCAGGCGGCAAAGGAGAAATGCCGCGCGCTTCGTCCGCTGGACGACCACGAGCAGGCCGAGCTGTGGCTGCAGCAGACCACGGACGCGAAGGACCTGATGGTTCGGCAGGGCAGCCCTGCCTTTGGCGGCATCCGAGAGGTCGGCGCGATCCTGTCCCGCGCGGACCGCGGCGGCACGCTCAACCCGCGCGAGCTGCTGGCTGTGGCAAGTCTGCTGCAGACCGCGCGCCGTGCCCTGTTGTACGATGCCGAGCACGAAACCAAGACCACGCTCACGCCTGTTTTCGGTCTGCTCTCCGGCAACCGCGACCTGGAGGAATCCATCACCACCGCCATCATCTCCGAGGAGGAGATCGCGGACGGTGCGTCTCCCGAGCTGCTGAGTATCCGCCGTGAGCTGCGCCGCGTGTCCGGCAAGGTGCGCGAAACGCTCAACCGCATGATCTCGGGTGAGCGCTCCAAGTACCTGCAGGAGAATATCATCACCCAGAGAAACGGCCGCTTCGTTGTGCCGGTCAAGGTGGAACACCGCGGTGATGTGCCCGGTCTGGTGCATGATACCTCGTCCACCGGTGCGACCGTGTTCGTCGAGCCGCAGCAGGTCGTGGAAATCAACAACCAGATTAAGGTGCTCGAAGGCCGAGAGGAAAACGAGATCGAACGCATCCTCGCGGAGCTGTCGTCGCGCGTGTCCATGTACAAGGGTGCCATCGAGCAGGACTACGATGCGCTGACCACGCTGGACTTTATCTTTGCGCGTGCCAAGCTGTCGTTCGACATGAACGCCTGTGCGCCTGTGCTTGTTGAGGACGGCAGCCGCTGCAAGCTGCTTCGCGCGCGCCATCCGCTGCTCGATAAGGACAAGGCGGTGCCGATCGACATCGCCATCGGCTATGATTACGACACCCTCGTCATCACCGGCCCGAACACCGGCGGCAAGACGGTTTCGCTCAAAACCCTCGGTCTGCTGTCGCTCATGGCTGCCAGCGGCCTGCATATTCCGGCGAACGAGCAGTCGGAAATCGGCCTGTTTGAGCATGTTTACGCCGATATCGGTGACGAGCAGAGCATCGAGCAGAGCCTGTCCACGTTCTCCGCGCACATGAAGACCATCGTGTCCATCATGGACTGCTGTGGGCAGGGCGACCTCGTGCTGTTCGACGAATTGGGTGCGGGTACCGACCCGGTTGAGGGTGCGGCTCTGGCGGTTGCCGTTATCGGCTATGCCCGCCAGATGGGCGCCTGCGTTGCCGCTACGACCCACTATGCCGAGCTAAAAACGTTCGCGCTGACCACCGACGGCGTAGAGAACGCCTCCTGTGAGTTCGATGTCAAGTCGCTCCAGCCGACCTACCGCCTGCTGACCGGCATCCCCGGCAAGTCGAATGCATTCGCCATCGCGGCGCGGCTCGGCCTCCAGCCGACCATCATTGAGCGGGCGAAGGAGCAGGTCTCCACCGAGGACGCCCGCTTCGAGGACGTTCTGGCGGAACTGGAGCGCGAACGCCGTCGTGTCGAGCAGATGAAGGAAGAAGCGCAGCGCATGCGTTCTGCGGCGCAGTCCGAGCGCGACAAGATGCGCGCCGAGCGCGATGCTGCCGAGGACCGTGTGGACAAGATGATGGAGAGCGCCCGCGGACAGGCGGACAACATCCTCAAAAGCGCCCGCATGACGGCGGAAACCGTGTTTGACGAGCTGGAAACGCTCAAAAAGAAGGCGCAGAAGAAGAACGCCGACCAGAACCTCGCGGCAGCCAAGGCGGCGCTGCGCGGTGTCATCACCCAAACCGAGAACGAGCAGCGCCGCGGCATCCAGAAGCGCGTTGTCGAGGCTGACGAGATTCGTTCAGTGCAGAAGGGCGACCGTGTGCGCCTGCTCAACGTCGGCGGCGTTATTGCGACCGTGCTTGCTCCGGCGGACAGGGACGGCGGCGTGCAGGTGCAGGCCGGCCCGATGAAGATGACGGTCAAGGAGAACGAGCTGCGTCTCGTCGAGGAGAAGAAGAACGCGCCTAAGCCCAAGCCGCAGCCGCGGCGTGACGCTCCGCGCAGAGAACTTAACATCCGCTCGGCGGAAAGCGAGGTTGATGTGCGCGGAATGAGCGCCGAGGAGGCTCTCTTTGAGGTGGACAACTTCCTGTCGCGCGCCATCATGGCTGGACTGCCGTCTGTCACGGTCATCCACGGCAAGGGAACCGGCGTGCTCCGCACGGCTGTGCAGCAGCATCTGCGGAAAAACAAGCGCGTCAAGAGCGTCCGCAGCGGTGTTTACGGCGAAGGAGAGCAGGGCGTAACAATCGTCGAATTGCGTTGAGGAAATCCCGCACAGTTTACGCATAGATTTCTTTTAATGAATTATGTGGTATTGCCCTAAAAATACCTGTTTCAGGAATCAAAAACCGGTGAATAGGGCATAATGCCCTATAAATTAGTACGTTTTTTGAAAAATTCATCTAAAAAGCAAAGGGCGCAGATGGAAATAAGCCTTGACGAAAATGCAAAAAAGCGATAGACTATATACAACGGATTTGAAGAAATAGGAGCGATGCAGATATGTATTCAAAAGAGGTACAGGTTACCAATCAGGTAGGCTTATATGCCCGCCCGGCAACTTTTTTCATTCAGAAGGCAAATGAGTTCAAGTCTACCATCCTGGTAGAAAAGGAAGAGCGCCGCGTAAACGCGAAGAGCCTGCTCGGCATTCTGTCCCTGGGTATCACCAAGGGCACTACCATCAACCTGATCGCTGATGGCCCGGATGAGGAAGAGGCTGTTTCCGCACTGGTTGAGCTTATCACATCCAATTTTACTGACTAAGTTATCGCGTCCTGAGGGAAAAGCGCCGGTTGTTTTGATCGGCGCTTTTATTTTTGCAAATGACGATTGAGGGAAGGAGGGCAGTTCGCATGACAAGAGAACAGCTGAAGGAGCGCGTGCGCAAGCTGCCCATGCAGCCCGGCGTTTACATGCACAAGGATAAGACCGGCAAGGTGATTTACGTCGGCAAGGCCAAGCTGCT